>Ga0164296_1000046_pt1 | contig 153326 bp, 128 predicted proteins | sample GEODES057metaG_FD_113533 | JGI IMG/M metagenome (GOLD analysis project Ga0164296, IMG submission 113533) | Dystrophic lake water microbial communities from Trout Bog Lake, Wisconsin, USA - GEODES057 metaG | ecosystem: Environmental > Aquatic > Freshwater > Lake | place: USA: Trout Bog Lake... | reverse complement strand
TGGCGTGTCCTTAATCCAAATAAAAAACCACCTACAAATTTTCGTTGTAAGTGGTTCATTATCAATCCCATTTTATGTGGGCCCACCAGGGCATGATCCTGGGACCCCCTGATTATGAGTCAGGTGCTCTAACCAACTGAGCTATAGGCCCTGATTTTCAATTAAAATTAAAAATCGAGAACGCAAAAGTAACTAAATCAACATATTTTCCAAAAGCAATATTTATTCTCCTTATTTAGGGACGCTTTATCCCAGTCCCAATCACCCAACTAATTATACTGCACCAGTAAATTGCTTCAAAAATCGTACATCATTTTGAGAATATAATCTCAAGTCATTAACCCTATATTTTAGCTGACATATTCGCTCTACACCCATCCCAAAAGCAAAGCCCGTATATTTATTGGCATCAATCCCAAAATTCTCTAACACTTTCGGATGCACCATACCACTCCCCAGTATCTCTACCCAGCCCGTATGTTTGCACACATTACAGCCCTTTCCTTCGCATATTAAACAACTTATATCCATCTCGGCACTTGGCTCGGTAAAAGGGAAATAAGAGGGTCTAAAACGCACTTTAGTATCCTTCCCAAACATTTCCTGTACAAAAAAGTAAAGGGTCTGCTTTAAATCGGCAAAACTTACATTTTCGTCGATATATAAACCTTCTACCTGATGAAAAAAGCAATGGGCTCTTGCACTGATGGTTTCATTGCGATAAACCCTACCCGGACAAATAACTCGAATTGGCGGTTTCTGATTTTCCATTACCCTAGCTTGTACACTACTTGTATGCGTACGTAATAACCATGCTGGATTTTGATTAATATAAAAAGTATCCTGCATATCGCGCGCTGGATGATCTTCGGGCAAATTCATGGCCCCAAAATTATGCCAGTCATCCTCTATCTCTGGACCTTCGGCTACCGCAAAACCAAGTCGCTTAAAGATCGAAACAATCTGATTTCTTACAATACTCAATGGATGACGGGTACCCACAGCAATAGGATCGCCTGGTAAACTCCAATCTATTTGTTCGCTATGGCCTGAATCGGCCCCTACACTATTTTCTGTTAGTGACTGAAACTTAGCTTCTGTAAAAAGTTTAAACTCGTTTAAGACCTGACCAAATTCTTTCTTTCGATCGTTTGGAACCTGCTTCATTTCGCCAAGGACACTCTTTACCAAACCCTTTGTTCCTAACCATTTAATACGAAATTCTTCAATAGCCTCTGGTGTGGATGCCTCAAAAGCGCCGATCTCCTGTTTATACAATTCTATCTGTTGCAATAGTTCTTCCATACAGCGAAGATAAACTAGCTAATTCAAATGATAAAGTAAACTAAGCAGGATATCAAAAATTGACTGTCAACAATGGCTTGTTTATGCACAAAACCTATTCTAAGTAATTAATAATCATTGCTAGCGCAAAGGGCTAGCTATCCATAAGTTTATTTTTTAAATGCATTCCATCCCTGGGCCATAATATCGAAAGTGTTTCCTCCTTTCGATAAAAATTTACTTCCTTCTTCTAATTCGGCCATATAACCAACAACGGCTATTTCTTCGTTTAAGGTTACCTTATCGTAATCTTCTTGTTTTAAGGTAAAGATTAGCTCATAGTCTTCGCCGCCATTGAGTGCACAAACCGTTGGATCTAATCCAAATTTAAAGGCTGCTTTACGCGCAAGATCATGAATAGGAATTTTATCTTCATAAATTCTACAACCCAGATTACTTTGTTTACAAAGATGTAGTAGTTCGCTACTCAAGCCATCGCTAATATCCATCATAGCAGTAGGTGTAATATTATTTTTTTCAAAAAACTCGATAATATCTTTTCTAGCTTCGGGCTTTAATAGTCTTCCTACAATATAGTCTTCATTTTCTAGGTCGGGCTGCACTTTTGGATTTTCGATGAATATCTTTTTTTCACGTTCCATGAGGGTGAGTCCTAGAAAAGCACCACCCAAGTCGCCAGTTACGCAAATCAGATCGCCTTTTTGTGCGGTACTTCTTTGTACAAACTTATCGGGGGCCACTTCGCCAATGGCAGTCACCGAAATAATAAATCCTTTATTAGAAGAGGAGGTATCGCCCCCAACCAAATCAACGCCATGTTTTTCGCAGGCAATATATACTCCTTCATAAAACTCGTCCATAGCCTCCAAGCTAAATCGATTACTAAAAGCAACGCTCATGGTAATCTGGGTAGGAGTTGCATTCATAGCATAGATATCGCTAATATTCACCATAACACTTTTATACCCTAAGTGTTTAAGGGGTGTATACATTAGGTCGAAATGAATACCCTCGATTAATAAATCGGTTGATATTACGGTTTGTTTGCCAAAATGATCAATAACGGCTGCGTCATCACCTACGCCTAAAATGGTAGATGCATTTTGGGTTTCGAAGTTTTTGGTTAGATGATCTATTAAACCAAATTCTCCGAGTGAAGCTATTTCAGTTCTATTTTCCATTTTATATGAATAGGGGCTTAAAATAATAAGTATAAATTATAAGAGAACTGTGGTATTGGCTTATACCTCGCCCCCGTTTACTACGTTTAATAATTCGCTATGTATTTTACCATTAGTAGCAATAATGCCTGGTTGATACGGATTATAATACTCCCCCTTTAAATCGGTGACTTTACCGCCGGCTTCTTCAATAATAATAAACCCTGCGGCACTATCCCATGCTTGTAATTTATGTTCATAAAAACCATCAAACCTTCCTGCAGCCACCCAGCATAAATCCATTGCTGCACTACCCAATCTGCGAACTGGAATACCTTTACGAACAAGTTTTCCAAAAACCTCTAAGGGGCCATTGGGCATGTCTAAATAGGTATAAGGAAAGCCTGTTACTAAACAACTTTTAATGAGTTCTGTTTTAGTGCTAACATGAATCATTGTATCGTTGAGCATGGCACCCTTATCGCGCTCAGCAAAATAAAATTCATTAATAAAAGGGTTATATACTGCCCCCATCACCATTTTTCCCTCTTTTTCAATACCAATACTTACGCAGCAAATAGGAATACCATTGGCATAATTAACGGTACCATCAATCGGATCAATAATCCATTTATACGTTGAATCTTGAATAAGCTCGCCCGACTCTTCGCTTAAAATATGGTGCGCCGGAAATTGCTCTTTAATAGCAGCAAAGATGGCTTGTTCGCTTTTATGATCTACTTCGGTTACGAGATTATTAATTCCTTCCTTGTTCGAGATAGTAAAAGTTTTATCGAAATACTCTTTCATGATAGCACCGCCTACCTGCGTTGCTTTGATTAATGTTGATTTTAGCATAGGGCAAAGATAACTACTGCACCATGCGATACCAAAGAAGATATGTTTTTATTGATTAAGGGCACCCATCATCGATTCGGGATAACGTGTGCCGGCGGCAACCCCTTTGGGAGCAATCGCATCTATTTCCTTTAATTCATCAACCGATAAATGTACCTGCAAGGAACCTAGGTTCTCTTCTAAATATTTAATCTGTTTTGTGCCTGGAATAGGAAAGATATGACTACCCTGTGCCATAACCCATGCCAATGCCAGCTGAGAACTAGTACAATTTTTTCTTTTGGCTAACTGCTCAATTTTAGCCACGAGCGCTAAGTTTTTATTAAAATTATCGCCTATAAAACGGGGTGCAACCCTACGATAATCGTCGGGGGCAAAATCTTCAAACTGCTTAATCTGACCTGTTAAAAAACCTCGACCCAAGGGGCTATAAGCTACAAAAGCAATACCCAACTCTTTACAAGTCTGCAATACTTCGTCTTCCGGATCTCTAGACCATAAAGAATATTCGGTTTGTAATGCACTAATAGGATGAACAGCATGTGCTTTTCGGAGTGTTGCTGCCGACACTTCACTTAATCCAATGCCCCTGATTTTGCCTTGCGCTACTAATTTAGCCATTGCACCCACGGTTTCTTCAATAGGCGTTGCAGGATCTTTGCGGTGTAAATAATATAAGTCGATCATCTCTACATCCAAGCGCCTTAAACTAGCTTCACAAGCCGATTGTACATATTCGGGTTTGCCATTAAACCCTCTGATAGTGGGATCAGTTGCACTTCGAACAATGCCAAACTTTGTTGCCAATGTAATTTTATCTCTTCTTCCTTTTAAAGCTTTCCCCACCAATTCTTCGTTAATAAATGGACCATATATATCGGCGGTATCCCAAAAAATAACGCCTAACTGAAGGGCATGATGTAAAACATTCATACTTTCTGCATCATTTCTGTGACCATAAAATTCACTCATACCCATACAGCCTAAGCCTAATGGAGAAGCCATTAACCCCTGTGACCCTAATTTTTTTGTTTCCATGATCTAAATATTTGTATAAAATTACAATAATGTAGTCTTATTTTTTCTTGTATGATTTTCAACCGTATATTTCATATTCGGGGTAATCATGGCTTTCAAATGAGCACAATAGCTGCTTATTTTAACCAAAAGGCGAATGATCCAGACCTGATTTAGGATTTATTCGAGACTTGTTCGAATCAAGTGTATAAATTCATGTACTTGATTCGAACAAGTCTCGAATAAATATCGAACAAGATCATACCCAACATTAACCTTGCCATCATAAAATGCTGCTTGCCGCGGCCTAATAGATAGTATAGGATGCAAGCTATAAAAGAAAAGAATGCGGAAGCAGAAGTACAATACAAAACTTAACTATATGGATAGTGCTTTTTAGTATGGCCCGAATCTTCCTTTTGTGAAATAAAATAAAAACAACTTAATTCGTGTGTCTTAAACAGAATCTATTGGTCCTATCGGTCATCATAGTAAATTATAATGTCAAATATTTTCTAGCGCAATGTTTATGCTCGGTAGAAAAGGCCATTGCGTTAATCGATGCAGAAGTGATTGTAGTAGATAACCACTCATTGGATGGAAGTATTGACTATTTAAAACCCCTTTTTCCTGGGGTTCATTTTTTATCGAATCCACTAAACGAGGGCTTTAGTAAAGCCAATAATAGTGCATTACGTGTAGCGCAGGGAAAGTATATTGTATTCTTAAACCCCGATACCCTTGTTGGGGAAGCCTGTTTTAGCGATTGTATTGCATTTTTAGAAAATACTGCAAATGCAGGAGCAATAGGTGTTAGAATGATTGATGGTTGCGGAAAATTTTTACCCGAGAGTAAAAGGTCGTTCCCTTCTCTACTATCCTCTTTTTTTAAGTTAGTGGGCTTGGCCGATACCTTCCCTGCTTCAAAACTATTTAATCATTATGCACTAGGCCACATAAACCAAAACAAGACGAGCGAAGTTTCCGTTTTGGCTGGGGCTTTTATGATGGTTAAAAAAGAAGTGCTCGATACCATAAATGGGTTTGATGAGGATTTCTTTATGTATGGAGAAGATATTGATCTCAGTTTTCGCATTCAGCAGGCAGGATATAAAAATTATTATTTAGGTAAAACGGCCATTATTCATTTTAAAGGCGAAAGTGTTAGAAAAGAGCATTTGAACTATACAGCCTTATTTTATAACGCTATCAATGTTTTTGTACAAAAACATTATGGGCTATCAAACAGAAAACCTTTTTCTTTGTTTATGCTATTAGCTATTGCATTAAGTAGGTTTACAGCTACCATTAAACAGGTAGTACGTTTAGTGCTCTTGAATAACAACATAAATACTAGGGAGCAAGAAACCCTAATCATTGGATCGCAGCAAGAGTACCAAAAAGTTTTTCAACTATTAGAAGAGAATGGACTAGCGAATACCATTATTGGAAGGATAACTATACTTGAGGAGGAAACGAATCGCATGGCCTTTATTTCGGAATTAAAAGAATGGCAAAAAAGAGGAAAGCCGCTTAAAATTATTTTTTGTGCTGGGGAATTAGGGTATTCCGAAATTATTAGTGCTATTCAAAGTATTTCCTATGCCGCTTTTTTATTTTATGCAAATAAAACAAACACGATTGTAGGTAGCCATCAAAAAACAAGAGTAGGTAATACGATTGCTTGACTATCTTCAATAAAAAATAAATACGAAGCCGTATAAATTTAGCGCTTTATCAAAAGATAAGCACTCAAACGATTGATGCCATGAATGTTAATTTCATTGGGCAAATAACCCAATTTGGTGGGTATCTGTTAACAGTGCATCATCTTTGCAGCAAATATTTTAGCTTCGCTACTTAAAATTATTAAACTAACCCACTGAGTAATGGCAATTTTCGACATTAAGCTTCCTGCAAGAATCTCCAGAGCATTGCACCTGCCCGAAAATAATCCACGCCGGCAACAACTAAGTGTACTAAAGAAATTATTGCGTAAAGCTAGATTTACAGAATTTGGACAACAATTTCATTTTGATGATATCTTGGTAAGCAAACACCAAGAAAAAAAGTTTCAACAACTGGTTCCTACCTATAGTTACAATACTATTTACGATGATTGGTGGTACAAGACATTAGAAGGAAGACCTGATATATGCTGGCCCGATAAGATAAAATATTATGCATTATCGTCTGGCACTTCCGAAGCAGCTAGTAAATATATCCCCATTACCAACGATTTATTGCAAGGCAATAAATTAGTAATGATTAAACAATTACTGAGTCTGCGTAACTATGAGCAATTACCCTTGGGCTCTATTGGTAAAGGATGGTTAACACTAGGCGGTAGCACCGATTTACAAAAAGAAGAAGCTGGCTATTATGCTGGCGATTTGAGTGGTATTACTGCAAAAAAAGCGCCTTTCTGGTTTCAACCCTTTTATAAACCTGGAAGAAAAATTGCAAAAGAAAAAGATTGGAATAAAAAGTTAGAAGATATTGTGGCGAAAGCCCCCGAATGGGATATTGGCTTTATTGTGGGTGTACCTGCTTGGATACAGATGTGTATGGAAATGATTATTGAACGCTATCAACTAAACACCATTCACGATATATGGCCCAACCTTGCCTTCTTTGTGCATGGAGGAGTAAGCTTTGAGCCTTATAAAAAGGGATTTGAAAAACTTTTAGGTAAACCCCTCATCTATATTGAAACCTATTTGGCAAGTGAAGGGTTTATTGCCTACCAGTCGCGCCCTAATGCCAATGGAATGAAGTTGGTGACCAATCAACATATATTCATGGAATTCGTTCCTTTTGATGAAAAAAACTTTGATGCCAATGGCGATATGATACCCAATCCAGAAGCATTATTAGTGGATGAAGTGGAAGAAGGAAAAGACTATGCACTACTCATAAGCACTGCTGCGGGTGCCTGGCGATACCTTATTGGCGATACCATTAAGTTTATGGACAAGGAAAAATGCGAAATTGTTATTACGGGAAGAACGAAGCATTTTCTAAGCTTGGTAGGCGAGCATCTGAGTGTCGACAACATGAATAAAGCCATTCAGCTGGCTAGCGAAGAAATGAATATTTGCATCCCTGAATTTACGGTTGCAGGTGTGGTAGTGGGTGGCTCTTTTGCACATCATTGGTATGTTGCCTGTAATGATTGCGTAGACATTGATCAATTACGCAGTACCATCGACGAGAAACTAAAAGAACTAAACGACGACTATGCTGTTGAAAGAAAGAGTGCATTAAAGGAAATTCTTTTAGACGTTTTAAGCGAACAGCAGTTTATGGACTTTATGACTGCTAAAGGAAAAATGGGTGGGCAACATAAATTTCCACGTGTATTAAAAGGTAGTATGTTAGACGATTTCGAAAAGTTTTTAAGGGGAGAACTCGTTTAACCCATCCTAGCTTCCATGATTGCAGTTATTTCGGTTATTTTAGTTTTCACCAATTTAGTAATATCAATCACAAATAATGTCTGCCGCTATATTAAAAGGTTTTCTGTTGGGTTTATTACTAGCTGTTTCGGTAGGGCCAATCATTTTTGCCATCATCAAACAGAGTATCAATCATGGCCATAAAGGCGGATTTGCTTTCATCGCAGGTATTTCGGCTAGCGACATTACCATGGTAGTTGTTTGTAATTTTTTTACAGCACTCATTGTCTCGCTATTAAATCACGAAAAAATAATTGCGATTGGTGGAAGCATTGTATTGTTGATCATGGGTATTTATTCATTATTTTTTAAGAAGCCCGCTACCAACGAACCTCAACATATCAAAGAAAAAGTCTTTAAAAAACATGAGTTATTAGGTCTTGCCCTTACTGGCTATCTAATGAATAGCTTAAACCCTGGAGGCATCTTTTTTTGGTTGGCTAGCTCTGCAGCCATCTTAACCGACTCAAAAACAATTGCACATCCACTTCAATATCGGATCATTGTTTTTGGAACCTGCTTAGTAGTGGTATTGGCTACCGATATTGCTAAAGTATTACTTGCAGGGAGGATTCGTTCTAAATTAACACCCAAATTAATGCACCGCATGGATCAATTACTAGGGCTAGTATTAATTGGTTTCGGTATTGCCCTTATTTGGGGAACAATGGCGTTTGTAGATAAATTACATTAAATAGCTATAAAAAATTAGAAGACAATTTTGCAAATACCTTCTAATAAACAATATCTTGCCAATAAGATGGTAACAGAAAAAAGGTCGTTTCTCCAAAAATTATGGCACACAAGTAAGCGAATAATACTTATTCTATTCCTTAGTTCATTATTGTATTTAATACTATGCCGATGGATAATGCCTCCCATCACTATTACACAAATAGATAACTCTTTTAGTTATGGACTAAAACGAAACTATACAAGCTGGAACAATATTTCGTACAATGTAAAACTTGCTGCCATTGCAAGTGAAGATCAGGCATTTCCAGATCATAATGGGTTCGACTGGGATGCTATAGAGAAAAGCTTGAAACCAAAGAAGAAAAAGAAGAAAACAAAAATACCATTGGGCGGTGCAGCCAGTACCATCTCTCAACAAACCGCAAAAAACGTTTTTTTATGGCAAGGCAATGGCATTACCAAATACATTCGTAAAGCACCCGAATTCTATTTTACTTTTTTAAGCGAGTTGGTTTGGGGTAAAAGAAGAATATTGGAAGTATACCTCAATGTAATTGAAATGGGGCCCGGTATTTTTGGTATTGAAGCAGCTGCACAACAATATTTTCACAAGTCAGCCAAAGATCTAAGCAGAGAAGAGGCGGCCAAAATTATTGCCTGCTTACCTAACCCTAAAAAGTTTTCTGTGGTACCAGCAAGTGTGCGCGTAAATTGGCGTTACCCGCAAATACTTCAACAAATGAGAAATATTGAGGACGATGAAGATATACAAGCAATTATAAAATAAACTGCTGTATACCATCGATGGCTTTTTTAAATCGATCTTCATAATCACCACTGATATCTACCCAGGGCGTTTGCTGATTAATGAGTAGATCTTTATATATCTGGTATAATTCTTTACGAGGTTCCTCTTGAGGATATTCACGTAATTCGTCTTTAACCCAAGGTAGGTCGGTATTACAGAAAAGATAGAGATCATACTTTCTTTCAACAATGGTATCTAAAATAAATTGATGGCATTTACCAAACACATATTCGCTCCATACCTTCATCACATATAAATCTGTATCAATAAACAATAAGCCATCGGGATTATTTTCGGTTGCCAGAAGTTCGTATTGTTCCTCCAAATCTATTTGGCCTTTAGCAATCGTGTGCAGGTCATCGAAATCGTATGCTGGACCATTAACCAATAAATATTCTCTCGCAAACTCAGGACACCAAAGGGTTGTATAGTGTTCTGCCAATAATTTACATAGCGTACTCTTACCCGTAGACTCTGGACCAATGATAACTATTTTTTTAAGCATGCTTTATTTTTTTTGTCCATTCCATTAAACCCATGATAGCTAGTATTAATAAAACCAAGTACTGAAAACTTGTGAATACAAGACCCTTATAAAAATTTAAGGGAATAGAGGCAATATTGGTAATAATCCACCACCACCAATTTTCTACTTTCTTTTTATTCATTAACCACATTCCTGTAAAAGCTGCAGCCGAAGTAAAAGCATCGGCCTGAGGTACACTACTATCTGTAAAATTTTTTAATACAATGAATAAGATAATCCAAGAAAATGCAAAGAAGAGTAATGAAAAAATATGTTCTTTTCGGGTACTATAAGTAACATGCAAAATGGTATCATTATTTTTTTTTCTGGCCCACATCATCCATCCAATAATACTCATTACAGTATAATAAAAATTAACCGAAGCATCGGCATATAATCCATGCGTAAGGTATAAATAGATATAGATAACGGTACTAATCATGCCTACTGGATACACTAATATGTTTTCTTTTCGAGAAAAAAATACACTAGCAATACCACAGATTGTTCCAACATACTCTAAGAGCGATGTATCCACAATGCCTACTATAAATTGATGATATATTTCCTGTATACTCATAAAGCGGTGAAGATAATACAAGGTTTCATTATAAAATAGGTGTATTTATATTGATATTGTAACTTGCGATCAATTATTTTCTAACGATCAAATAAAAAAGCATGATTCGAAATGCAACTGCCGTTTGGAAGGGTACTGGTAAAGAAGGCAATGGCCATCTTACTACTCAAAGTACTACCTTAAATGCAACACAATATTCCTATTTATCACGCTTTGAACAAGGTGTAGGCACCAACCCCGAAGAGCTAATTGCGGCTGCACATGCGGGCTGTTTTACCATGAAATTAAGTTTTGTATTAGGTGCTGCAGGCTTTACGCCCGAAATACTGACTACAAAATGCGAAATTACGCTAGACAATGGCGCCATTACCTTATCGGAATTAATAGTAGAAGCAAAGGTAGCGGGTATTAGTAAAGAGCAATTTGACGAGGCTATTAAAGAGGCGGAATTTAATTGCCCGATCTCTAAATTATTGAATTCACCCATCGCAACTACTGCTACTTTGTTGTAAAATAATAGAGAAAAGTAAAGAAGGCATGATAAACTAGATAGGCTTCTTTACTTTTCTCTTCGCTGCTTATTAGTGATGGCAATCGCAATTACTGCAACTATCACAAAGGGTAGCCATGAAGTAATAGGATAAGCTATTGTATAACTTACATCATGAACAACAGTCGTATCGGAGACTAATAACATGATTATTAGTTTATTATTTCATTAATGCATACACAGCGAAACTGGCTAACCAGTGTTCACCACCATAACTACCACTAGCAATAGAAATTTTAATACTAAACCCACTTAATTTAGGGTTTTTTAATTAAGTTTTTACCCTAACTATTTTCGGTACTCTTAGGAATAGAAAAATAACATTTATACCAATATTATATTTCTACTAATAAGTTTAATTTATTAAAAATACTAAAAATGGAAGCCAATAATATAGAACTCACGGGTGTTTTTGTTCAAGATACTAAGAGTTTGGGGTTTACTGCTTTTTTTGCTCAATTACCAAATATCATTGCAAAAGGCGAAAGTGAAACTGAGGCCGCTCAAAATCTTATTAATACGTTTAGAGCTGTATTTGAACATCAAAAAAATATTGATATTCAACAAAACGAAATTTGTAACAATGGACACATTACAACAAAGCCATTTAGTTTTAATTTAGCATCCTAATATTATGGCAATAACAAGAGCTGACTTTTATGAGTGGCTTCATAAACAAATATTTCTACAAAAAACAAAAGCCTCTTCTATTTGAAGAGGCTTTAATCTGATATATTTAATACGAACTATTCTGCTTCGGCAACAACTTCCTTTACCTCAGGAATCATACGTTTCATCATACCTTCAATTCCAGCTTTTAAAGTAACCATCGATGATGGGCATCCACTACAACTTCCTTGTAACATTAAGTTCACCACACCATCATTATAGCTTCGAAATTGAATAGCACCGCCATCCATCTCAACTGCAGGTTTCACATAATTTTCTAGCAATTCTTTTACTCTTTTAACCACATCATCATCATCGGCACCTACAACATTGGTAGCTTCATGTTTATGCTTGGCTAGTTCTTCTTCGTTTACAACAACGCCTCCATTTTCTAGATAATCTTTTAAGAATTGTTTGATAGTTGGAATTACATCCTGCCAATCTTCTGTTTCGCTTGTTTTTGTTAAAGTAACAAAGTTGCTAGCAATAAATACGCTCTTAATAAAAGGAAAACTAAAAATCTCTTTTGCTAATGGCGATGGGGCAGCGGTACTCTCATCTTGAAAATCAATGCTTTTTCCAGGATACAATAATTTGTTAGCCACAAATTTCATTGTTTCCGGATTAGGCGTCATCTCTGTATAGATACTAACTATGGTATTTCCTGTTTTAATCATAACATCACATTTTAATGTTCAGCTACAAAAATAAACAAATCTATCCAGCAATGCTTTGATAGCTTTTATTGTTCTAGGTAAATTTCGTTTATCGAAAGAAAGCCTATGCTAAGATGGTGATAAGCCCCTTCATAATCGCGGATAGCTTTACTGCTTCAAATACCCTTGATTCGCTACTTCCATGCTGCATAACGGACTGCTCATGCGATGTAACACACATTTCACAACCATTTACCGATGATACTGCTAGGCTTACAAGCTCAAAAAACTCTTTGCCCAATACAGGATTCATCATGATACTCATTTTAATGCCTGCAGGCATTGTATTGTATGTTTCCTTATTCATAAAATGACGGAAACGATAAAATATATTGTTTACACCCATTAACGAAGAACAAGCAATAATTTCAGCCACCTCTGTATCGGTAGCACCTGCATCTTTAGCAAGCAGGGTTAAACTTTGCTGTAAAGGCATAAACTTCTCGTTCACCGTAACCGCTAATGCCAATAATAAAGCCTCTTTTCTACTAAGATATTGTGTGTTATTGAGTACATTACTCACATTAATTTTTAGGTCCTTAATGTAACGTGCCTCTGTATTCAATAATGCGGCCGCATTCGTGGAAGGAATATAATCGGGTAAACCTAATTCTGCCAACAGATTTAGGAATGTTTCATTCTGTATGCTTACTAGTTCTGCCATAATATAATGATTGATAAACAGTGGCAGTAACGATACTGCCACTGTTTGATGTAAATTTAATTAGTTATCACCTAACTGTGTGGTTAAGGTTTCTTCGCCTTTTGTCCAGTTACACGGACATAATTCGTCGGTTTGTAAAGCATCTAATACACGAATTACTTCTTGTACACTGCGACCCACGCTTAAATCATATACACTTACCCAACGTACAATTCCTTGGGGATCAATGATAAAAGTTGCTCTATACGCAATTTTTTCTTCTGTATCTAAAATACCTAGTTCCTCTGCTAACGATTTTGAAGTGTCGGCAAGCATTGGAAATTTAAGGTCACGCAAATCTTTATGATCTCTTCTCCATGCAGCATGCACAAACTCAGAATCGGTAGACGCACCTATTAATACTGCATCACGATCGGTAAAATCACTGTGCTTTTTATTAAATTCAGCAATCTCGGTAGGGCAAACAAAAGTAAAATCTTTAGGCCACCAGAACATCACCATCCACTTGCCATTAGCACTGGCATACTCATTGGTAATTTCAATAAACTCTTTTCCTTTTTCAATCGAAACTGCTGCTTTCTTGTTAAAACTCGGGAATACACTTCCAATTGATAATACACGGTTACTCATACAATGACTGTTTAATTTTTACAAAAAATATGATAATAAGGTTAACAAACTCAGCTCACTTGCTTTGTTTGATGGTGCAAAACTAAGAACAATAGATATAGATATGTATAATGATTTTCTATTAAACATAGACAATAACTATATTTAGCGCTTTTGCATTCATCAGTACTATTAGCTTAAAAAAATTAATAATTCTGAGTTGACTGTCTAAGCTTTTACCTTTATCCCTAATATGAAAGCATATACAACCAAATCGTCTGTTATCATTACTTGCCATAAACGCATTACTCCTTACTTAGAACAAGAGGTAAAGGATCTTGGATTTACCATTGAAGAGACTTTTGTAACGGGTATTCGCCTATATGCCTCCATCAATGAGTGTATCAAATTAAACTTGAACCTGCGCTGCGCTAGTCAAATCTTATATAGTTTAAAACAATTTGAAGCCAATCATGCCGATGATATCTATCATCAACTTTCTAGCCTTGCATGGGAAAATATAATACCCAATCCAGGCTATTTCTCGGTAACAAGTAATGTAAACCACGAAAGCATCAACAATAGCATGTTTGCCAACCTAAGGGTAAAAGATGCCATTGTAGATAGACTTCGTGAAAAAAGAGGTAACCGTCCATCTACGGGTGCTGAATTAACGGGTGCCGTTATTCATTTGTTTTGGAAGAACGAAAATGCCGAAGTATTTATTGATACATCGGGCGATTCGCTTGCAAGACATGGGTATCGAAAAATACCAGGTCTTGCACCTATGCTAGAAGCATTGGCAGCTGCGACCATCTATGCTACCAAATGGGATAGGGTTTCTCCCTTTGTTAATCCTATGTGCGGGTCAGGAACAGTGGCCATTGAAGCCGCATTAATCGCAACCAATCGACGTCCTGGATTATATAGAACTAACTATGCATTCATGCACCTAAACGACTACGATAATAGCGTTTATTTAGAAGAGCTAGCACTACTAAAAAAACAAATAATCGAAATACCTCAACTTCGCATCATTGCAACTGATTATAGTGATAGGGCCATTGAAAATGCAAAGAAAAATGCAGAAGCGGCCGGTATTGCCCATCTCATTACCTTTAAAGTTTGCGACTTTACTGCAACTGAAATTCCGCAAGGTGTCAATGGCATCATGTATGTAAATCCAGAATATGGCGAACGATTAGGCGAAATACCTGCCTTGGAAATAACCTATGCAAAAATTGGTGACTTTATGAAACAGCAATGTGGGGGCTATTTTGGATATGTATTTACGGGCAATCTAGATTTAGCTAAAAAAATAGGATTGAAAGCTAAGCGTAGAATAGAATTCTATACGAGTACTATTGATTGCCGCTTACTTGAATATGAACTATATAAAGGCTCTAGAGCTGTACCGAAAGAATTAAAAGTGCCTGAATAAGGTTCTCTATAAATTCGTAACAAAATAAGGCACTTCATCCGATGGCACTTTTTCTTTCTGATGCCAATAAGCTAGCGTAACAATATGCCCTTCTGGTGCGTGTAATAACCTGCCGAAAATAGCATTTGTTGCATTAAACATAAGATCCGTAACCCCTACCGTATAGGTTTCAACAATAGGTGCTGCGGGAGCCGCTTCCACCACTTCATCGGTCAACGATTTTGCCGGCGCTGACTTTGGGGGAGGACTTGCAACAACCACTACCGTATAATGGTTATAGTAGAGGAGTTTTTTTAAAAATTCGGCACGCATTGGAGAAACATTTTTTTCTACAATCGCACACTTTATTCCCTCTAATTCTTCTACAATATGATTTTGATTAATCGCCATAGATTCAAAATTTAAAAGCCAATACTCAAAGAATAAATATACTCGTATATCACGCTCATCAGTCCAGTTAAAACGATACCTGCCACACAAATAAACAGGGCTATTTTAGGCAAAAGAGGTATTATCAACCGTTCAATAGGTGCCTCATTTGCATCCATGAAAACTGCCTTAATTACTTTCAAATAATAGAATAAGGAAATAATCATATTGAGCGAAGCAATGGTAATTAATACATAATTACCATGTGCAGCACCAGCAAGTAATAAAAAGAATTTACCAAAAAATCCTGCAGTAGGTGGTATGCCAGCTAATGAAAATAAAGCAATCGCCAATATCCACGATAATAGCGGATTTGTTTTATAAAAGGCTTTATAATCTTCGATCGTTTCTTTACCAGTGATTGCACTCACCAAACTAATAACTCCAAAAGCACCCAAATTTGAAAAGATATAGATCAATACAAAATAAACAACCGATGCGGCTCCTGCTTGTGAGCTTCCCGAAATACCAATTAATATAAAACCTACTTGTGCAATGGAAGAAAAGGCAAGGAATCGTTTTAAGTTCGTTTGCCGAATAGCAAAGAGATTTCCCGTAATCATGGTAAGCACCGATAAAATAAATAACACATTATACCATGTTGCGGCCAAGGGTTTAAATACAGTATATAAAACAGAAACAAAAACAAATAAGACGGCACCTTTGGAAATGACAGATAAATAAGAGGTTACTGAAACAGGTGCCCCTTCATATACATCGGCAGTCCATAAATGGAAGGGTACCACAGAAATTTTAAACGAGAATCCTGCGATGAATAAAATGAAGGCAAATATTTGAAGTGGATTACCAGTAATAGATGTTGCTAATTGCGAAAATAGAAGGGTACCCGTTGTACCATAAATTAAAGAAATACCAAACAACAATAAACCCGATGAGAATGCCGATGAGATAATTAATTTAAAGGCCGCTTCGGATGATTTTCTTTTATCTAAATCAAAGTTGACAAGCGCCGCCAATGGAATAGTCGACAATTCTAATCCTAAATAGAACATCAATAAATTACCCGCCGATACCATACAAAACATCCCCAATAATGTGGATAACAGCAACATATAAAACTCCAACACATGTTTATGGCGCTTGAGCCAAGTATAGGATTGTAGCGAAATAATCAATGTGCCTAAGTTGAGCATGTTCTTTTCTACAATAACAAGTCCTGTTGTTCTAAACATTTCACTAAACAGAACACCTGTTTGATTACAACAAAAACCAACTACAAAGTTGATGAATAGTAAAATGTTTACTAGGTTAAGCACAGATTCGTTTTTCCATTCTTTGCTACCCACTTTAATAAACAGCAAAATGAAGAGGATGAGTGTAATCATCAACTCATGTTTCATAAATATTAAATCAGTCAAAATCATAATGCATGGTTCATTTAAACGTAATAACCTTTCCAATGTGTTGTATCATATTTTCTGTTCCTGGTGTAATCAATTGATTAAGCCAAAAAGGAGCTACACCAATCGCAACAATTCCAATAATTAAAACAATAGCCGCAAATTTTTCGTTCCATGTTGCATCAATCAATTGATGATAGGCCGTATTAGTGATAGGGCCCATAATGGTTCTTCCTGTAGCACGTAAAATATACACAGCTGTAACAACAATGGAAGCACAAGCTAGCATCGTGGCTACACGATACCATGCATCGGGATTTTGCCAGCTGCCCATGAAAACTGTCATCTCAGCAACAAAACCACTAAAGCCAGGTAATCCCAAAGAGCATAAACCGGCAATCACAAATACCGTTGAGATAAATGGAATAACTTTTAATAGGCCGCCTAATTGCTCAACCGTTCTCGTATGAGCTCGACTATAGATCATGCCAATTGCGGCGAAGAAAAGGGCTGTCATTAAACCATGCGATACCATTTGCATCACCGCCCCATTAATAGAGGTTTGTGTTAACATGCCTATTCCCAACAACACAAATCCACAATGGCTAACAGACGAATAAGCATTAATATATTTTAGGTCGGTCTGCATCATCGTAGCAAATGCACCATAGATAATGGCAATGGTTGATAATAAAATAATGACCCAAGAATAATAATGAGCTGCATCGGGCATTAAATAAGTAGCCACACGTAAACAACCATAACCACCTAATTTCATAGAGATCCCTGCTAAAAACATAGAAGCGGCAGTAGGCGCCGAAGAGTGACCATCAGGCACCCAAGTATGAAAAGGAAATAAGGCAGTAAATACACCAAAGCCAACAAATGCAAAGGGGAAAAATATTTTCTGTGCCGATAAGCTAATATGCATTTGAGAAATCTGTATTAAATCGAAACTAGGTTGACCAGTTGTATTAAAATATAAACCAGCTAAACCCACAAAGACCAATGCCGATCCACCCATTAACATTAAAGCCAGTTTCATAGCACTAGACTCCTTTTTACCACTTCCCCATATACCAATTAATAGAAACTTAGGAATAACAGCTACTTCCAAAAAGAAGAAAAGAGTAAAAATATCTAAAGAGATAAAGTATCCATAGGCACCCACACTTAAAAATAAGAGTAGAAAGAAGAACTCTTTATTCAAGGTTTCCTGTGTCCAAGAAACCAATACACCCGCAATTACTACAAAGGCAGTAAGTAATATCATGGCTACGGAGATACCGTCAACACCAATATGATAATGAATATTCATCGGGGCAAACCACGTATCATCAGCATCAAATAAAAACTGAGCAGTATTACCCAACGCACGTTCGTTCCAATAAATAAATAGAAGGGCTAGTGCTAAAAATAACTGAAGCGTAGCACCCACCAAGGCAACAGTGCGCACTTGTTTCAATCCTTTGCAAAATAAAATAGCAAAGGTAGTAATGAGTGGTAAGAGAATTAGAAATGAAAGATTCATGATACGTTAAGTTATGATTAGTTCCATAAATAAATAAATAGTACAGCCAATCCAATAACACCTCCAAAAAAGTAGAGTGCATAGTTTTGCACTTTACCAGATTGGAATCCTTTAATCTTTTCGGAGATGGTTGCTGTAGTATTAGCCAATAAGATAATAAACCCATCTACAATATTTTTATCCATCCATGCTGCTGGGCGTCCAATGAGATTGAAAATTATTTTCTTTGTGATGAAGAGATAGATCTCATCGATATAAAATTTTCTATACGCTGTTGTATAGAATACACCCAATCCTAGCTCAATGGTATCGGGCAATGTGCTTGCTTTCTTATATAATAAGGTGGCAACTAAAATACCTACAATAGCCAATGTAACGGGTAAAGCAGAAAATACAAGATCAATATGCGTTTCTAGGGCTGCGCCATCGGAAGTTACCAATTGAGCAATCGGCAAAAACCCAACAGCTATGACACAAATAGCTAAAACAATTAATGGTATTTTCATAGACCATGTGCCTTCGGCATGATGGTGTACATGGTTAATGGCGGCTTCTTTATTCCAGAAAATAGAAAAATATAAACGGAACATATAAAAAGCCGTAAGTGCAGAGGTAAATACGGCAATGCCATATATCAACTTATTAGCGTTGAAGGCTGCCAATAAAATTTCTTCCTTACTAAAGAACCCTGCAAAAGGTGGAATACCGGCAATAGCCAAGCAAGCCACTAAGAAGGTGATATGTGTAATGGGCATTAGCTTTCGGAGTCCACCCATATCTTTCATGTCATTACTATGAACGAAATGAATAACGGCACCTGCGCCAAGAAATAATAATGATTTAAAGAATGCATGCGTAAACAGGTGAAACATAGAAGCCATATATCCCAAACCCTTTTCACCACCATATTTTGAAACCCCTAACGAAAACATCATATAACCAATCTGCGACATGGTAGAATAAGCCAATACCCTTTTAATATCTGTTTGTGTACAAGCAATGATTGCCGCAAGCAAGGCAGAGCATGCACCCACATAAGTTACTACTTCTAATGCTGCACCATCGAACGAGAAAACAGGAAATAATCTAGCCACCAAGTAAACACCTGCAACAACCATGGTAGCCGCATGGATTAATGCCGAAACAGGGGTAGGTCCTTCCATAGCATCTGGTAACCATATATGTAATGGAAACATAGCCGACTTACCCGCACCGCCTATAAATACGAGTATTAAACCCCAGGTTAGCATAGAGATACCTAGAAAAGAAGCAGTGCTAATAGCAATAAATTCGGGCGACTGGGCAGTAGTTAGCTTTTGTATCAATACACCAAAATCTAGGGTACCACTATAAAAAGACAATATTAGAATGCCAATTAAAAATCCAAGATCGGCAAAACGAGTTACAATAAAGGCCTTTTTGGCAGCAGCCACAGCCGATGGTTTCTCAAAATAATAACCAATCAATAAAAAAGAGGAAACGCCCACTAATTCCCAGAACATATAGATCTGAAAAATATTAGCCGATAATACCAATCCTAACATAGAAAAGGTAAACAGAGAGAGAAAGGCGTAATAAGTAGCAAATCTTTCCTCTCCTTTCATATAGCCTAGACTAAAAACGTGTACCATCAATGAAACGAATGTTACCACCACAAGCATCATCACAGCAATAGGATCAAGGATGATGCCCATATCAATCGATACACTGGGCGAAAATTGAAGCCAAGTATATTTAAGTGCTATCATTTTTTGAAATACGCCATTTACCTTACCATCAATCATAAAGTAACGATAGGCCGTATATAAAGACAATACAGTGGATGCTAGTAAAGCAGTTGTTCCAACTATTCCAGCGAATGTTTTAAAATATTTTTTCCCAAATATGCCCAACACCAAAAAGCTGGCTAGTGGCAAAAGCGGAATGAAGGCTATGTAAGAATAATGGTTCATTGTTTATTGTCTTTATTTTCTTTGCCGATATAATCGCTTAATATTTCAGTTCGCTGGCATCCTCTACATCTATAGAGTGGTGACTTCTATATAAATTAATAATAATCGCTATGGCCACTGCAGCTTCAGCAGCAGCAATAGTAATTACAAAAATGGTAAAGAATATTCCATCTAAACTATTCGGAAAAAGCCATTTATTAAATGCCACAAAGTTGATGTTGACACTATTTAGGATCAACTCAACCGACATTAACATGGTAATCATATTTCGGCGCGTGAACAATCCATATATACCAATAAAAAATAAGGCGGTACTTAAGAATAGAATATGTGTTAAGGGTATATCGTTCATGATAAAATATTATTTTTTTTCTTCGGGTTTCACTTTTATGGCAATAACAATACAACCAATCATAGCGGCTAACAATAAGATGCTCACTAGTTCAAAGGGTAATATATATCCATGTTCGGTAGTGCTCAGCATTTGTAGGCCAATCTTAGAAATATCGAACGCAAAAGGGGTATTGCTTAGTTCATTAAATCCATAATGTGCAATGAGATTGGTTGTAAATGCAAAACCCAATATTGCTGCGATGGCCGAAAATAGGCTTCGGCTTCTTATGGGCTTTGGCATTTCATCGCCCGATTTCTGGGTCAGAAAAATAGAAAAGATGATGAGCACTACGATACCGCCTACGTACACAATTATTTGTACGGCAGCAATAAATTCAACCTGTAATAAAAAATAGAGTGCGGCAATTCCAATTAATGAAAATAATAACCAGATAGCCGAACGAAAGATTTTTCTTGTAGTTACGGCCAAGATTCCTGTTCCTAAAATGAAAGCAGAAATCGCATAAAATATAATAGCAGTTGCACTCATTATTCAACGCCCTCCCTAATTTTTGATCCTTGTTTATTTAATTTTTTTGTTAGCTCTCCTCGGTTATAAACACTATGTTCGAATGTTTGTGCCATCTGAATAGCGTCGGTAGGACAAGCTATCACACACAGATTACACATGGTACACATTTCGAGATGATATACAAAAGTGTCGATAGCCTTTTTCTTTTTCCCATCGGGTAAAATATCGAACTTATTAATAATCTTGATGGTGCCATTCGGACAAGCCAATTCACAAGCCGAACATCCCGTACAAGCATGTTGATTATTTTCGTCATGCACCATTATTACTTCACCACGAAAACGATCGGCCATTTGTAAGGTATCGCGGTTATCGGGATATTGCTGTGTAATAATTTCTTTTGGATGCGTGAAGTAATATCCTGTAAGCTTCATGCCGGTGAGCAATGATTTTACAGCATTTGCCACTTCTTTTATGTAATCAACTATAAACATGTAATCAACCAATTTTATTATTACACAAATAATTTTAAATCATCTTCTATTTCCTAATGGCTAAAAATGCCATCCCATGATTGCTACCATTGTCATTAGCAATAAATTAAATAGGCTAATAGGCAATAAATATTTCCATTCTAAATTCAATAACTGATCTATTCTTAATCTGGGGAACGTCCACCTAAACCACATGATCACAAAAATCAAAAAGAAGGTTTTTCCAAAGAACCATATCGATGAAGGAATATAATCCATGATATGATTAAAGGAGGTAAAACTACCTATATGAAAAGGCATCCATCCCCCCAAAAAAAGGGTACTAGCAATCGCACATACGATGAAGATGTTGATGTATTCGGCCAAGAAAAATAACGCGAATTTCATGCCCGAATATTCGGTATGAAAGCCTGCCGTTAGTTCACTTTCTGCTTCGGCCATATCAAAGGGTGCACGGTTTGTTTCGGCGGTTGCTGCAATAATAAATATCACAAAAGCAATGATGGCAGGAATATGTCCTTTAAAGATCCACCATCCATTTTCTTGCGACGCAACAATATCACTCAGTTTTAAACTTCCTGTTAACACCACAACCGATAAGATAGACAATCCCGCCGACAGTTCATAACTCACAATCTGAGCCCCACTTCGCATAGCACCCATTAAAGAATATTTATTATTACTTGCCCAGCCGGCCATTAAAATACCAATTACCGATATAGAAGAGATCGCCGATAAATAGAGTACCCCGATATTCATATCCCATATTTGAAAATCTTTGGCAAAGCCTATCGGAGCCAAGATTAACATAGCAACAATCATCACAACAAAAGGAGCTAGGTTAAATAAAAATTTATCAGCACCACTAGGTGTTAACCCCTCTTTCATAATCAGCTTTAAAGTATCGGCTGTACTTTGTAATAAACCTAATGGGCCTACACGATTAGGTCCAAGACGTATTTGAATAAAGGCAGCCACCCTTCTTTCCATAATTACCAATACCAAACCCAACACTGCAAATAAAGCTATAGCCAATAATATCACGATCACACTTTCGATCATGATGGTGATGGTTGGGTTGAATGTACTATTCAACCATGTTTTAAAAGAATCTGTTATGCTATGAAAACTAACCATACTTATGTATAAATTTTAAATGTTAAACCCACAGAGCCAATGCTAACATTTGAATATTTTATTATCGATCAATATCCGGAATTACTAAATCTAATGTTCCCATGGTTGCTATAAGATCGCCTAACTTACCGCCCTTGGCCATATGGTCTAATGCAGACAAATTAGAGAAGCCCGGCGACCTAAACTTAATTCTATAGGGTGTTGTTCCACCTTCACTTACTATATATACACCTAGTTCGCCTCTAGCCGTTTCAACTCTTTGATAAAACTCTCCTTTCGGTAATTTCAGTACTGCCTTTGTTTTTGACTGAAAATCGCCTGCTGGAATATTATCTATTAATTGTTCAATGATGCGAATAGATTGTTTTATTTCTTTCATTCTTACCAAATAACGTGCAAATGAATCGCCTGCTGTTTCTAGTATTTCATCGAACTGTAATTTGCTATATACTTCGTAAGGATATATTTTTCTGATGTCGGAGCTAACACCACTACCTCTAGCAGTAGGTCCGGTACAACCATAAGAGATCGCATCTGCAGCAGATAAAAAGCCTACTCCTTTCATTCTATTTTGAAAGATGATATTACCCGTTACCAGCTCGTCGTATTCATCGATTTTTGATTGAATCAATAAAAGAAACTCTTTTACTTTTTGTTGAAAGCTAGGGTGAATATCGGCCATTACTCCACCTGGCACCATATAGTTCATGGTGAGTCTGGCCCCACAGGTTTCTTCCATAATGGTGGTAATGGTTTCTCGTTCACGAAAGGCATAAAAATAGGGGGTAAATGCACCTAGATCCATTGCCTGTGCGCCCCACCATAATAAGTGCGAGGCAATACGTGTTAGTTCATCCATTAACACCCTAATTACTTGCGCACGTTCTGGCACTTCTATTTGCAAGCCTTTTTCTACACACAAGGCACAAGCATGGTTATTAATATGCGAGGATAGATAATCCATCCTACTTGTGGTATAAATAAATTGTCGGTAAGATAAGCTCTCGCACATTTTTTCGATAGAACGATGTATATAGCCAAGATGTGGTTCTACCTTTTTAACAGTTTCACCATTCAGTGTAACAACAAGGTTTAACACACCGTGTGTTGCCGGATGTTGCGGACCAATGTTTATTACCAAATCTCCTTCTGCCGTTGTGCCTAGTTCTTCCACCATTTTTTATAAATTATGCATATCGATGATAGTACTTACCTAATTCAATATTGTTGTATTATAATTTAATCATGTTAATCGGATCTTCGTAATCCTTTCTTAAAGGATAGCCTACCCAGTCATCGGTTAATAATAATCTTCTTAAATCGGGATGGTGTAAAAATTCTACGCCAAACAAATCATATACTTCTCTTTCATGAAATTCTGCGGTACGCCAAATAGCCGATACTGTTTCTATCTCAGGTTTATTACGGTCTAATTTTACTTTTACAACCATATTGTGGAAATGGATGGTGGAACTAAGATGATACACCATGGTAAAATGTGTTTTCCAATCAACACAGGTTAAGCAAAATAAAGAGTCGAAATCTAGCCCTTCTGTTGAACGAAGCTGTTGTACAAAAGCAGGAAATGCGTCGGGGCTTATAAATATATTAAGCCATTCGCCTCCCTCTTCAAATAGCGCAGAAGGGGCTAATTCAGTAATCGTAATTTTCAATGCTTCGTAGGTCATAAAATATTTATAAATCAGGATTATGCTGTCTTCTAATCTGGTCTCTCGTCATACCACTCATTATTTTTTCTTGAAGGGTAATGAGCGAATGCATTAATGCTTCTGGTCTAGGCGGACATCCAGGAATGTACACATCTACCGGAATCACATGATCAACCCCTTTCACTACCGAATAAGTATTATAAAAAAAAGGGCCTCCACTAATAGCACAGGCACCCATTGCAATTACATATTTAGGATCGGGCATTTGATCGTATAATCGCTTTAATACCGGTGCCATCTTATTAACGATGGTGCCAGAAACAATAATTAAATCGGCTTGGCGGGGTGTAGCACGTACTACCTCGAATCCAAACCTTGAATAATCATATTTGGCCGATGCAGTCGACATGAGTTCGATGGCACAGCAACTAGTGCCAAAAGTTAATGGCCATAAAGAATTAGACCTAGCCCAATTAATTACATCTTGAAGCGTACTTGTCATAAAACCACCACCGGGTGCTTCATAAACATCACCCGGAAATTGGGGTTGATTGCTTTGTATTGGTTCCATTACATCCATTTCAATGCTCCTTTTTTATGTGCATATAAAAATCCCATAAATAAAATAAAAAGAAAAATGACGATCTCAACCAATGCAGTAATGCCTACCTGTTTTACGACTACAGCCCAAGGGTATAGGAATACCAACTCTACATCAAAAATTAAAAATATTAAAGCAAATAAATAATAGCCAACATTAAACTGGTTCCAAGGAGAACCCACTGCAGGAATACCACATTCATAAGCCTCGCCCTTTTGGGCATTCTTGGTTTTCTTTACAAATATTTTTGCTATTAATATGCCGCCAATAGAAAAGGCAAGTGCTGCAACAATCAGAACAATTAATGAAAATGCGCCCATAATACAATGTTAGATACTACTAATATAATAAGTATAATTTAAACTGTAAATTGTTTTACTCAAATAATGCTTTTGATAACTATCCCCCCTATAGCACACACACTCATTTTAGTTTGAAGTAACAGAGTCGGCGCTAACCGACCCTGTTCTATTTTACCAAAGACTAAAGAGACAATGGGTTCAACGAACTCTAAAACCATCCACACACATTCTATGCAAACACTTAACATTTAGTTTTATAAGTCAAAATTATAATGACATAAGAGTGTTGGGTATGACAATTGTCATAAATCTAATTTTTATTTATTTAGGCAACACAAAGAGGTCCTTTCTTACCAGCCATAGTCAATAAGTGATCACTTATTTATTTTACCAAACTCAACGGCCGCCTGTGCAGCAGCCAGTCTAGCAATGGGCACCCGGAAGGGTGAGCAACTCACATAATTCATTCCAATACGGTGACAAAATTTTACACTGGCCGGATCACCTCCATGTTCGCCACAAATACCCACTTTCAGTTGTTTCTTTGTTTTACGTCCACGATCAGTACCCAATTGAATCAGTTCTCCCACCGCTTCTTGGTCGATGGTTTGAAAAGGATCTTCGGCTAATATTTTTTGACTGAGATAATTGGGTAAAAAACCACCAATATCATCCCTACTAAAACCAAAACTCATTTGGGTTAGGTCGTTGGTGCCAAAACTGAAGAAATCGGCTGATTGCGCCATTTTATCGGCTAGTAATGCCGCCCTTGGAATTTCAATCATGGTTCCATAGAGGTAGGGAATATTTTTCATCTTCATCTTAGCACATACTTCTCCATATACCCTATCAACAATTTCTTTTTGATGTATTAATTCATTTACACTGCAGGTTACAGGCACCATAATTTCTGGAAAAGCTTTTTTACCCGATTTAATGATTTCGGCACTAGCCTCGAAAATTGCCCGCACTTGCATTTCTGTAATATCTGGATGACTAATACCCACCCTTACGCCCCGATGTCCAAGCATGGGATTATTTTCTTCTAAAGCAAGTACCCTGCGTTGTAGTAAGGCGAGTGGTATATTTAATTCTTTACTAAGGCGGCGCAACTTTTCGGTATCATGTGGTACAAATTCGTTTAAGGGTGGGTCTAATAAACGAATGGTTACGGGAAGCCCCTTCATCACTTCCATGGTATCTTTAATATCTTTCTTTACATAAACAAACAACTCATTTAATGCGTTGGTGCGCTCTGTAGCTGTTTTACTCATGATCATTTTACGCAAAAGAAATAGGGGTTGTTCGCTTGCCTCGCCATAAAACATATGTTCGGTTCTAAATAAACCAATACCCTCTGCACCAAAACTTAATGCCTGTGCAGCATCCTTAGGTGTTTCGGCATTGGCCCTTACACCCATTAATTTTATTTGATCTACCAAGTGCATTAACTTTTTATAGGATTTATTCTTATTCAGGTCGGTAGCCACAAGCGGCATATCTATCTGATATACCAATCCTTTTGTGCCATTCAAACTAATCAGGTCGCCTTCTTTTACTATGGCATTATCTTTTGTAGTAAAAGATTTTGTTTCCTGATTAATTTCTATGTCGCTACAACCCACAATGCAACATTTACCCCAGCCTCTTGCCACTAAAGCAGCATGCGAAGTCATACCACCTTTAGAAGTTAAGATCGCCTGCGATTTATGCATACCATCAATATCATCGGGTGAAGTTTCTTCCCGAACCAGAATTACTTTCTCTCCTTTAGCAGCCCATTCCACGGCTTCGGCCGATGAAAACACGACCCTTCCTTTGGCACCACCCGGACCCGCAGGTAGGCCCTTGGCAATAGGTTTAGTGGCCATTTCTACTGCTGGATCTAACATGGGTAATAAAAGTTCTACCAATTGATTGGGTGCTACGCGCAGGATGGCAGTAGTAGCATCAATCAATCCTTCGCTAAACATATCGGTAGCCATTCTAACAGCAGCAACACCATTACGTTTACCAACCCTACATTGCAGCATATATAGCTTGCCTTTTTCGATGGTAAATTCGATATCCTGCATGTCTTTGTAATGCGTTTCTAGCTTATGTTGAATGGTGTTTAATTCCTTATAAATTTTAGGCATTAATTTTTCGAGTGTCTCTAATTGGTCGCTCTGACTATTTTTAGAATAAGCATTAATAGGTGCGGGAGTTCGGGTACCTGCCACTACATCTTCGCCTTGGGCATTGACTAAATATTCGCCATAAAATTTATTTTCGCCCGTGCCGGGGTTTCTTGTAAAGGCAACCCCGGTAGCACTATCATTACCCAGGTTACCAAAAACCATTGCTTGCACATTTACAGCGGTACCCCATTCGTTCGGAATTTTTTCTATCCGCCGATAATCAATGGCCCGTTTTCCATTCCAGCTACCAAAGACGCCACCAATGCTACCCCATAATTGTTGATATGGATCGTCGGGAAATGGGGTTCCTAATACTTTTTTTACAATGGCTTTAAACTCTTTGACCAGTGTTTTTAATTCAGGAACGGTTAATTCGGTATCGGAGCTATAGCCTTGTGCCTGTTTAACGGATGCTAATTTTTCGTCTAATAGTTTACGAATACCTTTTCCATTTTTAGGTTCTATGCCTGCCGCCTTTTCCATCACTACATCGGCATACATCATCACTAATCTACGATAAGCATCATAAGCAAAATGTTCATTGCCCGACTGCCGAATCAGTCCTTGAATCGTATCATCATTGAGTCCAATATCAAGTACGGTATCCATCATACCAGGCATACTTCTTCGAGCGCCCGAACGAACAGATAAGAGTAAAGGATTATGAGTATCGCCAAACTTTTTACCCATCATTTTCTCTACCGATTTTAGCGCGTTTGTTACTAATAAGGGTAATTTTTCTGGGTAGCTTTGTTGGTGCTCATAATAGTAGGTACACACATCTGTTGAAATGGTAAAGCCGGGTGGAACGGGCAATTGCAATTTAGGATGACCCGCCATTTCGGCTAGATTAGCGCCTTTACCTCCCAACAAATTTTTCATCGACTCATTACCATCGGCCTTACCAGCACCAAAAAAATATACATACTTTTTTGTGCTGCTGTTATTTTTCATATGTATTTGTTTTTATAGGTTTGAAGCTATAGCAATTAGGCTTGTTCTGCAATGATAATTATCATAAAATCAAGCAGCCCTTAGCGCCTAAATAGCTTACTGCATTATGTTTTATAGATTTATGCGTTTTTATACCGATTCCTCCATTGAGCATTTTTCTTTCGATCGTAAGCCTAAACAGGATGGGTATATTTCACAGAATCTGTTTAGTATAAAGGAATAAACCAGATTTTTTACCCCTCTTACTCCATACACATCAGCAGCTTCTTCGTAACTGATTCGAGACTGATTTGGAACAAATACATAAATTCATACACTTGCTCCGAATCAGTCTCGAATCAATCTCATGTAGGTCCCGAAGCAACAGTCTAAAAGCATAAAAAAAGGGTTAAACAAGAATGTTTAGACTTTAAGAAAAAAATAATTTTAGCCCCCAACGGAAACATTTTTTCCTACTGCATTTTATTACAACTGTTTAGATAAATCCTAGTGTTTAGCACGCAATCGGTATTGTTAAATATTAAAAAAAAATAATAGCATTTATGTAAATTATTCTAAATAATATTTTATTTTTGCGTCATATTAATAGTCATTACCCCCTCCCTTGTAAAAATAGATTCATCAGGTTTCGTTTACTGGAATATTTTATCTGAACGCTTAGCGTGCTAGGCCAAATTATTGGTACTACATTTTTGAAGCGTTGTTCAAGCAGATAGTAGCCTCCCCCAAAGGTTCAATATCCATAGAAACTCGAATGCTTATTTTTTTATTCCAAATAAATTTAAAACTAGCAACTCATGAAAGTATTGCAACCACAAAGTGTGAAAACAATTTTGTTTGTTTTTTTATTGCCCTTGGCAATAAGTTTATCGATTGCACAACCCTGTAAATATCATACTAAAGATGATCTAAGTTTAGTAGTGAGTGGTACTTCTACCTTACACGATTGGAAGATGAAAACATCGAAAGGAGAGGTGAATGCAACCTTTACCCTTAGTACAAATGGTCAAGTTACTGCATTCAACTTTTTATCTTTTTCTACGCCTGCCGAATCTATCAAGAGCGAGCACACCGCAATGGATAAAAATGCCTATAAAGCATTGAAAACAGATAAAAATCCATCTATCAATTATACACTCACCACTGCTACCATCACTACTATAGATGCGGCTACTTATTCCGTAAAAGGGGTAGGAAAACTAACGATCGCAGGCATTACGAAGGATGCAGAATTAGTTGCTACCTGTAAGGTTAATGCCGACAAAAGCATTAGTGTGAGTGGTACTAAAAAAATAAGTATGAAAGATTTTAATATAGACCCACCAAGCTTTATGATGGGAACCATTAAAACAGGAAATGATATTGTATTAAAGTTCGATTTAACAATCAAAAAATAAGATTCACACAAAAAAAAACACTTATGAAAAAGAGAATTTATGGCTTTGCGCTACTTGCTTTTGGATTATTGCCATTTACATCTAATGCCCAACAATGGATGCAGGGCAAGGTTGCTAATCTAAGAGCTTACGACAAATCGGGTATCAATGTTTTTGAAGATCCGAAAGATTCAATAACGTCTTTTAATGGTTTGACCGTTAGATGGGGCGCTGGTTTTACACAACAATTTCAAAATTTAAAACACGAAAATCCAGACGCCCTCAATAATACGATTGGCTCGTTTAAAAATGGGGTCTCGATACCTGGAAATAAATTAAAAGTCATTACAGCCGGCTTTCAAACGGCACAGGCTAATTTATTCATGGACGTTCAATTAGCAGATGGTATTAGACTAAATGTTACTAGCTATCTTTCTGGAAAACACCACAACGAAACCTGGGTAAAAGGCGGATATATCCAATTTGATAAATTGCCTTTCAAGGGCAAATTCTGGAGCGACCTAATGAAAATAACAACTATAAAAATAGGTCACTTTGAAGTAAACTATGGTGATGAACATTTTAGAAGAACGGATGGCGGACAAGCCCTCTACAATCCATTTATGGAAGGGAATATTATGGATGAATTTGCAACTGAAATTGGTGGGGAAGTATATTTAAAGAAACATGGTTGGTTTGGCATGGTTGGTCTAACCAATGGTATGATAAAAGGAAATATCGATTCGTTAAATTATGCTAACAATCCTGATGGCGACCTACACAAAGCACCTTCGCTATTATTAAAAGGTGGATTTGATCAACAAGTTTCAAAAAATCTTCGCTTACGTTTAACGGCCTCTTATTATGGTAACCAAAGTTGCGGAAGTAACACTTTATTTGCTGGCGACCGCACAGGTTCAAACTACCAATATGTAATGGAATTAAATTCTGCTGATCCTAGTAGCAAAACAGGTGCTGGAACACCATTGGCTTTCTCGGGTCGCTTCAATCCTAACTTTAGTAAAAAGATCAATGCCTTTATGCTGAATGGCTTTATCAAAGCAGGAGGACTAGAATTGCTAGGTACTTATGAAACTGCTTCGGGAAGAACTTCAACCGAAAGCTCCAATCGAAAAGCAAATCAATATGCAATTGAAGGTGTATATCGATTTGGTAAAGCTGAAAACATATTTATAGGTGCACGCTATAATACAGTGACTGCAGGCTTAAAAGGGGTGGTAAATGATGTTACCATTAACCGCTTTGCCCTTGCAGGTGGCTGGTTTTTGACGAGCAATGTTTTATTAAAAGCCGAGTATGTAAATCAATTGTATAAAAACTTTGTAAATACCGACGCCAGAGCTGGTGGCAAATTTTATGGTTATGTAATTGAAGCCGTTGTTGGATTCTAATGCTTGCTAACCTACTTGATGGTTACCTATGTTTCAATGAGGCTGCCCTATCGTAAGCCAGCCTCATTGTCATTTGTTTGCATCCTGGATATACAGGCTTGCTCCATGATGCAATTCTAAAAATGGTCATTTATAATCATAAGACCTATTTTTCGCAATGAGTAGAATAAAAGATATCCCATCCTTTTTATTGATGTTGCTGATGGCACCATTTGTATATTCATTTATGTATCAACCAGCGCCTCCATTACTAAAATTCATTATTCAAAGAGGGAGTAGTTTAAGCATTGACGGAAGAACCAATATAAACAAATTTGCCTGCGAAATATCGGATTATTCCCATGCAGATACCTTAACCATTACAAAGAATCAAAACGACAATACCGTTGAGATGATGGGCGGTTTAACCGTAAACATGGAAGGCTTTAATTGCCATAATGCCGCCATCAATGCCGACCTAAGAAAAACATTAAATACAGCCGCATTTCCAACCATGCTGATTCGCTTTATATCGATGAATAAATTTCCAGCACTCAGTCCAATAGGCGATCAAGTAATTGGAATAGCAGAAATTGAATTAGCGGGCGTTAGAAAAAGAGTTGAACTAACCTATACATTTAAGACTAATGAAAATAAAAAAGTAGTATTACAGGGTATTAAATCTGTTAAGTTTTCGGATTTTAATTTAATCCCCCCGAAGAAATTAGGCGGAATGATACAAGCAAAAGACAACTTGGATGTATTGTTTTATCTAGATCTTAAATTGATACAATAATAACCTATTATCGCAGCACATATCTAAAATAGTAGCACAAGACCCACTCTTTTTGTTATTTGGAATGATAACCAACATTTTTAGTTAAATAATGCTAAAAATATTAGTGTTAGTAATTAAATTCCATTATCTTTACGGCCTTATTAATTTTGAAAGTAAAATAGCTACTTATGAGTAATGCAGAAAAAATGAAAGTCCTCAAGCTTACCATGGATAAGATTGATAAAGACTATGGTAAAGGAAGTGTGATGCTGATGAACGAAAAAAGCACAGAACCGATGGAAGTAATTTCAACTGGTTCTATTGGCTTGGATATTGCTCTTGGAGTGGGTGGTATACCTAAAGGAAGGGTAATAGAGATATACGGACCTGAATCTTCGGGTAAAACAACCATTGCTACCCATATTATTGCCGAAGCACAAAAGAAGGGCGGAATGTGTGCTATCATTGATGCAGAACACGCTTTTGATAGCAACTACGCACAAAAATTGGGGGTAGATGTAGATAATCTGCTTATTTCTCAGCCCGACTATGGCGAACAAGCCTTAGAAATTGCCGATCGACTTATTCTGTCGGGTGCTTTAGACGTTGTTGTCATTGACTCAGTGGCTGCACTCGTTCCTAAAAGCGAATTAGAAGGCGAAATGGGCGATAGTAAAATGGGCTTACATGCTCGATTAATGAGTCAGGCACTGCGTAAACTTACTGCTACCATCAGTAAAACAAATACAGTATGTATTTTCATTAACCAACTACGCGAAAAAATTGGGGTGATGTTCGGTAATCCCGAAACTACCACCGGTGGTAATGCCCTTAAATTTTATGCCTCTGTTCGTTTAGATATTCGCCGCCAAGCACAAATTAAAGACGGCGACGAAGCTATAGGCAACCGCGTTAAAGTAAAAGTGGTTAAAAATAAAGTAGCCCCTCCATTCCGTGCTGCCGAATTTGATATCATATTTGGGGAAGGCATTAGTAAAATAGGCGAAATCATTGATATGGGTGTTGAACTGGGTATCGTAAACAAAAGCGGTAGCTGGTATAGCTATGATAGCAATAAATTAGGACAAGGACGCGATGCTGTAAAACAATTATTGCACGATAACCCTGAACTGGCAAATGAAATTGAAGCTAAAATAAGAGCTAAAATTACTGAAGTACCAGCTACTGCTACCCCTACGAAAGGTGCTTAATTGGTTTTAAAAATACTTGGATTAGTTAATAAATGCCAGCTCAAATAATTGAGCTGGTTTTTTTATGTCTAAAATAGATGGTTTTACAAAAATCATTAAAACTTTCCTGCTAATTTGTACCTAGATACTTTAACTTCATCGAAAGTATAGATCAATCCATTTTTTTTATGACTATGATAAAAGTGCTCGGAAAAAGAAAACGTATTGCATTAGTTGCTCACGATCATAAGAAACCAGATCTCATGGAATGGGCCATGTATAATAAAAAAGTGTTGGCTAAACATGAACTCTTTGCTACAGGTACTACTGGAAAATTAATGGAGGAAGCCCTAGATAGACCCGTAAAAAAATTATTGAGTGGTCCACTGGGCGGCGACCAACAAATTGGTAGTATGATTGCACAGGGAGAAATTGATATCATGATCTTTTTCTGGGACCCCATGGAAGCACAACCGCACGATAGCGACGTGAAAGCATTACTACGCCTCTGTGTTGCCTGGAATATACCCATGGCTTGCGATAGAGCCACCGCCGACTTTTTAATGACCTCACCCTTCATGAACGAAGAATATAAAGCAAATATTCCCGACTACACCAAATACTTAACAAGAAATGTAAAAGAAGCGGACTAGTAGCAGGCCTTAGCAGCAGGTTGATAAATATTCATGTAATAATTGGCTTAATATTTCTTTTTTTGGGGGGTCTGTATTATCTTCCCTAGCATGAGAAAAATACTACTACCTCTTGTTCTTTTATTTTCTTTGTCTGCAGTAGCACAAGACACAATTACCAAAAATGATCTTAAATCGGCAGCAAAGCTGATAGATCTTTCCTTTACGCAAAAGGAAATAGATACCATGTACGAGGGTGTGAAAGATAACTATGAAGGCTATAAACGCATGCACCAGTTTTCGTTGAACAACAATACACCCCTGAGTATCTGGCAAAACCCCGTATTACCGGGTATGCATTTCAACGAAAAACAAGACCCCATTGATTGGAATATTTCCTCATCGGTTGAATTACCTACCCATCAAAGCAACCTAGCCTTTTATTCTTTGCTAGACTTAGCGTCGCTTATTAAAAATAAGAAAATAAGTTCTTTAGAACTGACTCGCTTTTTCATTGATCGATTAAAAAAATATGGCGATACCCTACATTGTGTAATTACCATTACCGAAGACAGTGCCATAGCACAAGCAAAAAGAGCCGATGCCGACTTAGCTAAAGGGATTTATAAAAGTCCTTTACAAGGTATTCCTTATGGCTTAAAAGATCTATTTGCTGTTAAAGGCTATAAAACAACTTGGGGTGCGGCACCTTATAAGAATCAAATAATTGAGGAAGATGCTTTTGTTTATCAACAACTTAAAAATGCAGGAGCCGTATTAGTAGTAAAGTTTACCCTAGGTGCATTGGCAATGGGCGATAATTGGTATGGTGGTAAAACTAGAAATCCATGGAATTTAAATTATGGCTCTTCGGGTTCCTCGGCAGGGTCTGCTGCTGGAACAGTAGCTGGGCTAGTTCCATTTGCAATAGGTACCGAAACATGGGGTAGTATTACCTCGCCCGCTAGTACCTGTGGCGCTACCGGACTACGTCCTACTTTTGGTAGCGTTAGCCGCAGCGGCGCCATGGCACTCAGTTATAGCCTCGATAAAATAGGTCCTATTTGTAGAAGTGCAGAAGATGCAGCGGTAGTGTTTAATGCTATTCATGGAACCGATGGGAATGATTTATGTGCCGTAAAAAAACCTTTTAACTATAAAAATAATATTGATATAAAGAAATTAAGAATAGGCTATACAAAAAATTATTACGATAAAATAACCGATACCGCTCGCAATGAATGGAAGGTGCTGAATGAATTTAAAAAGATGGGCGCAACCTTAATACCTATGAACTTCCCAGATAGTGGTGTGTATAATTTTAATATCATGCACATTGTGATAAGTGCAGAAGGGGCTGCACAATTTGATGATTTTACGCGCAACAATATCGATGATGAAATGACACAACAAAGTAAGGATGACTGGCCCAATAACTTTAGGACCGATCGTTTAATGAGTGCCGTAGAATATATAAATGCCCAACGTCATCGCTATTTATTAATGCAAAAAGTAAATGAAGTCATCAATAATTTTGATGTAATTATTTGTCCTACCCGCGCTAGCGGTAACCAAAGTGCTATTACCAATTTAACGGGCCATCCAGTGGTTTGTGTACCTACGGGTTTTGATAAACGTTATCAGCTACCTACTAGCATTAGTTTTATAGGAAATCTATATAACGAAGCAACCATTTTAGCTGTTGCAAAAAAATATCAAGATGCAACCAACTGGAATAAAATGCATCCCAATCTATTTAAATAATATTTTTGATAACCAATATTCATCCAAAATAAAACACCATGAACAGAATCTTAATGGGCCTTTTATTGTTAGTAGTTATTCAACAAAATAACCTTGCACAAACAAAGACTATTACTGGCTTTACCGAAAAAAATGCTGCTGCACAAACCAGCCTAGAACAAAAATTCGATGCCCTATTAAGTGCACCACATATTGGTGCATCCATTAAAGAACTAGCTGCCAAACCACATAATATTGGGTCTGCTGGTGGTAAAGAAGTGGCCGATGCTATTTATCAGAAATACAAAAGCTGGGGATGGGATGTAAAAATAGAAACCTATAAAGTACTATTCCCAACACCTAAAACAAGGGTACTAGAAATGGTAGGATCTTCTACCTATAAAGCCCTCTTAAAAGAACCTGCCCTAAAAGAAGATGAAACCTCTAATCAGGAAGGCCAATTACCTACATACAATGCCTGGAGTGCCGACGGCGATGTTACAGCCGAATTAGTATTTGTAAATTATGGACTACCCGCAGATTATGAAGAACTAGAAAAAATGGGTATCGATGTAAAAGGTAAAATTGTAATTGCCAAATATGGAAGAAGCTGGCGAGGTATTAAACCAAAAGTTGCTTATGAACATGGTGCCATTGGTTGTATTATTTATTCCGACCCTAAAGACGATGGCTACTTCCAAGGTGAAGTATATCCAAAAGGAGCATATAAAAATGAATATGGCGTACAACGTGGCTCTGTGATGGATATGGTTATCTATCCCGGCGATCCTTTAACGCCTGGTATTGGTGCTACAGAAAATGCTAAACGACTAGATCGCAAAGATGCACCCACCATTTTAAAAATACCCGTATTGCCTATTAGTTATCATGACGCAAAACCATTATTGGAAGCACTTGAAGGACCTGTTGCACCCGACGATTGGAGGGGCGGATTACCCTTTACTTATCATGTAGGCCCTGGAAAAACTAAAGTACATTTAAAATTGGCTTTCGACTGGAACCTAGTACCCGCCTACGATGTTATTGCTACAATCAAAGGTTCTAAATACCCCGACCAATGGGTAATACGTGGTAATCATCATGATGCTTGGGTAAATGGTGCTGGTGATCCTATTAGCGGACAAGCCGCCTTATTGGAAGAAGCAAAAGCTATTGGACAATTGGTAAAAGAAGGTTGGAAACCGGAACGTACCTTGGTGTATTGTTCTTGGGATGGCGAAGAACCAGGATTACTAGGCTCTACCGAATGGGCCGAAGATCATGGAAAAGAATTGCAAGAAAAAGCGGTAGCCTATATTAATTCGGACGGAAATGGCAGAGGCTTCTTAGGTGCCGAAGGTTCTCATGCACTAGAAAATTTAATTTATGAAGTAAGTAAGGATATTAAAGATCCTCAAACAGGCGCATCGGTTTATGACCGATTAAAAGCAAGAGAAACCATTCATGCCACTACTGCAAAAGCAAAAAAAGAAGCAGCCAATAAAAAAGGATTTACCCTAGGAGCCATGGGTTCAGGATCCGACTTTTCTTCTTTTATTCAGCATTTGGGTGTGCCCTCTATTAACCTAGGCTATGGCGGTGAAGATCCAGGAGGAGAATACCATTCTATTTATGATAGCTACGACGATTATAGACGATTTAAAGACAGCTCTTTTGATTATGGTGTTGCACTATCTAAAACAGCTGGACATACCCTATTACGCCTATCCAACGCAGATCTATTACCATTCGATTTTAGAAGTCTGCACAAAACTATTGGGAAATATGTAAGCGAGTTAAAAGAATTAACCGATCAAATGCGCGAAACAACAGCAGTAGAAAACGATATGATTAGTAACAAAACCTACCAATTAGCCAATGATCCTACTAAAAAATATAATATCCCTATTGCTAAAGAACAAGTGCCCTTTTTAGACTTTTCGCCCTTAGAAAATGCATTAGTTGCACTAGATAAAAGTAGTAGCCAGTTAGCCGATACCTGGAGTAAAGCAATGGCCGCCAATATTAGCCATGAAGCACTAAATATAGCACTCTATCAAGCCGAACAACAATTGCTAACTACCAATGGATTGCCTCGTAGACCTTGGTATAAACATAGCTTATATGCCCCAGGCTTCTATACAGGCTATGGCGTAAAAACCATGCCTGGTGTTCGGGAAGCTATTGAACAAAGAAATTGGAAAGAAGCCCAAGAGCAAATAATGATTAATGCAGCAACCATCCTTAATTTATCGAACTACTTGGCCAAATTAGCCAAAAACTAAAGAAATAAAAACAATCTATAGCAACATCTTAGAACTGCTATAGCCATTTACATTAATAAAATAATGGTCTAAAAAAGCTGCAAGCATGCCTTGCAGCTTTTTTCTTGTTTATATTTATTGCTTCAAATACCTACTATGAAATATATGCGCACCCTACTAAAGATGGCACTAGTGTTAGCAATCTTACTTCAACTTAATCCATCTGTTGCACAAAATGTTTCTATTAGCCGTCTAAAATTCCTTAGCGAGTTCGATGTGCCCCATAACCAACCTTATCAAGGCACCACCATCGGTGGCTTATCGGGTATTGATTATGATGCAACCAACCAACAATTTTATATGATTAGTGATGATCGAAGCGATATTAATCCGGCTAGATATTATACCGCTAAAATTAAGTTTACCGAAAAAAAGATAGATACCGTTCAGTTCATCAATGTTACCACCCTCCTAGCAGCCAATGGCAATCCCTATCCCAATACTAAAAAAGATCCGGCACATACTCCCGACCCAGAAGCATTACGCTATAATCCTAGAACCCAACAAATGATCTGGACTAGCGAGGGAGAAAGAATTGTAAAAGCCAATACCATCGTACTCGAAAACCCTGCTATCACTACAATTTTACCGAACGGACAGTTTGTAGATAGTTTTCCTTTACCGGAAAATTTGAAAATGAATGTGTTGGAAAAAGGACCCAGACAAAATGGAACGCTAGAAGGATTGACCTTTGCCAACCACTTTAAAACACTTTATGTAAATCTGGAAGAACCTTTATACGAAGATGGACCTAGAGCCGATATTTCAGATAATAATGCCTTTACCCGCCTTTATAAATTAGATCTGAAAACTAAAAGAAATACAGCACAATATGCTTATAAATTAGATCCTATTGCAAGACCAGCTACGCCAGAAGCGGCCTTTAAGATCAATGGCATACCTGATATACTTTGGCTAGGTAATAATCGCCTATTGGTGCTAGAACGCTCCTTCTCTACCGGACACCAGGCTTGTACTATTAAGGTATTTATAGCCGATTTAAGCAAGGCTACCAATATCAAGAACAATGGTTCATTAAAAACAAATCAGGCCTTTATACCGGCTACCAAAAAGCTATTATTGAATATGGACGACCTAGGCATTTACACCGATAATATTGAGGGTGTTAGTTTTGGTCCCCCGCTTCCTAACGGACACAAGACCCTATTCTTCGTTTCCGATAATAACTTTTCACCGCAAGAAAAAACACAGTTTTTGTTGTTTGAAGTAATTGAGTAATTTTTCTAATGCTCTATTAAATAGGAGTAAAAATACTCTTAATAACATAAAACAATGCAATAAACTAGTGGTAAATCGAACTTATTGTAATAAATTGAAGCGGTTAAACTTCATTGGGCCTTATTAGTCCAATAAATGGGCCTTGATCATCTATTAAATACGCTTTGATATGAAATTAGCTATTAAAATAGGTAGCAGCTGCTTACTTATTTTTACCTCTTTTATTCTATTGTCTTCCTTTCATTATAATAGGTCGCATATTCGATTTCCTTATAAAGAGGCGGGATTGACCGAACACCAGGCTGCCGCCCACTTAATAAGCCGCTTAACCTATGGCGCAACACCCGGACAAGTAGATGAAGTGGTGTCTATAGGATTAGAAAAGTGGTTTCAGCAACAATTAGACGCAAGCCTTCCCGATGACTCACTCAACGAAATATTAAGTAGCTATAAGAATCTAAAATTAACCAATACCGAGGTAGTCAATACTTTTCCAAAGCCCGGCCAAGTATTAAGAATGGCTATTAAAGAGGGGGTAATAGAAAAGGACTCTGCTAGTAAATCTGATAGAAAAGAATATAAAGATAAGATTAAGGCATACATGGATCAGAAGGGTTTAAAACCCGAACAAGAATTGTTTCGCGAATTTATTAATCAAAAAATACTAAGGGCCGCCCATACAAATAACCAGTTGCAAGAAGTGCTGACCGATTTTTGGTTCAATCACTTTAATGTTTCTATTACTAAAAACGATTGTGCGCAATTTATTCCTGCCTATGAAAGAGATATTATCAGACCCAATGTGCTAGGGAAGTTCGAAAATATCTTATTAGCCACTGCCAAGTCGCCGGCTATGTTATTATACCTCGATAATTTTAATAGCTCTGGCCCAAATACGGATGTAAATGCCCAAGGTAATGCCATTATACAACAAAAAATATTAGCCAATATCCGTGAAAAAATGGGGAATGCTAATTTTCAAAAGGCCGATATTGAGAAAAAATTAAAACAAGCAAAAAATGCACAAGGACTAAATGAAAACTATGCGCGCGAAGTAATGGAATTACATACTCTTGGTGTTGATGGTGGCTATACACAACAAGATGTTACACAAGCTGCAAAAGTATTAACAGGATGGACTGTTTATCCAATGGATGACTATGGCTTTGGGAGTGGTTATAAAAAACTCATTGAAAAAGTTGGGGAATACAATTTAACAGAAAGGGGATTTGTACACGATGGCGATTTTTTATTTGCCATAAACAAACACGATAATAGTGAGAAACATGTGCTAGGAAAAACATTTCCCGCTCATGGCGGATACCTGGAAGGAGTGGTATTATTAAAGATGCTTGCCCATCACCCCTCCACAGCAAACTTTATCTCAAAAAAACTGGCTATCCGTTTCGTTAGCGATAATCCGCCACAAAGTTTAATAGATAAAATGGCTAAAACTTTTATCGCAAAAGATGGGAATATTAAACAGGTGTTAATTACAATGGTTAGTTCGCCCGAATTCTGGAGCCAAGATGTTATACGCGAAAAAACAAAGTCTCCTTTCGAATTAGCCATTAGCACTGTTAGAAGCTTGAATGCTACTATAAAATTTCCCTTCCAGCTAAACTATTGGATTACGAAGATGGGACAGCAAATGTATTATTATCAGGCACCAACCGGATTTCCCGACAAAGGTCAATATTGGATCAATACAGGTTCTTTATTAAATAGAATGAACTTTGGCCTAGCAGTTTCCTCACAACGTATACAGGGTATTACATTCAATCTTGCGGCACTCAACAATCAACATGAACCAGAAAGTGCAGAAGCAGGTTTATTAACTTATAGTAAACTGATGATGCCCGAAAGAAATCTAGATCAAACCGTTCAACGGCTTAGGCCTTTAATTAATGATCCCAATCTTGTTAAGAAAGTAAATGAGGCTGCTAGTAAAACAACCATTGCTCAAGTATCGGAGGATAGTATGATGGAGGGTCATAGAAAAAAAGCTAAGCAAGATTATTCATTAACCAACGAGAATCATACTTATGCCATTCAAACGCAGAGTATGCTTACTAATAATCAAATGTTATCGCAGGTAGTAGGGATTATTATTGGTTCTCCAGAATTTCAGCGTAAATAATAAATAGCAATAAAGGACCTTAAAGAGTGGGTAATTTATCATCAACGAATCATTTATAAAATTACATAGCATGTCATCAAGAAGAGGTTTTATAAAATCGGGTAGTTTAGCATTATTTGGGATTGGTATTGGCGGTATTCCTTCTTTTATTACGCGTGCGGCAGCCAGTAATAAGATTATTGCTCCCTATAAAAAAAACAAGGTATTGGTTTGTATTTTTCAACGAGGTGCCATGGATGGATTAATGGCAGTGACTCCCTTTACAGATGATTATCTTAAAAATGCAAGACCCACTTTATTCATGTCGGCTGCAAAAAACGGAACAGAAAAGCCATTAATCGATTTAGATGGTCGGTTTGGATTACATCCTAGCATGAATAGTTTTGAACCCTTATTCAGAGAAAACAGGTTAGCCATTGTACATGGTATTGGATCGCCCAATACCACGCGTTCGCATTTTGATGCACAGGATTATATGGAATCGGGTACACCCTTTAATAAAGGCACTGGAAGTGGATGGCTCAATAGAGCCGTTGGATTATTAAAACACGATGCTACCCCCTTTCAAGCAGTAAGTTTTACCGCTTCGATGCCTAGGTCTTTTTATGGAGATAATCCATCCATTGCTATGAGTAATCTGCAAGACTTTTCTATTCAAATGAAGGGAAACACGATGGTCACCGGTGCTGTGTCGAAAAGTTTTGAAGATCTATACGATCAAACAACTTCTTCCTTATTGAATAGGACTGGTAAAGAAAGCTTCGATGCAATCAAAATGCTACAGAAAACAGACCTTAAAAATTATAAGCCCGAAAACAAGGTAACCTATCCAACTACTGCTTTGGGTAATGCCTTAAAACAAATAGCACAACTCATAAAAATGGAGGTAGGGATGGAAGTTGCCTTTGCGGAATCGGGTGGTTGGGATACCCATTATAATCAAGGCAAAGAGCAGGGTGTATTTGCTCGTAATGCCAATGATCTTAGTAGTTGTATTACCGCTTTTTGGAAAGATATTGGCGCCTATCAAGATGAGGTTACTGTAATGACAATGACCGAATTTGGCCGTACCGTAAAACAAAACGGAACAGGGGGCACCGATCATGGAAGAGCCTCTTGTAATTTTATTTTAGGTAATGATGTAAATGGCGGAATAGTTCATGGACAGGTACAACCATTAGCATTAGAAAATTTAGCAGATGGTAGAGACCTTGCTGTAAGTACCGATTTTAGGAGCGTATTTAGCGAAGTGGCAGATAAACATCTAAAAATAAATAACGATGGCATCCTTTTCCCCGAATGGAATGGCAATAAAATTGGGGTCATGCGTTCATAGGTTAAGGAACAGGATCATGCCCATGTCCACCCCATGGATGGCAGGATGCTATTCTTTTAATGGCCAACCATCCCCCCTTAAAAAGACCATATTTTTTTAGCGCTTCAATAGCATATGCCGAACAGGATGGGGTATACCTACACTTAGGCCCTAATGCTGGTGATAGTATATACTGATAAAATTTTATCAGTAGTATCAATGGATAGCTAAGTATTTGTAGCAGTATTTTCATTCCACTGTTTAATCAGTTTATCAATCAATAAGGGCATTTTTTCTAACAAACCGGATTGGGTAGGCAATGTTTTATCGAGGTATAAAAAGAAAACCGAAAACTGCCTATTTTCCTTTTTCGCATACTCGGATAATGGAAATTTATGTAGTCGATAACACTCTCGCAATAATCGTTTAATACGGTTACGGTCCACCGCCTTTTTAAACTTCTTACTACTCACACCCACACCTACTTTTACCGGAAAGTCTATGGGGGCTTTCACTTCTTTATAAAATACTTTCAACGGGAAAATAGAAAACGACTTACCACTAGCAAATAATTCATCTAGTAATTTGCGACTCTTTAGCTTCTCTTTAGCACTATAGGAAAAATTATTTGCCATGCACGCTTTATTCGGTTAACCCTTCTATAAATGAAGATTGAGTATTCATCCATTCATGGAATTCTATTACAAAATATTCTCTAGCTCCCTTAAATGATGAACCATATAGGTAGCATGAATATGGGGTATTACATTTAAATGATTTACAAAAATAGTATCCATTCCGGCATTAATGCCCCCTTGAATATCGGCATCTTGATTATCCCCAATCATGATGCTTGTAGCAGCCTCTGCATTTGTTTTTTGCAGGGCATAATCAAATATCTCCTTATTAGGCTTCAGACTATTGCTAGCCTCAGAAGTAATTACATGACCAAAAAACTTGGCTAGGTCGCTATTCTTGATTTTATGATATTGTACCGTTTCAAATCCATTGGTTACTAAATGCATTTCATACCCTTTGTTTTTCAAATAGGTAAGTATTTCAATGGTATAAGGAAAGAGATTTTTTTTGGTCGGTAATCGTTCTAAAAACTGTACAGACAATGACCTTGATAAAGTTTCATCGGCAATCTTAAAATCCAATAATGCCAACCACATTCTTTTCCAACGCAATTCATCTTGCTTGATTAGACCCTTTGTATACTTGCCCCACAAATGTTCGTTATGATAACTATACTTAAGAAAAAAGTCTTCAAAATCAGGTATTCCACGTGCTGCTAATGCATGGCTGATATATAAATCATGCAATGTTTCTTTCGCATTAATTTCAAAATCCCAAATAGTATGATCTAGATCGAAGAAAAGATGCTTGTATTTGTCTTTTACCACCAAAGGAGTGTTTTTTATTTGATTCATAGATTAAGTTTGCAAATTACAGAACAAATCTTGTACTATGGCAGATCTAAATATACTTGCAAATACACAACCTCAACAGAATATTGTTATTACTGGTGCCTCGAAAGGTATTGGCAGCGCATTAGCCGAAGAATTTGCGGCAGCTGGTTATCGATTATTGTTAGGTGCTAGAAATGAAGCAGACTTAAAAAACTTAGCCGATGAGCTAACAAAAAAATATCCACAAAGTACTGTTTTGGTAAAATCGGTTGACATGAGCCTAAAACCACAAGTACTTGCATTTGCCAGCTGGTGCCTGAGCTTTGGCCCACCCGACATTTTAATTAATAATGCTGGACAATTTATTCCTGGATCTATACATGAGGAAGCCGATGGCTTATTAGAACAAATGATAGCTACAAACCTTTATAGTGCTTATCATTTAACAAGAGCCTTGGTAACAAAAATGATAGAAAGAAAAACAGGCCATATTTTTAATATTTGCTCTATTGCTTCTATACAGCCTTATGCAAATGGGGGCAGCTATAGTATTAGTAAGTTTGCCATGTTGGGCTTTAATCATAACCTACGCGAAGAACTAAAGCCAGCCGGAATAAAGGTTACAGCCGTATTACCTGGTGCCGTATATACGGCTAGCTGGAGTGGAACTGGTGTAGATCCGCAACGCATTATGGAAGCTACCGATATCGCTAAAATGGTCTATGCCTCCTCTCAATTATCTATGCAAGCTTGTGTGGAAACAATTGTACTAAGTCCCCAGTTAGGCGACTTATAGCCTTATCTAAATTTGAGCCCCGCAACCACTAGCGATAGATGCATGGTGAAAGTATTAACAATATAATAATCAATAGTTTATACTAATAGAAATACAAAAATTACCGTAAACGCAGGCTATTACTTACATTTGCTTTAGATGAAGTACGAAAACATGGAATACAATACCGCAAGAAACTACTTAAGTATGCGGGAATATGGTCGCCACATTCAAAAAATGGTGGACTATGTAAGAACAATTGAAGATCGCGAAAAGCGCAATCTACAGGCCAAATCTATTATTGACCTCATGGGATTTTTAAACCCACACCTACGCAATGTGGAGGACTTTCGCCACATGCTTTGGGATCATTTGTTTTTTATCAGCGATTTTAAATTAGACATCGATAGCCCTTATCCAATTCCACAGAAAGAAACTTACAAAAGCAAGCCAGCACCACTTCCTTATCCTAAACGCCATCCTAAGTATGCACATTTAGGTAAAAATTTAGAAGTGGTAATCGATAAAGCACTAAAAGAAGAAGATGCCGAGAAAAAGGCAGGTTTTGCGAATGCCATTGCTTATTACATGAAGCTGGCTTATAGCAATTGGCACAAAGAATTGGTTCATGATGATACCATTAGAACAGAACTGAATAGTATTACAGGTGGAGAATTAGAATTTAGTAATACCCCTTATATTAAACACCGTAACCAGAACTTCGAAAGAGATGATTATGGTCGCACACCACGCAGACAAAATTTTGGTGGACGTGATAACCGTGGCGGTGGTCGTGACAATCGAGGTGGTGTTGGTGGACGCGATAATCGCAGCGGTGGACGTGATAATCGCGATAATCGCGGTACAGGTGGTGGTGGACGCGATAACCGTAATACTGGTTTTAAGAAACGTTATTAAAACAATATTTGCACTAATAAAAAAGCATCGAAATAAAATTCGATGCTTTTTTATTTACAATAAATTATGCTTATATCGTTTTTCTCGCTCTATTTTTACAGTACCAAATAATCATCATGCATGCACTCATTTGAAGTTATCGGTGGTAATAAACTACAAGGAACAATTGTTCCACAAGGAGCAAAAAACGAAGCATTACAAATATTGTCGGCCGTATTATTAACCTCCGACACTGTTACTATTCACAATATTCCGGATATCGTGGATGTAAATTTATTGATTGAACTATTACAAGAAATTGGGGTAAAAGTAGAGCGCATTAATAGACATTCTTGCATTTTTAGATCCGATGATATCAATGTTGACTATCTATCCTCGGCCGAATTTAGAAAAAAAGGAGGAAAACTACGTGGCTCCGTCATGCTTGCCGGACCCATGTTAGCAAGATTTGGAAGAGCCTATATACCGAAGCCTGGTGGCGATAAAATTGGCAGAAGAAGGTTGGATACACATATTATAGGTTTTGAAAAATTAGGGGCTCAATTCGACTATAATGAGGCGGAGGGATACTTTAAATTATCGTCTCCTCAATTAAAAGGCGCCTACATGCTACTGGACGAACCCTCTGTTACTGGTACGGCCAATATTCTAATGGCTGCTGTACTAGCCGAAGGAAAAACCTCTATTTATAATGCAGCCTGTGAACCTTATATCCAACAGCTATGTAAGCTACTTAACCAGATGGGGGCTTCCATTAGTGGCATAGGAAGTAATTTACTGGTGATTGATGGGGTTACAAAACTAAAAGGTGCCGAACATACCATACTGCCCGATATGATTGAAGTGGGCAGCTTTATTGGCCTTGCTGCCATGACACAAAGCGAGCTAACCATTAAAGGGGCCGGTATTGAACATTTGGGCATGCTACCAGAAAAATTTAGACAACTAGGCATACAATTCGACATTAAAAATGATGATATTTTTATTCCCGCACAAGATAGCTATGAAATACAAAGCTATATAGAAGGCGGTATCCTTACCATCTATGATCATCCTTGGCCAGGCTTTACACCCGACTTATTAAGTATTGTGCTTGTTATTGCCACACAGGCAAAGGGTAGCGTACTCATACATCAGAAAATGTTCGAAAGCCGATTGTTTTTTGTTGATAAACTAATCGATATGGGTGCACAGATCATCCTTTGCGACCCCCACCGTGCCACCGTTATTGGCCTTGGCCGAAAATATAACCTTCGAGGTATTACCATGAGCAGCCCAGATATACGCGCCGGACAAGCGCTTCTTATTGCAGCACTCAGCGCCGAAGGAAAAAGTGTCATTCAAAATATTGAACAAATAGACCGCGGTTATCAATATATCGATGAACGACTAAGAAATCTGGGTGCAGATATTAAACGCATCTAACGGTAGTATTCTTCTCCGCATTAATTAATTCCCATTCGGGCTAAATAGCCTTTTCTCTTTTGTAGCTTATAATAGCTTGCTATCTCTGATCTTAATCATCGATAGCATTGATTCGTATCATTTGTTAGGCTTTTGCTTCATCATATTTTTGTTATCCGTATTCATCAATATACGATAACGATATTATTTACCACTAAAATAAGAAACAATGAAACAATCAAAACTATTGCTGCTCCTAAGCATTTTGTTTTCTGCACTGAACATCTACGCTTTTGCTCAGGATACACTACCTACGGTAACCGTAGTAAGTTTAAACTATAAATATCTAAAGTCTGCATATGATACTACTGCTGCTCAGCCAGTTAGACTTCTTCAACATCGGGCTGCTAGTTATGATGTAAAGAATTCGGACTATTATGAGGAAGATTATGATAACTACTTTATTTCTTTCTTTATTCCTAAAGGAGAAGTTCTTGCTACCTACAATGCTGATGGAAAAATTGTGAGCACAGCAGAAAGATTCAAAACCGTAGCATTACCCAATGTGGTAGTTGAAGCTGTAGCTAATAGATATCCTAATTGGCGAATTACCAACGATACTTATCTAGTTAACCATTTTTCAGAATCTAATACAACAAAAAAGGTCTATAAATTATTATTAGAAAATGGTAACAAACGAATAAGAGTAAAAACAAACGAAAAAGGCGAATTCATCGAATAAATAGATATTCAACTATATTAATTTTTGTGTGTGTTTTAAAGTAAGCGTAGAAAGGGCCCTGTAAGCATTAGTTATGGGGCCTTTTTTTATACTTAGCACGATTGATTATCGAAACTTATATCCTTTAATGGCGTAAAAAAGAATATATAAATAGCAAGGTGCTAAACAAATAAAGAACGATAAATTATTCGCCAGATGTAAACTGTCTTTTAACCAACCATATAGGATGGGTAACACGGCACCTCCCGCAATACCCATCACCAATAATGCAGAACCTGTTTTGGTAAACTTCCCTAATCGATCAATAGCCAAAGGAAAAATCGCTGGCCACATCAATGCATTGGCCAAGCCTAATAAGGCAATAAAAAATATAGCAGTATATCCACTTGTTATAAACACGCCGATAGAAAAAATAATCCCCAAAATAGCCGAAATAGTCAAGCTCATTTGCTGACTTAGTAATTTAGGAATGGTAAATATTCCAACCATATAACCTAGTAACATGGCAAATAAGGTAAAGGAGGTGAAATAACGCGTTTCGCTCAAGGGTAAGCCCAGTGCTTTACCATAAGTTCCTATGGCATCGCCAGCCATTACTTCGGCGCCTACATATAAAAAAATACAAACCACACCCAGCCATAAATGAGGAAATTGAAAAATAGTCCTGCCCATATTTTGATCTTTATGTATGGGGTCTTCGCTATCTGTATCAATATCGGGCAAGGAGGATAAATAAATTAAAAAAGCTGTTGCTATAAGCAATAGCGCAATAATAAGATAGGGAACGATAATTCTTGCAGAAAGCGCTGCTAACAATTGTTCTTTAAGGTTGATATCGGTAGTAGTGGCAATCTTTTTATCTAGCAGATTAGCTCCTTTTAATAAAGTGGCGGATAAGATTAATGGACTAATAATACCAGCCGTTTTATTGCAAATGCCCATAATACTAATACGCTTTGCTGCACTATTCCTAGGTCCAATAATGGTGATATAAGGATTAGCGGCTGTTTGTAATAAAGCCAAGCCACCGCCTTGTATAAACAAACCCGTAAGAAAAAGAGCAAAACTTCTTTGATGTGCTGCTGGAATAAATACCAATGACCCTGCCGCAATAATCAATAGCCCTATTACAATACCCTTTTTATAGCCCGTTTTTTTTAAGATGGAGGAAGCAGGAAGTGCTAATACAAAGTAGGCTATGTAAAAAGCAAAGGTTACAAAAAATGACTGCGTATCGTTTTTCAATTCGCAAGCCATTTTTAGAAAGGGAATCAATGTGCCATTTAACCAGGTAACAAACCCAAACGAAAAATAAAGCACACACATGATGATGATGGCACGAAAGGTACTTTGATGACTATTTTCTAGGAGTGTATTTTCGGAATTCATTGATTTACTTGTTTAAACTAAAGGTAGCCGTTTTGTGGTTATGAGTTATTTATTCCACAATGCAAACGGTTGTGCTATTTTTTATCGTTTTTAAAGCATTGCATACCTAAAAATATCGTAACATTATGATGACCTTTTAGAACTATAATCAAAGTAAGAAAGTTTACCCCCCCCTTTTTTTTCTTTGAAGCATCAATAAATATATAAATTGTTAATTGCCATGAAAAAGATCAATAAGCGTCTTCGACTCATCAGTGGTGGTTTTCTTTTGATGGTTCTTTCTTATTTATTTGCTTTTAAAAAACCAATAGCCGAACCCATCCATCCTAAACACCCGAACCTGCTAATTATTATTGCAGATCAGTGGCGTGGACAAGCATTGGGCTTTGAAAAAAAAGAGCCTGTAGAAACACCCGTATTGGATGTATTAGCAAGTAGCAGTTTTGTGATGCAACAAATGGTGAGTAATTATCCACTTTGCTCACCAGCTAGGGCTATGTTGCTTACAGGCATGTATCCGCTCAAAAATCATGTATATAGTAATGCCAATTCGGCTTCGGCAGCCGATGGCGTAGAACTATCGGCTAGCAGTATTTGTTGGTCTGATGTATTAAAAGCCAATGGTTATTGTAATGGATACATCGGCAAATGGCACTTAGATTCGCCTCACGAACCTTATGTGCCCACTTCCAATAATGTAGGTGATATAGCATGGAATGAGTGGACAAGCCCAGCAAGAAGACATGGCTTTGATTATTGGTATGCTTATGGTACCTATGATGTACATAATAAGCCCATGTATTGGGATACCAAGGCTTCTAGAGATAGCTTTCACTATGTAGCGGAATGGGGCCCTCAACATGAAGCTGATAAAGCAATTGCATTTCTAAAAAACAGTGAAAAAATAAGAGATAGCCATAAACCTTTTTCGCTAGTGGTTTCTATGAACCCTCCCCATACCGACTATGAAACTGTTCCTAAAAAATATCAGCAACGATACGAAAATATACCACTCGATTCTTTTTTGAAAGACCCCAATATACCACCCGCTAATACTGCAATGGGCAAAGAATATAGAAACAATATTCGGTATTATTATGCTAACATAACAGGCGTTGATGAGCAAATAGGAAGAATACTAACCGCATTGAAAGAAACCCATTTAGACAATAATACCCTATTGATTTTTATGTCGGATCATGGGAATTGTTTGGGTAAACATCAAGAGATCACAAAGAATAATATCTATGAAGAGTCGGTACGAATACCCATGATCGTTTATTGGAAAGGCCATATAAAAGCAAGACTGGATAATGTATTTCTTGGAAGTCTTCCAGATCTTTATCCAACCATCTTAGACTTAATGGGATTTAAAACGGCCATCCCTACCAATATAGATGGTAGAAGCTATGCTAGCTATTTTAAGACTGGTGAAGGTGAGCGGCCTAGTGAGCAATATATCATGGGAGCCATTTTAGATAAACCAGAAAAATTATACACCGGCTTTAGGTCCATTAGAACTGCCGAATACAAACTAGCTTATGTAAATTCAAAAGGTAAAAAGCTACCGTATTTTTATGATTTAACGGTAGATCCATATGAAATGAAAAATATTTATGCCGCTCAAGATAGTAGGGTGATTAAAATGAAAAACCAATTATTATCCTGGCTCAAAAAAACAAAAGACCCTTTTGATATAGAGAACTGAGGAATATTATGAAAGACCAAGGCCATGATGCTATTCTCTTTGTTACTTGACCTTCTTACTGATATTCATCATAAAACCAAACTAAATCGATTTTTAACTTGCCCCTCTATTATTAGATTTAATTTTATATCATGAGAAGATTTTTAATTATTGTATTGGTATTTTTATCTAATCATTTATTTTCTCAAAATATTATTCAAGGCTTTGTATTGGACGGTAAAACCAATCTTCCCATAGAGGGAGCTATCATTACCCTAGTTCCCAATAATGTCACAACCCTTACAGATGAGCGAGGTAAATTTGAATTCAATCAAAACATTCCCGCTGCGGTCTCTATTCGGCTTTCATCTATAGGATTTGAAAATAAGACCATCCTACTCTCTTGTTTTAATTCGGATGAACCTATTAAACTAAATCAAGAAAAAAGCAATTTAGAAAATGTAACCGTAACTGCTAAAGCAGGCGAAGAATATAAGACCATTGGTACAATGGATATTAAAATGCGAGGAGTAAATAATTCGCAAGAAATTTTAAGAATTGTTCCTGGCTTATTTATCGGACAACACCAGGGTGGCGGTAAAGCAGAACAAATTTTTATTCGTGGCTTTGATTGTGATCATGGAACCGATATTAATATTATGTGCGATGGACTACCGGTAAATATGGTATCACAAGCACATGGACAGGGATATGCAGATATGCACTTTATAATACCTGAAACAATTGAACAGGCTGATTTTCAAAAAGGACCTTATAATGCTAGTAAGGGTAACTTTACTACGACTGGATTTCTTGATTTGAAAACAAAAAACGCCTTAAGTAATAATATGTTGAAGGCCGAAGGCGGTATGTTTGATACGTATCGTTTATTGGGTATGTTTAATATGTTAAGTGACCGCGCTAAAGAAAAACAACAATCCTGGTATCTTGCTTCGGAATATGCTTATTCGAATGGTTATTTCGACCATCCACAAGATTTTAAGCGATTTAATTTCTTCACTAGATACAATGGAAAGATTACCCATCATACCTATTTAGTAGTATCGGCTTCTACCTTTAATAGTCAATGGAATGCGTCTGGACAAATTCCTGATCGTGCCGTTAGTACTGGCTTGATTGGCTTCTATGGTGCGCTTGATTCGACCGAAGGAGGAGAAACAGCGCGTAGTAATGTAAATGCCCAATTTATAACAACAGTAAAAAATGGTGCCTTCTTCAAAAATCAATTTTATTATTCTAACTACTATTTCGACTTACATACCAACTTTACCTTTTATTTAAATGACCCAATAAATGGCGATCAAATTCGCCAAAAAGAAACGAGAAATTTGCTAGGCTATCATGGAAGTTACCATCACCAATCTAATGGGGGCTACTTTCCAATGAATACAGAGTTGGGGATTAGTGTAAGACAGGATTTTACCCTTCATTCTGAACTATCACATACCATTAATAGATATACTTTATTAAATAGACTGATGTATGGAAATATTACGGAAACTAATGCTGCAGCATATATCAATGAAACAATCAAGCTAAATGAAAAATTAACCCTCAATGGTGGACTCCGAGTAGACCAATTTTTTAACCAATACAAAGACCATTTAAAGATTGATAGTCTATTTACTGCAAATGCCGCCATTCTTAGTCCTAAACTCAGTTTCTATTACCATGAAAATGAGGCCATAGAATTTTATTTGAATTTGGGTAAAGGATTTCACTCGAATGATACAAGGGTCTGTGTAGTTGAAAATGGAAGAAAGATTTTACCCGGCGCTTATTCGGCAGACCTTGGATTGATTGCTAAACCCCTCAAAAATCTTTTAGTACAAACAGCCTTCTGGTACTTATATTTAGACCAAGAATTTGTGTATAATGGCGATGATGGCTCTCCCAATCCCTCTGGTAAAACACAAAGAACAGGAATTGATTTTTCGGTTAGATACGAACCCCTACCCTCTATTTATGTGGATGCCGATATAAATTATGCACATGGTAGATTTCTTCAAGAACCAAAAGGTAAAAATTATATTCCTTTGGCACCCATCTGGAGTAGTACTGGTGGTATTAGCTACAAAAACAAAACAGGACTTAATGGAAGTCTTAGGTACCGCTGGCTAGCCGATAGGCCTGCCAATGAAGACAATTCCTTAACAGCAATTGGATATTTTATTAATGACTTTGTTTTAAACTATACACAAAAGAAATACGAGTTTGGGCTAACAATCAATAATATTTTCAATATAAAATGGAAAGAAACCCAATTTGATACATTAACTAAATTAAAAAACGAAACAACACCTGTAGATGAAATTTGCTTTACACCAGGAACAAAACTCGCTGCAAAATTAAGTTGTAGCCTGTTTTTTTAAATGCAACTATAACAGCTCTATTTTTTAACTTAGCCCTAGAAAATAGCTTATGAACTCTATTAGCAAAGCGCATTGGGAAGCTGTTTATGAAACTAAAAGCCCAAATGAAGTAAGTTGGACCCAACAGGTCCCAAAAATATCATTAGACCTTATTGATGCTTTGCCCCTCAATAAATCGGCAAAAATTATTGATGTGGGAGGAGGCGATAGTAAGCTGGTTGATTATTTATTAGTAGCTGGATTCGAAAATATTACAGTACTTGATATTTCGCATAAAGCACTCGAAAGGGCAAAACAACGATTGGGAAATAAGGCCGAAAAAGTAAACTGGATCGAATGCGATATCACAGATTTTATCCCAACAACTAGTTATGACTTATGGCACGATAGAGCCACTTTCCATTTTATTACCACAAAACAGCAAATAGAGAAATATAAAAACATAGTAGAAAAAGCGGTATGCGGTTATTGTATAATCGGGGTCTTTTCAGAAAATGGACCGCTGAAATGTAGTGGTCTTGAAATTAAACAATACAATGAAACCCAATTAAGTTCACTATTTAAAGATCATTTTGAGAAAATAAAATGTCTAGAAGAAGACCATATTACCCCATTTAATACAAGGCAAAACTTTCTGTTTTGTAGCTTTAAACGTATAACAAATGCAGGAAATCCTTCCACCAAAGAAAAACCACTTATACTGTTTAATGTATAAGTGGTTTTTTTAAGTGACCCCTCAGGGACTCGAACCCTGGACCTACTGATTAAGAGTCAGTAGCTCTAACCAGCTGAGCTAAGGAGTCTAAAAATGGAGGGCAAAAATAAGGCAATGTTTGATTCGGAACAAGATTCATTTGAAATAGGTGATAATCATTTGGTTTTTAAGTAAGTAAATGAAGGTTTGCCTGCACTGCATGGTTGCTTTTAGTTAAATTAAAATAACTTTTTCCCTATTTTTTTTATAGCTCGAGCAGCAAATACAATAAAGTATCTGTCAAATTAAATAAGCCCATTGATTGCTTTTGCCCATTTTAATTAAACATCGCTGTATGTTAGTGCATGATTTACATCCATCGCTCATTGTAAACAATGGCTTATTAAGAGTTGTGTCTGAAACAAAAGAAAAAATAACCCTAAAACTGTTAGATAAAGAGGGTAGAATTACTAAATCGCTCACAACCTTACTAGAAGGCAATGGAATACAAGACTTATTTTTAAATTTAAGCGACTTAAACAGTGGAACATATATTTTAAATACTTTTTGTGGCGGCAGGTTCTTAAAATCTATTAAATTTATAAAATCATAACTTTTTTACATGCGGGGGTATGTATTATAATGTCCTGCTCATTTTATGAGCGGGGCTTATTTTTTAAGTAACTATCTATTCGTTGCTGAACATTTTTCCGAATACTTAGATAATAGAAGTTAAGATCGGCAATATGATAATTCTTGGAGCTATAAAATATACTTCCAAAAAAACTAGGTCTTTCGGTCCATAATATACCCCCCTCATTATTAGCGTCGGCAACATGGGTGCTTAGTTTATTAAAATGGTATAAAATACTTCCTTCATTCCGTTTTCTAGAAGCCTTAGGTTGTAAGGAATCCCAGGTAAGTGGATTGGTTACTATTGATATAAAGTTCTCTTTTTCAATAAAATCGGGTGTATACCCTTCTTTAAATGTACGCCAGCTACAAAAACAACCTGTTTGATTAGGTTGACTACAAGGTTTAATATTTTCTAATAAGTTGGGTTCTACCGACATACCAATAATATAAGCTGCCACTAGTTGTTGTTGCAACGGTTTGCCATCAAAAAGCTCTTTTAATAATCTTTTAGCGTGGGTGGTACCCTGACTATGCGAGGCAATAATAATGGGCCTACCATGATTATCATTTGCTAAATAATATTCAAAGGCTGTTTTAATATCTTGATAGGCCAATTCAAAGGCTGCTGCAGATTGGATAGAATCTTCTTTACTAGTAGGAAAATAGGCAGAGAGGTTGGCTTGTCGATACCTAGGCGAAAAAATTCTAGCTACCCCATTAAAGATGCTTGCTTGATATAAGATACTACTATAATCGGTTTTGGCATTAATTTCTGCATTATCGATAGGGGCATTCCAACCAAATGGTTTTTTGGGGTCGGTATAAGAGGTTGGATATAAGAAGAAAACATCAACTGCCGAGTCGTGCTGATAATTTTTTTGCAAGGGTTTAGGCACACTATCACTAGGATTATGTTTCCAAGGATGAGCCGCCCAATAATCTAGATTTGAATAGTCGGGTAAATGATTACTGCTTTTAAATATATAATTAGTAGCGAATGGATAATGCTTTTCTGCGCAACTAAATAATAAAACTAACCCTATAAAAAAGAACCCCTTTTTCATAGCTTAAAGTTCCTCAATTTCATTGATATTTAGCTTCTATCCGCCGATTATTCTTATAATTTTTTATGGATGGGGTGAATGATAAAAAAAATAACTTACTTTAAGCATTCAAATCTTCCTTTCATTTGGTACTACTTCGACATATCCCCTTTTTGAGAGCTATTTTTTTATATAGTCTGACCGCTTTTGGTGGGCCGCAGGGTCATTATGGGATGATGCTGAAAACCTTTGTTCTGAAACGTAGAGATTTAGATGAGCAGGAGTTATTAGATTTCGTAAGCTTTTGTAATATGCTACCAGGAGCCTCTTCTACACAAACAATTACACTTATTGGATATAAAAGAGGCGGTATTCCATTAGCTGTTTTAACACTGTTAATTTGGATTACTCCAGCCTGTATTATTATGGGTGCTTTTTCTTTTCTGTTTAACTACTTTACAACCGTTGGTATTAAACTAAATATTTTTGGTTTTATCAAACCCATGGCTGTTGGTTTTATTGCCTTTTCTTGTTTTAAGCTTTTTAAAGTATCGATACATAATACCATTACTCAGGTTATTTTGGGTTGTGCCGCTTTGGCTACTTTTCTTTTATTTAAGACCCCATGGATATTTCCTGCCTTAATTATTTTATCTGGCATTGTTACCAATTTCAGCGACAGACGTATTCCACAGCACGGTGAAACCCCTAAACAAATTAAATGGGGTAATATGCTCATTTTTATTTTATTGTTTGCTTTAGCGGGTTATTTATCCGAAACGGCCACCAAAAATAATTGGGCCAATAGAAAAGCATTTAACCTTTTTGAAAATACCTATCGTTTTGGAAGTTTTGTTTTTGGTGGGGGTGATGTTTTAATTCCAATGATGTACGAACAATACGTAACACGCCCTGAAACAAAACATGTGCAGGAAACAAAGCGGGATGTATTGCGCATGAGTAAGGATGAATTTTTTACAGGTGCAGGATTGGTAAGGGCCATTCCAGGACCCGTATTCTCTATTGGCGCTTTTACTGGAGGAGTTGTGATGCGCAGTGAAAAAAATAAAGGAATGCAGCTATTGGGTTGCCTTTTAGGTGCCATCGGCATTTTTTTACCTAGTGCTTTATTGGTCCTTTTCTTTTATCCGGTATGGAATAATTTAAAAAAATATGCCGTAATATTCAGGTCTTTAGAGGGTATTAATGCTGCCGTAGTGGGTATTATGGCTGGTTCTACTTTTTACCTAATGAAAGATGTGTTGTTTGTAGAATTATGGAATTTTGAACTGATTGGCTTCTTAGATATGGGTGTCATTATTGCCACTTTTCTAGTGCTAGCATTTAGTAAATTACCAGCACCCTTTATTGTGTTAGCCTGTTTATTATTAGGCTGCTTTTTATAAGAGTACTTATTTTTTTTCTAGTTGGGTTATTCTTTGCACAATACCCTCTAGATTTCTAAAATGTACAAATGCTTTTCGGTATTTACCAGCTTCAAAGGCAGGAGATCCACTATATACTTCCCCTTTTTTATTGATGCTTTTTGAAACACCTGATTGAGCTGTTAAGATGGTATTATCGGCTATTTGTAAATGCCCTACTACACCCACTTGACCACTAAACATACAATTTTTACCAATTTTAGTAGAGCCTGCCACCACATTACAGGCGGCTAGATAAGAGTTTTCTCCTACTTCAACATTATGTGCAATATGTATTAAATTATCGAATTTTACCCCCTTTCTTAAGATGGTAGAGCCTAATGTTGCTCTATCTATTGCACAATTGGCCCCAATTTCAACATCATCCTCAATTATCACATTTCCTATTTGCGCTATTTTTCTATTTCCTTCCTCATTTTCAGGAGCAAACCTAAAACCATCACTACCAATAACAGTTCCAGAATGAATAATACAATCCTTTCCAATAATGGTTTCGGAATAAATTTTAACCCCTGCAAATAGGGTTGTATTATTACCAATTACTGCATTATCACCAATATACACTTGCGGATATATTTTTACATTATCGCCTATTTTCGCATTTTCACCAATAAACGCAAATTCGCCCAAATAAATATCCTTACCAACCGAGGCAGTTTCTGATATAAAACCAAGTTTTGAAATACCTACTTTATTTAGCTTCACTTGGTTATACATTTCCAATAATTTTCCAAAGGCAGACTGCGCACTTTCTACCCTTATTAAAGTAGCTGAAATAGGAGCTGTTGCAATAAAACTATCATTTACAATAACTATAGAAGCATTGGTATTGTAAATATATTGCGTGTAAAGGGGGTTAGACAGAAATGAAATAGATCCAGTTTCACCTTCTTCTATTTTAGATAATTTAGATACAGTTACAGCTGCATCTCCTTCTATTTTACCATTTAATAAACCAGCTATTTGTTGCGCAGAAAATTGCATAATTTTTATTTTATAAACGGATAAAAATTAAATCTAATTAAAAACTTAATTATTAAGGTGTTAAACTAATTAAAATTATCCAATTAGTCCTGCCGCTCTGCTTATTTGCAGCATTCTATCCATGGGTTTTTTGGCGGCGATCCTTAAGGCTTCATCCATTTTAATTTCTGGTAATTCATATTTCAAACAGAGGTATACTTTTTCCAATGTATTTAGTTTCATATACTTACAATCATTACAAGCACAATTATTGGTAGGTGGTGCTGGAATAAAGGTTTTTTGAGGACATGTTTTTTGCATTTCATGTAAAATACCCGTTTCAGTTGCTATGATATATTCATTGGATGAGTCGGTTTGCGAATATTTTAATATGGCGGTCGTACTTCCTATAAAATCGGCAATATTTAAAATCGGCTCTTCACATTCTGGGTGTGCCAGTAGTTTAGCATGCGGATAACGTATTTTAAGCTTCACGATCTTCTCTAAACTAAAAATCTCATGTACCATACAGGCGCCATTCCATAAGACCATATTACGCCCCGTTTTCTTATTTAAGTATGCTCCTAAGTTTTTATCGGGTGCAAAAATAATAGGCTGCTCTTTTGGTACACGCTCAATAATTTTTTCGGCATTACTAGATGTACAAATTATATCGCTGAGCGCTTTAATTTCTGCTGTACAGTTGATATAGGAAATAACCAGATGATCGGGATATTTTTCTTTAAAGCGTGTAAACTGTAGTTTGGGTGCACTATCTGCTAAGGAACAACCTGCATTTAGGTCGGGTAATAGTACTTTTTTAGTTGGATTTAATATTTTTGCTGTTTCTGCCATGAAGTGCACACCGGCAAAAACAATCATATCGGCATTTGTTTGTTCGGCTTGTTGAGCAAGTCCCAAACTATCGCCTGTATAATCAGCAATATCTTGTATATCTGGTTCTTGGTAATAGTGTGCAAGTATGATCGCATTTTTTTCTTTTTTTAATCTTTCTATCTCAGCAAACAAATCTACATCAGGATTGATATCCAAATCTAAAAAACCTTTGCTGGGTAGCGCTTCTATGGCAGTTGAAATGTTCATAAACCTTGTAATAATCTTTTAATAATACATTTATATAAAACCAATACTACTATTACGGGTGTGTATATCGTGATAACTTACTTACACACAATTATCAAAGTTAATTATAGATAGGGTTATACACGCTAACTAACATTTATTTCACAAGTCATTAATCAATAGGGTACTTGTTTTAATTAGTTTATAAACAAGTGTGGATGAAAGGATGGAATTTTATTCCCATTGATTGTTTCACGCTTTATACACTGTTAACGAAGCGCTTCTAATTGGTGTTAAATCCTTACTTTTTGAGTAAATGGTGTTAAATAGGCTTATTTATTCTTTTTTTTTACACCTAATTTTTATAGAAAATACGATTTCTCCCCCAATTATTTAGCTTATCCACGCTTGTCTGTGGATAAAAATAATGGGTTCTTTTATTGCTAAAAATTTATTTCTATTACCCTTTGGTTATCCACATCGGTATAAATCAGAACCCTCTTATATTTAAGTATTTTTTCCACAGTTTTTTCTATTGATAGTTTACCCTATTTTTGTCATCCTTTAAATGTACTTTTTAATCTAATTATTATGTCTGTTATTCAACGGATCCGTGACAGAGGCGCATGGATAGTTTTTGGAATTATTGCTTTAGCGCTTATTGCGTTTATTTTACAAGATGGTGTTAGACGTGGAGGAACCTCTGCTAGTAATACTACCTTAGGTATCGTAGATGGTGATAAGATTGATCGTGTTGACTTTGAACAAAAGATTGCCATGTATGGCCGTGGTCAACAACGTGAACAATTAATTACTCAACTTTTGGACCAGGAAGTAAATACCTTATTAATGCAACATGAGTTTGATAAACTTGGCTTGGTTGTTTCTGATAAGGAGTTAAATGATATCTTATATGGCGAAAATTCTCCCTTAAAAAGAGAATTTACCGATCCTCAAACAGGGGTTTTTGACGTAGAAAAAGCTAAACAAGCTTTTGCACAGATCAAAAAGTCTAAAAATACCGAACAACAACAAGGTATTGTAGAAGCCTACTTAAAGCCAGCTGTTTTACAAGCTTTACAAGCCAAATATCAGGCTTTATTGCAACAATCATTATATGTACCTAAATGGTTAGTAGAAAAACAACAAGCCGATAATAACCTAATGAGCGCTGTTTCTTATGTTTTTGTTCCTTACAGTTCTATTTCAGATTCTTCTAAAATAAGTGATGATGAGATAATGGCTTATGCTACAAAGCATAAAAAAGAATATGAAAAAGACGAGGAAACTAGAACTATTGCCTATGTAAATTTTGATGCCAGTGCAAATGCAGCCGATTCGGCTATTGTTATGAATCAGTTAGCTGCTTTGAAAAACGAATTTCAAACAACCAATGACTTAACTGCTTTCTTTGAAAAAAACAGTACAGAATCTCCTTACTATAATAGTTTTATCAGCAAAAAAGAAATTAAGCATAAATACATAGATTCTATTGCTAAATTTCCAACCGGTAGTATTTATGGACCTTATGTAGATGGGAATAATTTTGTTTTGGCTAAAGTGGTGGCTGTTAAACAAATTCCAGATTCTGTAAAAGTGCGTCATATTTTAATTGCAACTCAACAGCAAGATCAGTCAACTGGTTCTTTACAAAGAATTAGAGAAGATAGTACGGCCAAGAAAATTATTGATACGGTTGAAGCTTTAATTAAGAGTGGAAAGAACTTTGATTCTGTTTGTGCAAAATATTCCGATGATGGAAATAAAACCAAAGGTGGTGTTTATGATTATTTCACTACCGGAAAGATGGTTCCTAAATTCAATGATTTTAGTTTCGAAAATCCTATTGGGTATAAAGGTATTATTCAAACCGAATATGGTTTCCATTATGTAGAAGTATTAGGTCAAAAAGGAGCTGGTCCTGGATATAAAATAGCCTATCTATCTAAGCCAATTTCTGTTAGTAATGAAACAGACGCAGCTGCTAATAATGCGGCGGCTCAGTTTGCAGCTAGTAGTAAATCAAAACAACTGTTTGATGAAAATGCCAGTAAAATAGGAAAAACAGGGTTACCTAGTAGTGAGATTAAAGAAAATGATTTTTCTATAATGGGCGTTGGCGAAAGTCGTCAATTAGTAAAGTGGGTTTATGAACATAATGTGGGAGATGTAACTGACCAACCGATGCGTGTAGGAGATAAATATCTTGTTGCAATTGTGACTTCTGTAAGTAAGCCAGGTCTTCCACCTGCAGGTGTTTTGCGCTCTCAAGTAGAAATACTTGTGCGTAACGAAAAGAAAGCAAAACAAATTATCGAAACTAAATTTAAAGGAAATACCCTTGATGCTTTTGCAGCATCAACTGGTGTAGCTATTCAAAAAGCAGATAGTTTATCATTTGATAGACCATTTACGCCAGGCATTGGAAATGACAATAAATTTAGTGGTGCAGCTTTTAATGCAGATAATAAAGGAAAAGCTACCGAAGCTATTGCTGGTTCAACGGGTGTTTTTTCTATTAAAGTAGAAAACATTAGTGCTAAGGCTGGTAATGAAGATGTGCAAGCTATTAAACAATCTATCTTACAAAACCAGCGAATGGCTATTTATCGTGGTGCAGATGCTTTACATAAGGCTGCTACCATTAAAGATTATAGAAGTAAGTTCTATTAATTTTCTGTTTTTACTATAAAAGAAAAGGGCTACACCAACAAGTGTAGCCCTTTTCTTTTACCGATAGCGAAACTTATTAGTCTTAGTAAATGCTAAATTTGTTTATCATTATATTATTATGGAAACCACATTTATCAATAAAGTATCAGAGAGTGGACTCATTAGTCTCGATTTAGAAGCATATTATCCAACAGAAGAAATTAAAATCTTTGACTTGAAAGATTTTCTTTTCATGGGATTAATTCTAAAGGAGAAGGATTATCGGGCTGCATTACTTACCATTGATTGGGAAATATATCGTAATAAATTAGTGGGTATTACCTGCAGTGCCGATGCTGTAATTCCTATGTGGGCTAATATGTTAGCAGCAAGTTATTTACAACCAGTTGCTGCATCTATAGTTTTTGGAGACGAAAAAAAGGTTATTGAAACAGAAATGATAAAAAACCTACACACTATTCATGGCGAAGATTATAGCGACCAAAGAGTTGTGGTTAAAGGTTGCGGCGAAGTGGCCATTCCAGAAATAGCCTATGTTGAAATTACTAATAAATTAATGCCCTTTGTTAAGAGTATTATGTATGGTGAACCTTGTAGTACTGTGCCCATTTATAAGAAAAAAGAGAAGCTATAACTAAACCTGCGCTTCGGCTATTTACCTTTTAATGTTCATATATTGCATTCCTGATTTTATACGATAGTCAGCCCTATTTTAAAGGCCGACTATCGTATCATCTCCATTATTAATGTGCTTCTAGCCAATTTTTGCCACTGCCCAATTCGGCTTCTACGGGCACACCATTCGGTAAAGGAAGTGCCGATTTCATAGCGTCTAATATAAAAGGTTTTATCTGATCTAATTCTTCTAGTACCACATCAAATACCAATTCATCGTGTACTTGCAATAACATTTTCGACTTCATTCCTTGTTCTTTCATCTGCTGGTGAATTTTAATCATCGCCATCTTTATCATATCGGCTGCTGTACCCTGAATGGGTGAATTAATGGCATTACGTTCTGCAAATCCGCGTACTGTAAAGTTCGATGAGTTAATATCCTTTAACCAACGTTTTCTTCCCATCAATGTTTCTACATATCCCAACTCTTTTGCCAACGCTATTGTATCGTCCATATATTTTGTGATACCCGAAAACTCTTTTTTATAATTGTCAATAATCTCTTTTGCTTCTGTTCTAGAGATCTTTAGATTTTCTGCTAATCCAAAAGCACCCTGCCCGTAAATGATACCAAAGTTTACACTCTTGGCTTTATATCTCATTTCTTTTGTAACCTCCGCTTCCGCTATACCATATACTTTAGCGGCTGTTGCGGTATGAATATCTTTGCCTTGTTTAAAAGCCTCGCACATATTGGCATCACCACTAATAGCGGCAACTATCCTAAGTTCTATTTGCGAATAATCGGCACTGATTAATACATGATTTGCATCTCTAGGTATAAAGGCTTTTCTGATCTCCCTACCACGATCTGTTCTAACTGGAATATTTTGTAAGTTGGGGTTATTGCTACTTAGTCTTCCTGTTACAGCAACTGCTTGTGCATAAGAAGTATGTACTCTTCCTGTTTTTGAATTAATCATTTGAGGTAACGCATCAACATAGGTTGATTTTAATTTTGTTAGCTCTCTAAATGTTAGAATGTCGGCAACGATAGGATTGTTATGTGCTAATTTCTGCAATACATCTTCTGCAGTTGCATATTGCCCGGTTTTTGTTTTCTTTGCTTTAGGATCGATCTTTAATTTATCGAATAATACTTCTCCTAGTTGTTTGGGTGATGCCAGATTAAAGCGAACACCCGCTTGTACATAAACACTTTCCTCGCTTTTCTTTGCTTCTAATTCTAATTCTTTGCTATACCCATTTAAAAAGTCTACATCAATTTTAATACCCTCAAATTCCATATCTGTTAATACTTTCACCAAAGGATTCTCCACTTCGTTAAATACCTTTTCTACCCCACGCTCTTTTAGTAAGGGAACAAATTTTTCTTTTAATTGTAGGGTGATGTCTGCATCTTCTCCTGCATATTCTTTTACTTTTTCTATTGCTACATCGCGCATAGATGATTGTCCTTTCCCTTTTTTCCCAATCAGTTCATCTATATGTACGGGTTCATAGCTTAAATATTGCGCACTAAGTGTATCCATATTTCTCTTGCCTTCGGGCTCTATTAGATAGTGTGCAAGCATGGTATCGAAGGTTTTTCCTTTAATTTCTATCTGATACCATTTTAATAAGAGTAGGTCATACTTTATATTCTGGCCTATCCATAATATGTTTGGCGATGCAAAGAGTGGTTGAAACTGGGTAAGTAATTCGGTTACCTGCTCTTTATGGGTGGGGCATGGAACATAGTATGCTTCGCCTGCCTTATAGGAGAAGCTCATACCTACTAGTTCTGCCTCATTCGCATCAATATTGGTTGTTTCGGTATCAAAGCATATTTCTTTTTGTGCTAGTAGTTTTTCTATTAAGGCATTTATTTTTTCGATTGTATCTACCAGTTGATACTCGTGTAGGGTATTATGAATGTTCTTGTCGGCCTGAATACCTGATTCTGTTTCAGTAGTCGGTTCTTCTTTTTCTTGTACTCTTCTTTCTTCTTTTTTGTTATCTACAATATTACCAAATAGATCTGTTTGTGTAGACTGAGCGATGGGTTGAAATACATTATACTCATCGCCTAGAATTCTTTTGCCTAGCGATTTAAATTCAAGCTCTGTGAATACCTCAATCAGCTCTTTTTTATTTATTTCTTTTAATCTAAAATTCTCTTCATGAAATTCAACGGGCGACTTAGTAATGATTGTTGCCAATTTTTTACTAAGGATTGCTTTTTCTTTTCCGTTACGCACTTTTTCGCCTATAGAACCTTTTATATGATCGGCGTTCTCTAATACATTTTCTAATGTACCATATTCCTTCAATAGTTTAAGGGCTGTTTTTTCGCCTACGCCAGGTATGCCAGGTATATTATCAACAGCATCACCCATTAATCCTAGCATATCTACTACTTGGTCCACCCTATCGATCCCCCATTTAGCACACACTTCCTTAGGGCCCATTATTTCTACATCACCCCCCTGATAAGCGGGTTTATAAATATTAATACCATCTCGTACTAATTGACCATAATCTTTATCGGGAGTAACCATAAATACTTCATAACCGGCATCATGGGCTTGCCATGCTAGGGTACCAATCACATCGTCGGCCTCGTAACCCCTAACGCCAATTACTGGAATATTAAAGCCTTCCACAATTCTTTTGATATAAGGTATGGCTGCAATTAAGTCTTCGGGTGCTTCCTGTCTATTGGCTTTATAATCTTCAAAGTCTGTATGCCTTTCTGTTTTTCCATCCATGTCGAAGCATACTGCTATATGGGTAGGTTTTTCCTTGTTAATGAGCTCAAATAAAGTATTGGTAAAACCAAATTGTGCATTGGTGTTTTGCCCCTTACTTGTAATAATAGGATTTCTAATCAGCGCATAATAAGAACGAAATATGAGCGCAAATGCATCTAATAAAAAAAGTTTCTTTTGCATCTTGCTAAGATATAGAGATGTTGGTGAATTGATCAATCCAATTTAAATTATGCCTTTAAAATATGACCGAGTACTATGATCTATACTTTGGGCATGCTTGCACGAAGAAGAATCGCAGCCTCTATTTATTTAATACGAACTAAACAATCATCCCATTTTTTTGTTTATGTATACTGGATGGGTGTAATTGATTCTAAACACCGAAATAACGAAGAAGCCCTGCAATTTGCGGGGCTTCTTCATTTTATTTAATACCATATTTATATTTGTATCGCTCATAGAGTTGCGTTTGTTTGTTTTCCAAACTAACCTGTCGTCCCTGAATAAAAGCATTTTTAATAATGCTTGTCTTCATATCCAAGATATCTCCTTCGCACACTAATATATTAGCGTCTTTACCTACTTCGATAGAACCTGTTTTATCAGCTACTCCTAATATCTTAGCAGCATTTAAGGTAATGGCACTTAGTGCTTGTTCTTTCGTTAAACCATAAGCAGCAGCCGTACCTGCATTAAACATAAGATTTCTATAACGACTTTCATCGTGTGTATCGTTCAACGCAAATAGTACACCTGCTTTTTGTAAGGTTGCCGGTGTTTTATAGGGCTGATCTACATCATCATCTTCTGTGGCTGGTAAACTATGTTCTTCTTTTAAGATCACAGCGATATTGTTTTGTTTTAAAAGGTCGGCCATTTGATAGCTCTCACTTCCACCTACAATCACCACCTCAAATCCAAACTCTTTTGTAAAGTCAATGGCGGCCAACATTTGTTTTACTTGGTCAGCATGAATAAATAGCTTTTGTTTTTTCTCGAATAAACCTTTTACTGCTTCTAATTTTAGATTTCTATTTTTATGTTCGGATTCTTGTAAATATGCTTTTGCTTCTCTAAAGAATGTTTTTATTTCTTCTATTTTATCTAGTGCAATTTTCGTTGGATCGGTAGGCTCTCCACCCATATTCATTCCACGAAATCCTCCACCACCTCCACCACCTCTACGGCCTGTTCTCGCTAAGAAGCTTGGTAGATTTAGGTGTATGCCAGCATCCATTTTGTAGACTGCATCTTCCCAATTCCATGCATCTAATTGCACTACCGAAGAAGAACCACTAATGGTTCCGCCTTCAGGTGTAATACTAGCTAATAAGATTCCATTGGCACGTAAGGTTCCTGTTATCTTAGAATCGGTATTATAGGCAACAATTGATCGTACACTAGGATTATATTCTCCTATTTCTTGATAGTCGTTACTACCCCTTACGCCATTTGCTATTTCTTTTAAACCCAAGTCGGTTGACGATAAGATTAGGCCTGGATAAATATCTTTACCAGTACAGTCAATTGTTTTTACGCTTTTATCAAGCGTGGCTGCTTCACCTACTGTAATGATTTTTCCATTTTTAAAAACGATGGTACCATGTTCAACCACCACTCCATTACCCACATGTATGGTTGCATTGGTTAAGGCAATGGGTGTTTGTTGCGCTATGGCCGGATAAACGGTTTCTTGCGCATTTGTAATTAATACGAAAAGAAAAAAGGCGTAATTAAATATTAATATTTTCTTCATCATTATATTTTTAATTATTAGTAATATCGGCTTCATTAACATCAACAGTGATAAGTCCATCATGGTGATCATGGTCGCCACAGCTTAAGATCACTTGCCAACTAGGTTCTGCCGAACGCATTGCCGACCCACTTCTTTTTTCGCCAATCATTTTTTGTGTAAGCCTATATCTTTCGGAAATGATTTTCTTTCTCATTTCAGCATCTCTTGTTCTATCAAAATAAATAATACCATCAACAATGGTTTCTTCTGCTTCTGCATAAATACTTAAGGGGTGATTACTCCATAATACCAAATCGGCATCTTTACCTACTTTAATGCTTCCTACTTTATCTGCTACATGAAGCGCTTTTGCAGGATTCAAAGTCACCATTTTCAATGCTTCTTCTTCACTTACACCACCATATTTAATAGTTTTGGCAGCTTCCTGATTTAGTCTACGGGCTTGTTCTGCATCATCAGAGTTGATACAAACATTTAATCCTACCTTTTGCATGATGGCTGCATTATATGCTATTGCATCTACTACTTCTTGTTTATAAGCCCACCAATCCGAGAAGGTAGATACATTCGCACCATGTGTTTTCATTTTGTCGGCTACTTTATAACCTTCTAGTATATGCGTAAAGGTGTTAAACCTAAAACCATATTTCTCTGCTACTCGCATGGCTGCTGTAATTTCGCTTTGTACATAAGAGTGACAAGTAATGAAACGTTTTTTATTCATAATTTCTAATAGTGCATCTAATTCTAAATCTCTTCTTGTGCCCGTAGGATTTATTTTTAAAGCGGCTTCATAGTCTTTGGCTCTAGCAAATGCATCGTTCATTATTTCTTCTACTCCCATTCTAGTATCGGGAAAACGATTATTATTTGGCGCTGTGGTACGTTTTACATTTTCTCCTAAAGCGAATTTAATAAAGGGGTCGGCTCCTTTAAATTTCAACTCTTCATCGTTGGCACCCCAACGTAATTTGATGAGCTGGGTTTGTCCACCAATGGTATTGGCCGATCCATGTAAAATATGTGAAGAAGTGACACCGCCACTTAATTGACGATAAATATTAATATCTTCTGGATTTAAATTATCGCCTATTCTTACTTCGGCTGTTACTGATTGCGCACCCTCGTTTATAGAGGCTGCGGCAATATGTGAGTGTTCATCAATGATTCCTGCGGTTAAGTGTTTGCCGGTTCCATCGATTATTTTTGCTGTTTTATCGGATAGGTCTTTACCAATCTTAATTATTTTTCCTTCTTTTACCAAAACATCTGTATTCGCTAATATGCCGTCTTTTTCATTGGTCCAAACGGTTGCATTTTTTATTAAGATATTTTCTGGAGTAGGTAATACATCCCAACCATATCCATCAAATGGATATACCACTTTTGTAAGTCGTTGCGGATAGTTATTCTTCTTCTTTGTAGAATCGGTTATTGTTACTGCCTTGGTAAAGGTAGCTGTCCAAGTTATTTTATTTCCTGCTGTATCCTCACCATTACCGTTCCATTCATTTTCATTTACAAAACCAGTTAAGCGAAATTGACTTTGGTTATTTCCTCTTGTGCCGAAACCTCCGCCATTATTTGCTCCAGGAGTTGTTATTTTTTTGGGGGCTGTTACACCAAAGCTAATTTTAATCATTTTGCCATCATAGCTAAATTTACTTGCAATGGTATCTTTGGTAATAATGTTGGCAGTCGCATTGCTTTTTACTTCGAGCGTATAGTTATTGATGGTTCCAGCCGAGTTGATGGCTAGGTTGTAGGAACCTTTAATATCTTTCCAACTATTTTCATTTATTGCATATTTTTCTCCTTGAATCCAGTTTTGCAGTATTACTGTTTTTTCGGAAAAGATATTGCCTGTTGTAATTAAGAAGTTCGCCAATTTTCCATTTTCTAAGCTACCCACTTTATCATAAATATTTAAAAGTGTGGCAGGGGTTTTGGTTAATGCTTCTAAGGCTTTTGTTTCGCTAAGCCCCATGTCGATTGCTTTGCGTAGATTGGTTAAAAATTGTTTGTTATCTTTTAAATCGGCACAGGTAATTGCAAAATTGATATTTGCTTTTTCAAATGCTGCCGGATTAGTAGGCGCTAATTCCCAATGTTTCATATCGGCTAGCGAAACAAAGCGTGCATCGTTAGGATCTTCCACATCCATGGCTAAGGGAAAATTTAACGACAAAATATAACTTGCTTTTGTAGCCGCTATTTCTTTGATGCGTTGGTATTCGTTGCCACCGCCTTTAATAATATATTGTACCCCAAATTCATCCCCAATTCTATCGGCACGTAGGTCGTTCCATTTATCATCCGCTTCAAATATTTGTGGTAATGACTGTTCATCATTCCAAGCCTGCAGCGAAGCATTCACTCCTTCGGTACTTGGTCGGTTGCTATACCATTTTGCATCTAGATAGGTTTGACGCAATAAAGCAATTGTTCCCATCATACTACTAGGATAGGATTGCGTAGAACTGCCTTTGTTTAAAGAATAATGTGCCGAAGCTTTTTCTTTTAACATTACTAAATTGTCTGCTTTATTGGCTAGTGTTATGATGGTTCCTGTGCCACGAGCAATACCATCTTTCACATGTGAAAGTACTGTTCCAAATCCCGCTTCTCTAAAAGGCTTTGCCTTACTATCATCTACTGTAAAAGTTTTATAAGCATCTATTTCTGGTTTGATGGCTTGGTTCCAACCATATACTCCTGGTGTATTCGATTTCAATTGTGCTGGTGCATTATAATTATATCCACCTTGGCCCATTTGACGTTGAGGTGTTGACAGACCATAATCGGAATAGATATCAATAAAGGAAGGATAAATAAATTTGTTTGCACAATTTACAAATATGGCATCTTTGGGTATTATTACTGTATTTCCTATAGCTATTATCTTGCCATCTCGAACAATCATGGTTGCATTTTGCAAACTTGTTTGTGCATCTTTTATGATGGTGGCATTGGTAAATACATAACAAGGTTCTCTCTTGTCTGCAACGCCATTTACGGGGAATGTTTCCTGTGCCTGTATAACAGCAGTTAATAATAGCAATACTGCTAACAGAATCTTAGATTTTCTCATTGTGCGTGTTTGGTTAGGTGTAGGTTAAAGCTACACAAATATGCGGATACTAAAAACCGTTCATCACAATTATGAGTAAATAAAGAAAATCTGTAATATTATAAATATTTATTATCTGCCCATGTATACCATTAATATTTGTATATCGCTAGGGTTTACGCCACTAATTCTGCTAGCTTGTCCGAGGGTTCTAGGTTTAATGCGTTTAAATTTTTGATGGGCTTCTTTCGATAATGCTGCAATTTTATCGTAGTTAAAAGAGTCTGGAATAATCAGTTCTTCCATTTGGCTCATTTTTTCTGCTAGCTGTTGTTCTTTTTCTATGTATCGTTCGTATTTAATTTGAATTTCTGTTTGTTCTAACACGTCGGCAGTAAATTCAGCTAATCTCTCTTGAAGTGCAGGAACATGAGTCATTAGAGAAGATAAACCAATATTAGGTCGTAGAATTAGTCTACTTGTTTTTTGTTTTTCTGTAATAGCAGCCGATTGAATGCTTTCTAGAAAGGGATTGATGTTTGTTGGATCTATGTTTATTTCTTCTAGGGCGGCAGTTGCTTTTATTACATTGCCTTTTTTAGCCACTACTTTGTCCATTCTTTCTTCTGAGGCTAGGCCTAGTTTATAGCTCATCTCTGTTAATCGAAGGTCCGCATTATCTTGTCGAAGTAGTGTTCTAAATTCGGCACGACTGGTAAACATTCTATAAGGTTCTTCGGTTCCTTTACTAATTAGATCATCAACCAACACACCAATATAGGCCTCATTTCTTTTCAAGATAAAGGGTGCTAGCTGGTTTGCTTTCTGATGTGCATTGATACCTGCTACTAATCCCTGACAAGCGGCCTCTTCATAACCAGTTGTTCCATTAATTTGACCCGCAAAAAACAGGTTATTGAGTAGTTTGGTTTCTAGTGTATGTAAGAGTTGTGTAGGTGGAAAGTAGTCGTATTCTATAGCATAGCCAGGTCTAAAAAATTTGCAGTGTTCAAAACCGGGAACTGTTCTAAGTGCTTGTATTTGAACATCCTCTGGTAATGAGGTTGAAAATCCATTTACATAGATTTCAACGGTATTCCATCCTTCAGGTTCTACAAAAATTTGGTGTCGGTCTCTATCGGCAAATCGATTAATCTTATCTTCTATGCTAGGACAATATCTAGGTCCAACCCCTTCAATTCTTCCTTGGTACATCGGACTGCGATCGAATCCTGTTTTTAATATTTCGTGAACGGTATGGTTGGTATAAGTAATAAAGCAGCTTCGTTGGTTTTCGGGTTTAATTCGTTGGGTATCTAAATAAGAAAATCCAACAATCTCCTCGTCGCCTTTCTGTTCCTCCATTTTTGAATAGTCAAGACTTCTTCCGTCAACGCGAGGTGGCGTACCTGTTTTAAGTCTACTGCTTTCGAATCCAAATTCAACCAATTGTTCTGTAATGCCGGTAGCGGCTTTTTCTGCTACACGACCTCCCCCGAACTTCTTTTCGCCAATATGAATAACCCCATTTAAAAATGTACCACTCGTAACTACAACCGATTTTGATTTTATTTCATGACCCATGCCTGTAATAACGCCACAAGCTTGGTTGTTTTTGATAATTATGGCCTTCACCATATCCTGATAGAAGTCTACGTTAGGTGTATTTTCGAGCATTTCTCTCCAGGTAGCGGCAAATAGCATACGATCGCTTTGGGCTCTTGGACTCCACATGGCAGGTCCTTTGCTCCTATTGAGCATTCTAAATTGGATCATGCTTTTATCTGTAACAATACCACTATAGCCACCCATGGCGTCTATTTCTCTAATAATTTGACCCTTGGCAATACCACCCATGGCAGGGTTGCAACTCATTTGGGCAATGGTTTGCATATTCATGGTCACTAAGAGTGTTTTGCTACCAAGGTTCGCTGCTGCTGCTGCTGCTTCACAACCCGCATGACCTGCGCCCACTACTATAACATCGTATTCTGGAAACATCTGATTGATAATAGATTTAAAATTAGATAACAAAGATAGTTCTCTGGCCTAGCTAACCCTTTTGAATAACGAAACATTCTTCCTTTTGTTTCACGTGGAACATTTAATTCTAACACATTTAAATTTGTACCCAACTTGCCTGCTATTGCTCTTGTAAGGGCTCCTATTTCATAGTTTCCCTTTTAGGCTAATTGGCTATTGATTCGAGACTTATTCGAGACTTGTTTGGGTCTGGCGTCTTAATGCATGGATTTGACTCGAACAAGTCCCGAACAAGCTTCGATTAAGGTTCTTATTGGTTTGTTTGAAAACCGATTTATATCAATGTTTCACGTGAAACATTACAGTCCGGTGTTTTTGAAAAGAGATAGATAATGATCTTCTTTTGCCCTCATTAGGCGTATTTCCGACGCTTTTTTATCTCGGTAGCCACAAAGATGAAGGGCGCCATGAAATATAACGCGTAGAATTTCGTCTTTTTCGCTTGTTTGATGGGTAATGGCGTTTTCCTTGGTTCGGTCAAGACTAATATATATCTCCCCTTCTATGTTCTCTTTAGGTGTCTCGGCTAGGTTAAACGTAATAATATCGGTATAGTAGTCGTGCTTTAAAAAAGATTGGTTAATGGTTAGTAGGTATTCGTCCGAACAAAAAATATAGTTTAAGGAGCTAAACACCTTTTTTTCGGTGGCAAATAGCTGGGCAATAAATGCTTTTAAATCTTTCTTACCCTTGAATTTGAATACTTTATCGGCTGAATGGAAAAAAATATTTTTCATAATTTATAAGCTTACTCCAAAATTCGTAACAAATACTCGTCTACTGAATTTACTTTTGCAAATATTGCAAATTAATGAAACGATTAAGTGAATTAAGTATTGGAACCAGCGCAACCATTTTGTCTTTTGAAAATGATGATTTTTTTATAAAATTAATGGAAATGGGCTGTGTACCCGGCGAAATGATTAAAGTAGAACAAATTGCACCCCTGGGTGATCCAATTCTAATTTCTGTGGCCGGATATACACTTAGTCTTCGTTTAAACGAGGCTGATAGTATCTTTGTAGCGGAAAATTAATCAAATGAAAGTTGGTCTTTATTTTGGCTCTTATAACCCGATTCATACTGGACATCTTATTATTGCAAGTCATGTTGCCAATCATACCGATGTTAAACAGGTATGGCTAGTGGTAAGCCCACAAAACCCCCTTAAAAAGTCTGCTAGCCTCTTAAATGAATATAACCGTCTTCATTTAGTGAAACTAGCAATAGAGGGCGACAAACAACTAAGAGCTAGTGATGTTGAGTTTAAATTGCCCAAACCCTCCTATACCATTGATACCCTCATTTATTTAGAAGAAAAATACCCACAGCATAGCTTCTCGATTATTATGGGAAGCGATAGTTTTAGAAATATTTCTAATTGGAAAAACTATGAACTGCTGCTTAAAAATTATCCATTTATTATCTATCAGCGACAGGGCTTCCCGGTAGATGATCGGTTGAACTGTACCAGTATGCAAATATTGCAGGCGCCCATGCTTGAAATTTCGGCCACCCATATTCGCCAGAATATTAAGGAAGGTAAAACAATTCGATACCTGGTTCCAGAATCGGTGCGTGAAGAAATTGAGTTGTCGGGGTATTATAAAAAATAAACAAGAGATTGTCTTACATATAGTACTGCGCAAAAAATCTGGGTCAGGGATATAAATTATCGCCGGTATAAAAACAGATATCGTTTTTATAGTTAAATTTGCAATCCTTATTGCCCGATAGTATAATGGTAGTACTTCAGATTCTGGTTCTGATTGTCTTGGTTCGAATCCAGGTCGGGTAACCAAAACCACCCCTGTTAAGTAATCAACGTGTTGGTAATCAGTTGATTGTGTTTAAAAGATTCGATCTTTCCTCTTGAAATAATCGATGCTTTATTCCTTTTTTGTTTTGTATATGGCCCTAGAATGCTCGATAATCGTTCAGTAAATAAAAATTATCTCTATTTTTATATATTAAATAAAAAAATCATTTTAAACCAGATAGCGTTGCTAACCCTGGTACTCCTTTACGTTTGAACATAAAGCAAAGAAGTCTTGATTGGCTCATTTATTTAGCGAGTGGAAGCAGTCGTTGGGATGATTCTCTAATAATGAGTTTAGGTTTAAAAACTATTTCTCGATTATTCATATCGCTATCGCTATTCATCATTTCGATGAAAATTTTTGCGGCGGCTTTGCCAATTTCAAAAGAGGGTTGATCCACACTAGAAATTGTTGGGGTTACTAATTGCGTTAATGGCTCATTATTAAAGCCAACCAATCCAATATCTGTGGGCATCTGTAATCCTTTCTCTTTAATTGCTAGCATTGCACCAATAGCCATCCTATCGCTAATGGTAAAGATGGCATCGGGCCGCCGTTTCATAGAAAGTAATTCTTTGGTAGCCTCATAGGCGTAATCTTGATTAAACTCACAATGAACCATCAAGTCTTTATATACTTTTAAATTATTGTTTTTAAGCGCTTTTAGGTAGCCATCCATTCTTCTATTGCTAAAATCTAGGTTTTCCTGACCGGCCAGAATTGCTATTCTTTTGTACCCTTGTTCAATTAAGTGTTGTGTTGCTAGGAAACCACCCTCTTCGTTGTCTAATCGTATTTTTGGGGCTATTAGATCGGAAGAAAGCCTATCAAATACCACCATTGGCTTTTTTTGATCTTGAATTTTTTTAAAATGATCAACTAACTTAGTTTCACTAGAAATAGAGATAATAAATCCATCCACTAAACTATCTTTCAATCTCTTAGTATTAACAACCTCTCTACCATAGCTTTCATTGCTTTGACAAACCATCACCGTATACCCCGCTTCTAAGGCAATTTCATCAATGCCTTTTACCATCATCGATAATACATAATCTAAATTGGGAACAATTACACCAATCGTATGTGTTTGCTTATTAAGTAAGCTCAACGCCAATTGATTAGGCTGGTAGTTGAGTTCTTCGGCTATTTTTAGAACGGCATTGCGCGTTTGTGGATTTACATCATTCGCATTGCGTAAGGCTCTTGATACCGTTGATGTAGAGATTTGCAAAGCCCTAGCAATATCTTTAATTGTTGCTTGATTTTCCATAATGGTACATAAAAATAGAAAGAAAAATTAACTATTTCGAGAAATTCCCGGTAGCGTTGCCGGTAACGCTCTCGGTTCAATTGTTTAAAAAATATCTTATATAGAGTTAAAAACTTAGATTTTATCTAAGTTAAATACCAAAAATTTAGAAATAATTTCTTTTTCTTCTACTGCCGCTCCTTTAAAAAGCCTTTAGTATTGTACTAACGATTGCTTTGCTACTCACAAATTGACTGTAAAAAACTCTACTAAAAGGTCTTTATTGTTAAGTAACAAAAGGAATCCTTGCTTATTTTCTTGACGATTATTTGATTGGGAATGTATTGTCTTGTAAATAGACGATTACCAAGCTAAATGCTGAAAAAATTGCTATGGCGCTACTATTTAAATGGGCTATCACAATGGCTAGTAGATCTTGGTTCAACTATTTAAACGATGAATCCAAAGTAATTGCTTAACAATTAATGAATATTAACGAATGCCACTTGTAAAAACAGTATTATTTTTTTTCTTAATTGGTGTATCAAATTTTGTATGGTCGCAACAATTTGAACATCCTATTACTTATACCACCAAATCTGATCTTGATTTTATAAAATCGAGCCTTAAAGAGAATGCCTTACTCAAAAAATCTTTTTTCGAAATAAAAGCAGAGGTAGATTCTTGGATAGACAAAGACATAGATGTACCAGTTCCAAAGGATCCTGCAGGTGGGTATACCCATGAAAAACATAAAGCCAATTATACCTTAATGTTTAACAGTGGCATGTTATACCAATTAACTGGTGATGCAAAATATGCATTGCTAGTAAAACAGTTGCTATTAAAATATGCCATCCTCAACCCTACCTTAAAAAATCATCCAGAAGCCACCAGTAGTTCTCCTGGTCATATTTTTTGGCAAGCATTAAATGATGCAAATTGGTTGGTATATACAGGACTCGCTTTTGATTTAGTTCACGATTATTTAACGGTAGCAGAAAGACAAACAATAGCAGTTGGTGCCTTTAAGCCAGAAGTTGATTTTTTTACGATTGATTTAAAACAATGGTTCGATCTAATACACAATCATGCGGTATGGGCTTGTGCGGGTGTAGGTATTGTTGGAATAGCTACCGATAATGCCCATTATGTGGATATGGCATTATATGGATCGGAGAAGAATGGCAAATCGGGTTTGTTGGCCCAATTAAATGGTTTATTTTCTCCGGATGGATATTATAAAGAAGGGCCTTATTATACGCGCTATGCTATTTTGCCTTTATATGTATTTGCAAATGCCCTCAACAATACAAGACCAGCGCTCAAAATTTTTGAATACAAAAATGCTGTTTTGCAGAAAGCTTTGACAGGTGCCTTGCAACAAACCAATATTAATGGAGCTATTTATAGTTATAACGATGCCCTGAAAGAAAAAACATTTCTTAGTAATGAACTAGTTGAGGCAATAGATATTTCATGGAATGTGTATGGTGCTAATACCGGTTTATTGTCGGTGGCAAAGGAGCAAAATAGGGTTACCCTAACAAAAGGGGGCGCTGCGATGGCAGAGGTATTAATAAAGCAAAAAGATATTCCTAAATATTATCCTTATCAATCCATCGAATTTACCGACGGTCCAGAAGGCAAAGATGGGGGTGTTAGTATTATGCGCACGGGTAAAAATGATAGTTTAAGTTCATTGATTTTTAAATATTCTACACATGGAATGCAGCATGGACATTTCGATAAGTTGAATATTAATTTTTACGATAATGGCAATGAAATATTACAAGATTATGGTGCTGCAAGATTTATAAGTGTTGAACAAAAATGGGGTGGAAGGTATTTGCCCGAAACGAAAACCTACACACAACAAACGATAGCACACAATACGATTACCGTAGATGAAGCTAGTCAGTTTAATGGCGAAGAAAAGGAGAGCGAAAAATATCATCCCAATAAACGATTTAGCAATATGGGTAATGGTCCCATTCAGGTGGTGAGTGTTGAAGACAATAAGTCGTATAAAGATGTTCATTTGGATAGAACCATTTATATGATACAGTTGCCGGATACTAAAAAGCCATTGATGATGGATATTTTTAAGATTCAAGCAAAAACGAATCATCAATACGATCTGCCATTTAATTATTTAGGATCACTGATTAGTACAAATGCTAAATACACCGCATTCACCAATAGTCAAACTACTTTAGGAAATAAAAACGGGTATCAATTTTTATGGAAGGAAGCAGTAGCAAATGCAGCAGCACCATTGGCGCAGTTAACTTTTTTGAATCATAACACATTCTATACACTCTCCTCTTTAACAGATGATTCCACTAAATTATTCTTTACAAGAATTGGAGCAAATGATCCCAATTTTAATTTAAGAAGAGATCCTTCTTATATCATTAGAAAAACGGGAAAAGCCCAAACCTACATAAATATTCTTGAAGCAAATGGGAGCTTTGATCCCACTGCTGAAATTTCTATTAATTCATACCCTTCTGTCGAAAAAATAGAATTATTACAAGATGATGATGTGTATACAGTGGTACAAATAATGATTGCAAAAAAATCTTTATTGGTTATTCAATGTAATAATTCGTTCGAAAGCAAAAAATCTCATTCCTTCATAAACAATCATCAAACAGTTCAATGGGCGGGGCCGTTTTTTATTCAATATCAAGGAACCAGGTTGATAAATAGTAACTAAAAATTAAAAGAAAACGTATGGGCACAAACGCATCGTTGAAAGTTTTTATTGAAGATGAAAACATTTCATGGGAACAAGTAGATCAGGGAGTAAAAAGAAAAATCATGGCTTTCGATGAAAAGCTGATGATGGTAAAGGTAAAATTTGATAAGGGTGGAGTGGGTATACTTCATCAGCATGTTCATTCTCAAATCACCTTAGTAGAAAGTGGTGTGTTTGAGGTGGAGATAAGCGGTGTAAAAAAAATCATGAAAACGGGTGATGCCTACTATATCCCTTCGAATGCTATTCATGGTGCAGTATGCATGGAGGAGGGTTTGTTGATAGATGTGTTTAGTCCTATGCGGGAGGACTTCATCAAATAATTAGATTCTTTAGACAAATACTTTATAATACTAAATACGATTTAAAACTGCTAATATGAAAAAAATACAATTGCTTTTTTTGATGTTTGCTTTCTTCTTCCAAATTTCATTGCATGCACAAAGTGTACAAATAACGGGTAAGGTTACCAACAATGAAAATGGCGATAAGATTGAGGGAGTGAATATTATTACAGACAATTCCAAAATTGGTGCCATCAGCAGAGCAGATGGCTCTTATACTATCACTGTTGCTCCAACTGTAAAAACATTGGTGTTTTCCTATGTGGGATATGCCAAACAGGAAATTAAGATTAATGGGAAAAGGGCCATCAATGTTGCCTTAATACCCGTGAATAATCAATTATCCGATATTGTCGTTATTGGTTATGGTAGTTCTAAGAAAAAAGATTTAACGGGTTCTGTGGCTACCATACAGCTTAATAATGCCGATAAAACGCCTGTTGTAGGTACGGAACAATTACTACAGGGGCAGGTAAGTGGGGTACAAGTAACACAGGTGAACTCACAGCCTGGGGCAGTATTTTCCATCAGAATAAGAGGGACTAACTCTATTAATTCTGGTAACGAACCTTTATATGTAGTAGATGGATTTGCAGGTGCCGATATAGGCAGCATTAATCCGAGTGATATTGCTTCAATGGATGTGTTAAAGGATGCATCAGCTACCGCTATTTATGGAAGTAGGGGTGCTAATGGAGTGGTTATTATTACGACCAAGCGTGGTGCTGTTGGAAAAAATTTGGTAAACTTCGAAATGTATCATGGGATGCAGCAAGTAGGTAAAACGCTTGATATGATGAATGCTACCCAGTTTGCTAATTATATGGATTCTGTTTTTATCAGAAATGCTTCAACTACCATTCCTTTTACTACTAGCCAAGTAAATAATATGGGAGTGGGTACTAATTGGCAGAAGGAATTATTTCAATTAGCACCTATTTCGAATGTGGGTTTGTCTTTCTCTGGAGGAAATGAAGAATCAAAGCATTTTTTGAGTTTTAATTATTTTGATCAAGAGGGAATTATCATTAACTCGAATTATAAGAGAGGGGTGATGCGTTTCAATATAGATAAAAAAATTAGTCCTAAAATTAAAGTTACCTTAAGCTCAAGTGTAGCATATGGTTACCAACAAAGGTCGAATGTTAACCCTAATGGTGGAAATGCTGGAGCCATTATTGGCGATATGCTAGCCATGAGTCCTACTGTTCCTGTTCGAGATAGTACAGGTCAGTTTACTTATGCTAATGATCCGGCAACCATTTTCCGCGAAGTTGGTAATCCTGTTGCAGCAGCTACTTTGAATAAAGACAATATTTCGAGTATCGCAGCCTTTGCCAATTTTAATGTTGAATACGAAATCATAAAGGGTCTTAAAGTTAAAGCGGCGTTTGGAGCTAATTATAGAGATTCAATCGAAGATCAATTTTTGCCTACTACCACTTATCTAGGCGCATTATCAACTGGCTCGATTAGTAAAACAACTACTAGTAATTATAACTGGTTAAATGAAAATACTATTTCATACGATAAAGTATTCAAAGGTATTCATGCTATTAGTGCGGTGGCTGGTTTTACCGTTCAAGATTTTAAGCATTCTAATTATAATGCAACTACCCAGAACTTGCAGACCAATAACCTAGGAAGTAATAATATTTCTGTTGGGCAGAATATATTGATACCAACTTCTAATATTATTGAAAATACATTGGTGTCTTATTTCTCAAGAATTAATTATCGACTTAAAGATCGTTACTTATTTACTTTTACCATGCGAGCTGATGGATCTTCTAGATTTGGTCCTAATAATAAATGGGGCTATTTTCCATCTGGAGCATTTGCTTGGAGGGTTACTGATGAAAATTTCATGAAGAACATACCAATGATTAGTGATCTAAAACTTAGAACTAGTTATGGTATTACTGGTAACCAGGAAATAGGTTCTTATAATTCTATGGCACAATATGCTTCTAATAGCTATACTGCCGGAGGTGCAAATGCAGGAACAACAAATTCGCAGGTAGGTTTTTATCCAGCAAATATTGCTAATCCAAATCTTAAATGGGAATCTACTTCTTCTTACGATATGGGTGTAGACCTTGGTATACTAAAAAATGTAATTTCGTTTACCACCGATTATTACTATAAAAAAACATCTAACTTATTGTTATTTGCTGCAATACCTTCTAGTTCAGGGTATACTAAACTATTAAAAAATATTGGTAGTGTAGAAAATCAAGGCTTTGAGTTTGCTATCAATACCGTGAATATCAATAACAAAAAAGTTAAATGGACAACCTCCTTTAATATTTCAACCAATAGAAACAAAATTCTAGATTTAGGTGGACAAAATAATGTGCCCATTGGGTTTGTGAGTAGTAGTATCTATCCTGGCGCAGGTAAATTTTATTCTTCTGTATTGCAAATAGGGCAACCTATAGGTTCATTTTATGGTTATGTATTTGACGGAATATGGCAGAGTCAAGCTCAGATAACACAAAGTGGAACCAAGCAAGCTGTTAAGCCAGGTGATCCAATTTATAAAGACTTAAATGGAGATAGCGTTTTAAATGCTTCAGATCAAACCATCATTGGCAGAGCAACACCCAAATTTACTTTTGGTTTTAATAGTAGTTTAACTGTGGGTAGGTGGTCATTATATGTTATGTTACAAGGGCAATATGGCGATAATATTTTAAATGAAAACCAAGTACAAACTGTAAATGGATATTCGAATACCAACAAACTTGCTTACGTAGCAACAGAAAGTTGGAATGGTCAAGGAACCAGCAATAAGTTGCCTGCAGTTAATAGTGTTTACAGACTTGGTCTAGGTGTTGTAAGTGATTTAATCGAAGATGGTAGTTATATGCGTGTCAAAACTCTCACCCTGGCTTATGATATTCCTTTCCCCAAACTAACAAAAGGTTTTTTCAAGTCTGCAAGCGTATATCTAACTGGTCAAAATCTAATTACATTAACTAAATATAGCGGATACGATCCCGAAGTAAACTCATACGGATTAGATGGTACCAGTTTAAATACTGACTACAACTCATATCCTAATGTAAAAACATTTTTAGCAGGTGTAAAATTTGGGTTTTAAATAATGAAGTAAATTAAGAATCCTTCCTAAAAAAGTAAATAATGAAAAAGAATATCATCATATTTTCAGTAGCCATTGGAACATTGTTTTTCTTTTCCTGCAAAAAATATTTGCAAGAAACTCCATATAGTTTTTTATCTCCAACTAACTACTATCAGACAGGCACAGATGCGCAGACTGCATTAATAGGCGTATTTAGTATCATGCAAGCGCAGAATTATTATTCAAGGGCAGTTTATGAAATTTCTGAGCTACCAACCGATCTATTATACCCTTCTTCGGGTAATCAACCTAGGGCAGATCTTAGTGCGTTAACCTATCAGTCTACTAATACCGAAATAACCGTATGGTGGCAGAACTGTTATCAAATGATAAAAAATGCCAATGATCTTATTGCGAATGTTCCACATATTGATATGGACACCACCTATCGAAATAATATTATAGGGAATGCCAAATTTTTAAGGGCTGTAGGGTATTTCGACTTAGTAAGAAGTTTTGGCGATGTGCCTTTAATTACAACACCCATTACTAGTCCTTCCGACACCTTATTATACCCTCACCGTACACCCGCAGCGATTGTTTATCAACAAATCATTGCAGATTTAAAATATGCAGAGTTGAATTGTTTTGCCGAAAATATAATTGGCACCAATACGGGCAACTCAAGACAACCAGCTACTTTTAAGGGTATGGCTTCTTCGGGTGCAGCCTCTGCACTATTAGCAAGGGTATACTTGCAAAGAAGTAGTACTTCATTTGCAGATGCGGCCGACAATCAAAATGCACTAGCGGAATGTAATACAGTAATCAACTCTGGTTTATACAAACTAATTCCAGTGTATGGTAATTTATTTAATCCAGATACGAAAAATGGACCAGAACATATCTTTTCTATACAATTTGGTTTACCTCCCAATACGGGAAATATATTAGTAAGAATGATGTTGCCTTCTGCCTTAGGTGGTGCCGGTTCTTTCCTCGCACAAACAGCATTTGCAACAAATGGATATTTTAAATCGGATACAACACGTTTAAACTGGAATATTTATAAATCAAGTACAACCAAATATTATTTCTATAAGTATAGAGATAATCAATGGGTGGCAAATTCTAATAATTCTCGCTGCAACTGGAATCTAATACGTTATGCAGATGTATTGCTGATGCAGTCCGAAGCTATAAATAATATCGACCCTACCAATCCTGCCAAATTTGCCGGTGTGGATAGTGTAAGAAGCAGAGCAAAAATTCCTTCATCTGCCTTTTTAAATATGACCAATACACCTACACAAGCCAATTTTATAGATTCATTATTGGCAGAGAGGGCAAGGGAATTATGTGATGAGGGACACCGTAGGTGGGATTTGATAAGAATGAACAGGTACGCACAAACAATGAGTAAACTTGGAATTACTGTTGATGCTAATCACCTTTTATTTCCGATACCATATACCGAAATGCAGGCGAATCCAAACTTAGTTCAGAATCCGGGCTGGTAATGCCATAAAGCTTCATGATTTAGAAAAGGATTATATAATTTGCTGATGCTAGACAAACATAATATGAATAAATTAAATGTTGATTCCAAGAAAATGAGGCGCTTATATAGTCTGCTTTTTTTCTTATACTTTTCTACTGTAGCTTTTTCTCAAGGTAAATTATCAAAATCAGATTTGATAAAACTAGATTTTTCTATACTTGCTGCTAACAAGAAAAAGCTACAGTTAAAAGATGCGGAGCTATTACCCGCTTATCGGCAATTAATAAGTAATGCCAATAGGCTATTGAATTATCAACCAGTAACAGTAATGGATAAAACGGCTATGCCTCCCAGTGGGAATAAGCATGACTATATGAGTATTGCACCCTATTGGTGGCCAGATGCTACCAAAGCAAATGGACTTCCATATATCAGAAAGGATGGCGAAGTAAATCCAGAGGTAAATGCTTATCCCGATAAGGAACATCTGCCAAAGCTTTGTGAGAATGTTTATCTACTAGCATTGGCTTATTATTTTTCTGATAATGAAAAATATGCTGCGCATGCATCAAAATTAATTCAAGTTTGGTTTCTAGATGATGCTACTAAAATGAATCCTAATCTTAATTATGGACAGGCGGTTAAAGGGGTAATAGAAGGACGAGCAGAAGGCTTGATTGATACGAGGCATTTTATTTATCTGATTGATGCTGTAAATATCATAAAAAATTCATCTAAATGGTCTGCTTCAAATCAGGCGTCATTAAAGCAATGGTTTTCTGAATTTCTTGACTGGATGCAAACAAGTAAGATTGGAAAAGATGAATTAAACGCTAATAATAATCACGGTGTTTGGTATGATGCGCAGCGTTTATCGATGGCACTATTTATCGATAGTACCCATCTGGCTAATAGTATTGTGAAAAACCTTGCTGAAAGACTAGACCACCAGATGAATGTGGATGGATTCTTTCCATTGGAACTCGAAAGAACTACTTCGTTGCACTATTCTGTTTTCTTACTAAATGCATTTTATATAGCTGCTCAACTTTCCGAAAAAACCAACATGAACCTCTGGAACTTTCAAACAAATACAGGAAAATCTTTGTCTAAAGCATTTACTGCCATTCATCCTTATATAACGATGCAAAAAAAATGGACAGGGAAACAAATTCATGAATTTAATTTTCAGGATGCTGTGCCACTCTTATTAAGAAGTAGTGTTAAGTATAATTGTGAAGATTGCGCCCCTGCAATAAAGACAATTTCTAGGGATAATTTCGAAGCCCTCTTATTTCATTTGCTATAAAATAATTTAACAAAACAATCATGATAAATTTTAGAGTTGACAATAAAATTGCGCTGGTAACCGGTTGCAGTAGTGGAATAGGTATGGCAATCGCCATTGAATTGGCGGCATCCGGTGCTGATATTATTGGCGTATCAAATGATTTGCCTCCAATAGGAAGTGATGTATCAAAAGCCGTGGAAGCGATAGGCAAAAAATTTTATCCTTATACTGCAGATTTTACAAATAGAGATTCTTTGTATGCTTTCTTAAATAAAGTAACTATAGACCATCCAAGAATTGATATTCTGATTAATAATGCAGGACATATTATGCGTAAACCTGCGGCTGAACACCCAGATGAATTCTGGGACACGATTATTGATATAAATCTAAATGCACAATTTATTATTACAAGAGAAATCGGAAAAAGAATGTTAGCCCATAAATCGGGTAAAATTGTTTTCACTTGTTCTTTATTAAGTTTTCAAGGAGGTATCAATGTTCCGGGATATGCTGCTAGTAAAGGTGCTGTAGCTTCTTTGTTGAAAGCATTTGCGAATGAATGGGCTTCAAATGGTATTACGGTTAATGGGGTGGCTCCAGGATATATTGCAACCAATAATACGACCCAATTGCGTGCCGATGCCGATAGAAGCAAAGAAATTTTAGCAAGAATACCTGCCGGTCGCTGGGGCGAAACAGCTGATCTAACAGGTGCTTATGTTTTTCTTTCTGCTCCTGCATCAGATTATGTAAATGGCACCATTATTACAGTAGATGGTGGATGGATGGCTAGATAAAATTATTTTAAAATTAAAAATATATCCCAATGGAAATTAGATTTCAGAGTAGTCCAAAAGAAACAGCTCAAATGTCAACACGCGAATTACGTGACAATTTTTTAATTCAAGATTTAATGCAACCTGCACAAATTAAATTGGTTTATTCTCATTTCGATAGAATCATTGTAGGAGGTGTTGTTCCTACCTCTTTGGCTATTGATTTGCCAAATGAAGAAGAATTAAAAGCAAAATATTTTTTAGAAAGAAGAGAAATTGGAATTATCAATATTGGTGGAAAAGGAACAGTAAGTGCCGACGGTATGGATTACATTATAGATAAACTGGAATGTGTTTATTTAGGAAAGGGTACACAGCATGTTACATTTAGTAGTCAGGATGCTAATCAGCCTGCAAAATTCTATTTACTATCGGTGCCTGCTCATCATAATTATCAAAATAAAATGATGACTAAAGCCGAAGCAGCACCTGTTCATCTTGGTGATATCAGTACCTCAAACAAAAGAACGATTTATAAGTATATTCATAATGAGGGTATTCAAAGTTGCCAGTTGGTAATGGGCTTAACCGTATTGGAAGATGGAAGTGTTTGGAATTCTGTTCCACCACATACCCATACAAGAAGAATGGAAGCCTATTTTTATTTTGATGTAAAAGAAGAACATCGTGTAATGCATGTAATGGGTGAACCTCAAGAAACAAGACACTTAATGATTGCTAATAACGAAGCTGCTCTCTCAGCTCCCTGGAGTATGCATTTTGGCGTTGGTACTGCTAGTTATGGATTTATTTGGGGTATGGCAGGAGAAAATAAAGAGTTTTCTGATATGGATCCTGTGGCAATTGTTTATCTAAAATAATTTTTCGCTAAATGAAAAATATATTGATCATTAACCTTCTGCTCTCTTTTTTCTTTACAGCTCAAGCACAAGAAAAAACAGATGCAAATGTTGTTTTTAAACCGGCCATTTTACCCAAGGGCTATACCCAACAATTAGATATAATATATACGAGCGGATTGGGTTGGGATAAAAAGTTAGATCTGTATTTACCCCCTAATCGTACTAAACCAACCCCTGTAATCATTAACCTACATGGCGGAGGCTGGGTAAGTGGTTCGAAAGAACAACAAAGCAGTGGTTTTAGAATGTATTTTAACGAGGGATATGCAGTAGTGAATATTGAGTACCGAATGACTAGAGAGGCAAAAGCTCCGGCAGCGGTGGAAGATGCTAGATGTGCACTCATCTATGTAGTAAAAAATGCCAAAGCTTTAAATATTGATACTAATAAAATGGTAGTGGTGGGTGGTTCAGCGGGTGGTCATTTGGCAATGATGATGGGTTTATTGGAAAATGATCACCGATTTGACCAAAATTGTATGGGAGTTCAAATTCCAAAACTGGCGGCTATTATTGATAAATGGGGTATCAACGATGTGTGGGCATGGGCTTATTGCTGTAAAAGTCATTCTGCACAAAACTGGCTAGGCGATAAAAAGGGCGATGAAGCATTTGCTAATACCCTCTCACCTATCCATTATATCAATAAAAATAGCCCTCCTATTTTTATTGTGCATGGCGACGCCGATTCTACGGTACCTTATCAACAGTCTGTAACCTTACATGAAAAACTGAAGTTGCTAGGCGTTAAAACGGAATTCATAACCGTACCGGGTGGTGGACATGGAAAATTCACTAAAGAGCAAACGACTGATGTAAATAATGCGATCATTCGATTTATTAAAAATCTAGCACCCTTCAGCTCAAATAAAGAGTAGCAAAAAAGTAATTGGCTAAAGTGTTTTGTGTAAATCGAATGGAGTGATGGGTCAATTACTTCATAAATTTCTCATTGACCTGCCTTTTTGGGTAATAGCTAAAATTGTAATATTCCTTACATCTAAATGAAACAAGAGGGTATCTTTCTGGCTGTTATTGCTGAATGAGGCTAATACTACAAGAAAAAGAAAGCATCTTATTATTTCTATAAAACATTGATTATTATCAATTTACATTATTACCAATGGAGTCGTTACAACTATTTTTAAAAAAAGTTCACCAATTTTGTTGGTATATTAAAAAATTCTGTTAAATTCACAACCGCTAATGAAAAAAAAGGGCCCCTCCGTAGAAACGGATTGACCTCTAACGATTGCTTGCCATATGAAAACTCTTAGTAGTAGTTGTTAATTCTGCTAATTAAATAGCTGGATGATATTCTCTGCTAATCGAAACGACCTCTATCGGATTACTTGCTAGCTTTACACGATTGCCTGCTGTATGAATACTCATCTTTCTTGAACAAAAATAAGACGAGTATTCATACAAATTAAAACATCTTTTAAGCAATTTTATTACGCCAAAAAAGAAGTAAATTTTTTGAAAGCCTTACTGATACTGTGTTTTAGAAAAAAAATGTAATGATGTCCAATCGCTTTTCAGATATATTATTTCAATTGGTTCACACACTCGAAAAGTCGGAAAAGCGCCATTTTAAATTGTATATCAAAAGAAGTTCTGCCAAAGAAGATCTCAAGATTATACAACTCTTTGATGTTTTAGACAAAATGCAGGAGTACGACGAAAAGTTGTTATTTAAAAAACTCCCCTTTGTTACAAAACCACAACTCGCTAACTTAAAAACACACCTCTATAAAGAATTATTAGCCAGTTTACGGCTCTTAAAAACGACCGAGAACATAGACTTTCAATTAAGTGAACATTTAGATAATGCACGCTTATTATACAATAAAGGCCTTAAACTACAAAGCTTAAGAATTTTAGAGAAAGCAAAAGAAATAGCTAGGGCTAATCAGAAATTTAATTTCCTTGTTCAAGCTATCTCGCTCGAAAAGAAAATAGAGACACTCCATATTACTAGAAGTTCTACCGAAAAAACAGAAATTCTTGCAAAGGAGGCCATGGAAATTAGCGATCATATTAGTCGTGTTACCAAGCTTTCTAATCTTGCCTTATTGCTCTATAGGTGGTATGTTATTAATGGACATGCTAGAAATGAGTTTGATGAAACCGACATTAAAGATTTCTTTAAAACGCATTTACCCAAAGATGTGAATGCTGTGAATGGTTTTTATGAAAAATTATATCTCTATCAGTGTTATACTTGGTATGCATTTATTCGTCAGGACTTTTTGATGTATTATAGATATAGTCAAAAGTGGATAGATCTTTTTAGCGATGATCCTCAAATGGTGACGGTAGAAACGGGCCACTATATTAAGGGCATGCACAACTTATTGAATGCACATTTCGATCTACGAAATTTTCAGCTCTTCGATAAAACCTTAAAACATTTCGAAGAATTTGCTTTAAGCCCAATAGCCAATCAGCACGATAATTTTAGAACACATACCTCTATCTATATCAATGGTGCAAAAATGAACCAGCATTTAATGCAAGGAACGTTTAAAGAGGGGGTGGCATTAATACCTTATATAGAAGATAAGCTGAAAGAGTATTTATTATATGTGGATCGACATCGGATACTTGTATTCAATTACAAGTTTGCCACTTTACATTTTGGTGATGGAAATTATAATAAGTCTATCGATTATCTTCAGAAAATTATTAATGGTCCATTAGATTTGAGAATAGACCTGCAATGTTATGCTAGGGTATTACATCTGATGGCACACTATGAGCTAGGCAATGTAGAGATTATTGAATCGTTGATTAAGTCGGTCTATAGGTTTATGGCAAGAATGAAAAACCTAACGGTAGTAGAGGAAGAGATGTTCTACTTTTTGCGTCACTCCTTTATTCTTTCGCCTAGGGCACTTAAACCAGCCTTAGAGAAGTTTCTTAATAAAATTAAGCACTTAGAAAAAAATCGTTTTGAAACAAGGGCCTTCGCCTATCTAGATATTATTTCTTGGTTAGAAAGTCATGTATATGATAAACCCATGAACGAAATTATTCATAATAAATATTTAGAGAGCAGAAAAAGATTGTATAAAAAAAGCGACTAGTAGTAGTCGCTTTTTTTATACAATAAGAATTTTTAGGGAGTAAGACTTTTTTCGCGAATAGCTTTAAATTCAGATCCTGTTTTCCATTTAGGCCACTCTGCCGAAAAGGCTAATTTTTTACCTACTAAAAAAAGTAAGGCTAAATCTTGCATAGCACCATCTAAATTCCACCTGGCCGCATCATATTCGTCGGCGGGACGGTGGTAATATTTGGTATTAAATTCATCTATCAATTTTTGTCCATAAACTTTTCCTTTCTCAACATTATCAATACCATCGCTTGTTGTTAAAGCAGGAACACCGGCTTTTGCAAAGTTAAAATGATCGGAGCGGAAATAGTGGCCCGCTTCTGGATGAGCTTCGGGAGATATATAGCGTCCCTGTTTATTTACTTCCGTTAGTAAAATATCTTCTAATTCAGACTGGCCAGCACCACTAATGGCGATATCCTTTGTTTTACCATTGGCACTTAATTCATCCATATTAATATTCGCAATGGTCTTATTAAGTGGATAAACGGGATGCTTTGTATAATATTCCGAGCCTAATAAACCCTGTTCTTCGGCAGTAACAGATAGAAATACGATGGTTCTTTCAGGTGGTGTTTTGAGGCTTTTAAAACAGCGGGCTAATTCAATTAAGGCGGCAGTGCCACTGGCATTATCGAGTGCGCCATTATAAATCGAGTCGCCTTTTTCATCAGGTTTGCCAATACCTAGGTGATCCCAATGTGCTGTATATATAATATATTCATTGGGCTTTGTGGATCCTTTAATGGTGGCTATCACATTATGAGAAAGATTGAAGGTGGCCTTTATTTTTAGAGAGGCAGAGATCTTTAGATCTAGGGGTACAGGTTTAAATCCAAGTTGATTGGCCTGAATAAAGAGGGAACTGTCCTTTCCGGCAGCGGCTAATAGTTTATTAGCTGCATCGGTGGTAATCCATCCCATAAGTGGGCATCGATAATCGTTCGTTCCTCTTGTATCAAGGTGTAGTTTAGTTCCTCCATTAGAGTTTTGTACCACATTAAAGGGATAGGAGGCTGCCGCTGTATTATGAATAATAATGCAACCTTTGGCACCCTGCCTTGCTGCTTCTTCGTATTTATAGGTCCAACGGCCATAGTAGGTCATTGTTTTGCCTTTAAATAGGCTTGTATCATTAATGGTAAAACCAGGGTCATTTACCATCACCAAAACTATTTTATTTTTAACGTCTAAGCCTGCATAGTCGTTCCAATTATATTCGGGAGCTACAACCCCAAAGCCAGCAAATACTACAGCTGCATCATCAATAGTAACCTGAGGCGTCGTGTTTTCTGTCCAGATTACATAATCGCTCATATTTTGTAGATCAATCGCTCCATGGCTAGAATGCGCTTTGAGGATGGGTGCCGCATCGGGCTTAATTTCAACCATCGGCACTTCTTGCATATAACTATTATTGTTACCCGGTTCCAGTCCTATTGATTTAAATTCTGTTTCAATATAATTGATGGCTCTTGTTTCGCCCATAGTAAACGGACGGCGACCTTGAAACGAGTCGGATGAGAGCACCTTAATATTTTTTACTAAACTATCCTTACTTAAAGTGCTTAATCCTTCCTCTTCTGCGGTATTGGTCTTGTTTTTACAAGCTACAAAAGCGAATGCAGTGAATAGGAGGCATAAAATAGTTCTTTGCATGGTGAGTTATGGTTTTAGTACGAAAAACTAGGCAATAAATGCTATATAACATAATAAATCTTGATGAATGAGTAAAAATAAGAATACTCGATTTTTTGAAGAACAAATTGGATTTATGTTGTTAATTCTTAAAAAAAGGTAATAAATTTATTGCAGTAGCGTTAGAAGAATAGCTGATTTATGATGGAAATTGTGAAAGAAGCGGCTGACTGTTTATATTTGACAATGATAACAAAGAATTAATGTTGATTTAGTGATATAAAATGAAATAAATGATATTCATTTTTTGGGGGAAAAGCTGAAAATAAAGAAAGAATGGGGTCAGAATATATGACTAAGTGATTGATTCTGAAAAGACAAAAATTTAAAAGTGAACTATGATTTTACCAGAACAAGTTAGCTCCGTTAGTAGTGTTAACCTTTTACAAGAAAGGGTTGCCGCATTTACGAGGGCCGAGGAAATAAAAAAAGCAGGTTTATATCCCTATTTTCGAGTGATAGAATCTGACCAGGATACTGAGGTAATGATTAATGGCAAGAAAGTACTCATGTTTGGTTCAAATAGTTATTTAGGCTTAACAAACCATCCTTATATCAAACAAGCTTCTATTGATGCGGTCAATAAATATGGTTGTGGTTGCGCCGGCTCACGTTTTTTAAATGGCACGCTAGATATACATCTTGAATTAGAAGACAAACTAGCCGAGTTTGTTGGAAAAGACGCTGCATTGGTATTTAGTACAGGTTTTCAGGTGAACCTTGGTGTTATTCCTGCCTTATTGGGTAGACATGATTATCTTATTCTAGACGAATTAGACCATGCATCAATTATTGAAGGGGCTAGACTTTGCTTTGCTAAAACATTAAAATATAAACATAACGATTTAGAATCGCTCGAAAAGGTACTTCAGTCCTGTAAGCCCGATAAAATTAAACTGATTGTAACGGAGGGTATTTTTAGTATGGATGGAGATATTTGTAAACTTCCAGGAATAGCAGCACTTGCCGAAAAATATGGCGCTTCTATCATGGTCGACGATGCCCATTCGCTTGGTGTTATTGGTGATTGTGGCAGAGGAGCATCCTCCCATTTTGGTTTGACCGATAAAACAGACCTAATCATGGGCACATTCAGTAAGTCGCTGGCTTCGATTGGTGGATTCATTGCATCGGATCAAACAACCATTAATTTTCTGAAACACCATGCACGCTCATTGATTTTTAGTGCAAGTATATCGCCTGCGGCTACCGCAAGCGTAATTGCTGCATTAGAGATTATGAAAAAAGAGCCCGAAAGAATTGACCAACTATGGACGAATACCAACTTTGCTTTAGCCGAATTAAAAAAATTGGGCTTTGATATTGGTAATGCGCACACCCCCATTATTCCAATTTATGTGCGGGATGATTTTAAAACCTTCAAATTATCGAAGCTATTATTGGATGAGGGCATATTTGTTAATCCTGTAGCCTCTCCTGCTGTTTCTAAAGAAGATACATTAATTCGCTTTAGTTTAATGGCAACACATACCCAGGAACAAATCGAAAAAGCAATCGATAAAATATATACACTGTCAAAAAAACTCGGTATTGTTTAATTAAAATATAAGTGCATGGCCATAGAAATAAAAGAAGTAACCAATAAAAGTCAGTTTAACGCTTTTCTAGATTTACCCTACCGTTTATATAAAGATCATGCTTATCATGTGCCACCCCTAAGATTTGATGAGGCAGCCACATTAAATAAAGACAAGAATCCAGCATTTGATTATTGCGAAGCAAAATATTGGCTAGCTTATAAAGACAATAAGGTAGTAGGACGTATTGCTGGTATTTTAAATAAAGCCTATGTTGAGAAATGGAAAAATAAATATGTTCGCTTTGGATGGATTGATTTCGAAAATGATATTGCTATTGCAAAAGCACTCATCGAAAAAGTAGAAAGCTGGGCTAAAGAATTGGGTATGACCGCCGTACATGGACCACTAGGTTTTACAGATCTAGATCATGAAGGAATGTTGATAGAAGGATTTGATCAGTTGGGCACTTTGGCCTCTTTATACAATCATGCTTATTACCCCGAACTTATTGCACAATTGGGTTATACAAAAGATACCGATTGGGTAGAATATAGAATAAATCTTACACAGGCAATTCCCGAAAAAGTTGAAAAGATTGCATCCATTGTTCAAAAAAGATTGGGCTTGTCTATTATTAAAGCCAAAAAGCCTAAAGAAATTCTGCCATATGCTAAACCCATATTCGACCTTATTAATTCGGAATATGCAGAATTGTATGGTGTTACTCCATTAACCGACAAGCAAATTGCCTATTATACTAAACAGTATTTTGGTTTTATGCGTACCGACTTTGTATCGTTGATTGTGGATAGAGAAGGAAAATTGGCTGCATTTGGAATTACCATGCCTTCCTTATCTATTGCCTTGCAAAAAGCAAAAGGTAAATTATTACCCTTTGGTGTTTTCCATATTTTAAAAGCAATGAAAAAAAATGATACTGTAGATTTTTTAATGATTGCAGTTCGAAAAGATTTGCAAGGAAAGGGTGTGAATGCAATTCTTATGAATGAAATGGCGAAGTCGTATATTAAAAATGGTATCAAATATGCCGAAACAAATCACGAACTGGAAAACAATACAAAGGTTCAATCTATTTGGAGCGACTTGGATGCTAAGCTTCATAAAAGGCGCAGGTGTTTTATTAAGCATATATAGTTTTGATTTTGTGCAACTAACATCATGAAAAACAAAATTCTTATTACCGGCGCTAGTGGCTTTATAGGGAGTTACTTAGTGGAGCAAGCATTGCTGAAGGGGTTTGAGGTATATGCAGGCATTCGTAAGTCGAGTAGTAAACAATTTCTGCAAAACAATCGCATTCATTGTATAGAACTCGATTTTTCATCGGCTGATCAGCTAGAACAACAACTTTCAATATTTAAGCAACAGCATGGTAACTTGGATTATGTAATCCACAATGCAGGTATTACACAAGCAAAAAAAAGAGAAGCTTTTCTAGAGGTGAATGCTGGGTATACAGAAAACTTAGTTAAGGCATTACAAGCCTCTAGTATGCTCATACAAAAATTTGTTCTAATTAGTTCCTTAGCAGCCTATGGACCAGGTAATACGGAAACCTTTACCCCTATCGAATTAGGTCAACAACCTACCCCTGTTTCTGCTTACGGAAAAAGTAAATTAGCTGCAGAAACATTTCTAAAAAAAGTAAATGCTTTTCCATACATAATCATTAATCCTACCGCTGTATACGGTCCGAGAGATAAAGATTTTTTGCAGTTTGTTGCATTAATTAATAAGGGCATTGAGCCTTATATAGGGACCAATAAACAAATGGTTTCCCTTATTTATGTAAAGGATTTAACAAGGGCGATTATTAGCCTGCTTAGTACCGACATTTGTAATAGATCGTATATCGTTTCGGATGGTGTTGATTATTGCAAAGAAGAAATAGGTGCAACCGTAAAAGCGATACTCCATAAAAAAACCATTAAAATAAAAATACCGGCACTGCCTATATACTTAGTGATTGCCTTAATTGAAAAAGCACAGCAATGGTTATTCGGCACCCTTCCTTTTTTAAATACCGAAAAAGTAAAAGAAATAAGTAGTCCAAATTGGTTATGTAAAAGTAAATTGTGGACTGATCTTTCTTCGGCACCCCAATATCTTTTAAACGATGGAATGAAAGAAACCATTGAATGGTATCAAGAAAATAAATGGCTGTAAAAGCGTAATCAAGTGTTATGACTAAATATTTGTAAGGCTTATTTAGTTTAGCCTCTATTGTTTCATTAATAATCTACATGGTAGTCTCTTTGAAAAGGCTCTCCATTCCATGCTTTTTTAGAAGTCCAATCTGCAGCAGGATTAGTCCAGAAAGGATGAGTAGCTGGCAACCCTAAGTCTAAGAATCCTAAGGTACATATATAAAGACTACCTGTGCAAGTGTAGGTATCTGCAATGGTGGGTTGATGCCCTACAAAGCCTAATTGCAGCCATCCATTGTCGTCAAAAGTAGCAGCGTTGTCGAATTGATTATGCATCACTTTTGTTAAGCCACAGCGTACCTGAGCGGGGTTTATATGATTGGGTAATTTATTCATTAATGCTACTTGTGCTAGCGCATGAAATATTCCTACCCTATACGTAATGGATCTACCAAAGGGTGGATAATATCCTTCTGGAGAGATCATTCTTTCTAAAAAATCGGAATAGCGAATCATTCTTTTTTCTGCTATGTCAAGATCTTTCTGTGAAGCAAGGTTGGCTGCAACCATATTTTTAAGCATCAGTACTAACATGGGATGCATGACAAAAGAGTTGTAGTAATTCATGGCAAAAGTTTCACCATCTTTATACCATCCGTCACCTACATACCATTCATTTAATTTATGAAAGGCTATATCAATTCTAGCTGGGTCATATTGTTCTCCAATCGAAAGCAAGAATGATTCTGTTAGTCCGGCAAATAGCAGCCAGTTATTGTAAAATGGTTTTATTCTTCGTAGGGCCTTAAATTCGGTAATAAAGCGTTGTTTAGTTATTTTATCAAGAGGGTCCCATAACTGTTTGGGTGCTTGTAAAAAAGCCTGCGCTACATAAGCCGCATCAACTAATGGTTGGTTTTCGGTTCTAAAGTTTAAATAATCAGGACTAGCTGGGTCAACCATATTTTTTAGTCCTTTTAGCAGTTGTAGCCTTAATTCTTTTCTCATTTGTCCTTCTTGGGTATCATCATCCCGAAGTGATAGCCAAGGCGCGATACCAGACATGGTTCGGCCAACTGCTTCTAGGTGTGCAACAGCAGTTGAATTAAATGATTTTTGATAAATGGGCGATTCAATAACAGGCATATTCTTTTTTAAAGTGCCTTCGGATAAGTTATGAATAATAGGATAAACGATTTTGTATAAAAGGTTAACCCAATATGCTCTATCCTGGGCTCCAGAATGTAGTGCGGTTTGAAGGGTATCTTTTTTTATTTCTTGACCACTAGCACTTGTACTAGCCACAAATAGGGTAATGCTTAATAAAAATATTCCAATGGTCTTCATGTTTGAAATGTTTATTCTAATCTAATTGAAAAAATCTTGTAAAAAAGTAACTAATAAAAAGGAAACATTATCGCTTTTACTATCAAAATTATAAAACTGTAATATGGGTTGAAGTAACGTTACTAGTTGATTTTGTAGTAACATTCGGCTGTCCACCCCCAACGCTAATTACCAATTTTCCTTTGGGTTGATAATAACTACCGTCTGTATTGACCAATGAAAGTTGTTCGGGTGTTAGTTCAAATAAAATATTTTTAGTTTCTCCTGTATTTAAAAATACTCTTTTAAAACCCTTCAAAGCTTTGATGGGTGCTTTGCCTTTTATATCGGGATAAGAAACATATAATTGTACAACTTCTTCACCCGCTCTTTTGCCAGTATTTTTTACTGTAGTGTTTATGGTGATATTTTTTCCGGACTGAATAGTAGGGGCAGTTTGAATAGCGCTATATAAAAAATTTGTATAGCTTAGGCCAAAGCCAAAGGGATAGAGTGGTTTGCCTCGGAAGTATTTATAAGTTCTTCCTGCCATATCATAGTTGCTAAAATCTGGTAAATCATTATCATTTGCATAGAAGGTAACTGGTAGTCTACCAGCTGGATTATAGTCGCCAAATAAAACATCAGCAATCGCTGTTCCTGCACTTTGACCGCCATACCAGGCATTGATGATGGCAGGTACATTTTCATTTTCCCAAGGGATAGCAATAGCACTACCTGTCATCATTACAAATACAAGTGGTTTTCCGGTATTTTGGAGTGCTTTTAATAATGCTGTTTGAACAGAGGGTAAAAGAATAGAAGTTCGATCACCACCCATAAAACCTGGAACAGCAATTGGCATTTCTTCTCCTTCTAATTGTGGCGAAATGCCACCAGCAAAAATAATTGCATCTACATCTTTTAGCTTTCGTGTTAAGGTATTAAAATCTGTTTTTACATAGTTGCCTGCTTTTAATCTAATGCTAGCAATTCCTTCGCTTTGATAATATTCAACAACAATTTTGTAGTCTTTATCTTTTTCTACAGTTAACTTAAATTGTTTGGCACCCCAACGATTTTTTGTCCATGCATCAATAATTAATTTATCGTCTACAAAAACTTTATATCCGTCATCTCCTTCAATTTCAAAATTCATTATTTCGTTTGTAGTAGCTTTTAAGTAGGTAGTATAGCGAGCCGAATAGTGCATGGGTATAATTCCTTTTGCCGGAGATTCGCCCTCATCCCAATAGTGGTCAATTTCTTTTTCAATAGATGAAAAGGCAGCAGGCCCTTCTAATTTTTCGTTATTAAAATATTCTGCTTTTATACCTTGCTTACCCTCGAAGCTGTATTGATGGGTAATATTGTTAAAAATGAGGAGGGTATCGTTGGTGAAGTTGGTCGCTTTTTCATAGATGACCTCTACATTGTTTCCCAATTTATTTTTAATGCCTTCTAGTACACTTGTGATATGCGATGGCGTTCCATTATAATTTCCTAGAACGGCAATTTTATTGTCTGCATTAGGACCAAGGATAGCGATTTTTTTTATAGCAGTTTTTGTTAAGGGAAGTAAAGCATTTTCATTTTTTAACAACACAATACTTTGCTGGGCCATTTTTAAAGCGAGTGCCTTATGTTCTGCCGATTCTAAAACTGATTCAGGTATTTGGGCATATTTTACATTGGAAGGACTATCGAACATTCCCAATTTAAATCGAAGGGTAAATAAGCGTTTGATTGATATATCGATTTGATCTTCTTTAACTAAGCCTTTTTTTACGGCATCTACTAGTGTTGTATATACCGAGTTTCCACATTCAATATCGGTACTATGAATAAGTGCATCTGTGGCTGCGGCTAGTGCGTCTAAATGTGTTTTGTGATACTTAAAAAAATCATCTAAGGCCCAGCAATCACTAGTTACATATCCTTTAAAATTCCATTTATTACGCAAAATATCGTTCATCAGTAAATCGTTACCACAGCAAGGTTGAGTATTAACGGCATTATAAGCACACATTACTCCGGCAACATTTGCATTTACAATTAATTCTTTAAAGGCAGGCAAATAAGTGTCCCATAAGTCGTAAGAAGAAGGGTTGAAATTATCTTTATGTCTCGAAGGTTCTGGTCCGCTATGTACGGCATAATGTTTAGCACAAGCAGCCGCTTTTAAATATTTAGGGTCGTTGCCTTGTAATCCATCTACAAAAGCTTTGCCCATCATTGCTGTAAGAAAGGGATCTTCTCCATAGGTTTCTTGTCCGCGTCCCCATCGTGGATCTCTGAAAATATTAATATTGGGTGTCCAATAGGTTAGACCTACATAGCGATCGGCTGTTTTATTTAATTCTATGGCTTTATTTTGGATAGCCCTTCCTTCGGTAGCAGCATAGTCACCCATAAGTTTAATACTATTGGTATCCCATGTTGCGGCCATTGCGATAGCTTGCGGATAAGAGGTTACTTTGAAAGGCGTTCTTGCTACACCATGCAATGTTTCATTCCACCAATCATAAGCAGGAATACCCAATCTGTCAATGGCAGGGGCATGGTTAAGCATCTGAGCAACCTTTTCTTCTAAGCTTAATCTGCTTACTAAATCATTGACCCTATTTTCTACCGATAAATTTTCATTCCAAGTTGGAAGATCTTTATAGGGTGCTTGTGAATATGCACAGATATTAATACAGATAAAGGCAAGCAAAAGTATTTTTTTCATGTCTATTGATTTTCGGTTTAAATAGTAAACATGCATGATCCGTTTCTAGGAGCTAGTTTTTGTACCTCTTTGTTTTAGCCATCAAGCTTATTTATTTTTTGCTTTTGTGAATATGAATTTTCTAATAGCTAGTAATTCTTGTTCGGTTAATTTTTTACTAAATACTGGCATGCCTTCACTTAATAAAGCGCCATGATGGGTTACGCTTAAAAAGCTTTCTTGGTTAGCTGCTATAAAGGAATAAGAAAGGTCTGGTGCTAAACCTCCTCCTCCTTCGTTTACTACATGGCAGGTACCGCAGTATTGCCAGAATAATGTTTCTCCATGTTTAAGTTCTTCGCTACTTGCGCTAATGCTTACTTCGGGTTTAGTTTTATTTTCTTGTGTAACAAATGTGGGCATTGAAGCATTTCCATTTAAAACAAACGTAAAGATTCTGCCTTGTTGTAAAGGGGCAAACTTCTTTTTCATTCCATAGCCTCCTCCCCAACCTGCGACTATTGAAATATATTGTTTACCATCAAGTAAGTAGGTAACAGGGGGGGCAATAATTCCGCCCCCTAGATTTATTTTCCATAGTTCTTTACCAGTAGCAGCATCATAAGCAATAAAGTCGCCTTGTGCAGTTCCTTGAAAAATAATATCGGCTGCTGTTGCCAATATTCCTCCATTCCAATCTGCTTTTTGGGGTACCCTCCACACTTCTTTTCTTAATACTGGGTTCCATGCAATTAACATTCCTCTAGGAAAATGTTTGGTAGCTGTATCTGTTTTTGTGGGATTAGCGGGGTTTGTACCAATTGCAAGATTCCATCCATTACCTGTTCCGAAACCTTTTGAATTATACTTCCAGTTTGCATCATGCCCATAGTTAGCTACATTTTCTCTAGCAGGAATATAAACAAGGTTTAATTTAGGGTTGTATGCCATAGGGTGCCAATTGTGTCCGCCATTATAATTAGGGGAAATATCTGTATTGGTTGTTTTATAGTGAACATCCTCTGCTTCAATAGGTCTTCCTGTTTTTTGATCTAGCCCTTTTGCCCAGTTAACGTATACAAAAGGATCAGCAGAAATAAATTTACCATTCGTTCTGTCAATCACATAAAAAAATCCATTTTTAGGCGCTTGCATAAGTACTTTTCTTTTTTCACCTTTGATGGTAAGGTTGGCCAGAATGATATGTTGCGTTGCTGTAAAGTCCCAACTTTCGCCGGGTGTAGTTTGATAATACCAAACCAATTCTCCATTGCTTGGGTTAAGTGCTAAGATAGAAGAGATGTATAAATTGTCGCCAACACCATTACTTCTATATGTTCTATCCCATGGGCTACCATTTCCGGTGCCTATATAATAATTTTAATTCGGGGTCGTAGGCCATCGCATCCCAAGCAGTGCCTCCACCACCATATTTCCACCAATCACCACTCCATGTTTTAGCAGCTGTTTCCATTGCTTTATTTTCGAAAGGTTTAGAGGGGTCTCCTGGAACAGTATAAAATCGCCAAATCATCTTTCCATTTTCAGGGTCATAAGCAGAGATATAGCCTCTCACGCCAAATTCAGCACCGCCATTACCAATAATTATCTTTCCATCAACGACTCTTGGAGCACCTGTAATAGAATAAGGTTTTGTGGTATCAACAGTCATGTTTTCCCAAACTAGTTTTCCTGAAGCTGCGTCAAGCGCAATTAATCTTCCATCTAAAGTGGCAGAAAATATTTTTCCTTTATATAAAGCGGCACCCCTGTTTACAATATCACAACAAAGATATTCTGCTTGTTTGCGTGGAACCTTTGGATCATATTGCCAAATTATCTTTCCATCCTTTGCATTGATTGCATATACCTTACTCCATACACCTGTTACATACATCATTCCATCTGCAATTAGTGGTGTTGCTTCTAGACCTCTTTTTGATTCAAGGTTAGTAACCCAGGCTAATCCAAGTGAAGACACATTCTCTTTGTTGATTTGTGTAAGTAAACTATATCTATCTTCTGCATAGTTTAATCCATGTGTTAACCATTCTCCCGGATGCTGAGCTGCATTCGCAATCATGGCATCGTCGGCATTGATAAAATGTTTTTGTTTGCAGGAGTAAAAACTAATAAACAATAAAAGGTAAACTACTTTTTTCATAGAATAATTAATTGTGTATACGGATTAATGGTTTTTATGGCATCATGACGTTGCATTATTGTCCGCCGCCTGGTGCGTAAGGGAATTGAAGTGATTGATAATAAGCTAGACTATATTTTGGTTTAGGATAATTTATAGGAAAAGGTTCTTTGCTAAATGTTTGAAAGTAAAGCAGACAGGCATCTCTCCACCATTCGGCTTCTGTTAGCTGAATGGATAATAATTGCTCTACCTGATGAAATCTTTCAGCATCAATTCCATTTTGAGCATGTTGCCATAAAGCTTGCATTTTTTTAACTGCTTCAACACCATCATTGTATTTAAAGCATAGTTCATTCCATAGTGTTCTTCCGCTTTTCATGCGATGATTCCAGCTAATATGGTGAAACCACAATAAATATTTTTCATCGCAACTATTACTATCAATCCAGTTTTTTTGAACTTGTTTTGAGTATTGGTCTAATGCGTTGGTACCCGATACAGTTCTGTTAAAGCCAATACCCATGCTATCGGCTTTGTGGTAGTATACTGGATTCCAATCTGCTCTAGCCAGCGTATTTCCCCAAGGCATTGGCCCATAATGATTGTTATTGCCCATAATATGGTGTAAGCCTAGGGGTGTCATGTATTCAACCATAGCATCATAAGAGTTTAACATCATCTTTGTGATTGAAGCAACTATTGGAGGTGCTGTGCTGAATGTTTGTTTTGTCCACTCTGTTGCTATCGCTTCTGAAGAGAGATTTGTATTCCATGCCAATCTACCAAATGCATACCAATTGGCTTGTGCAAATGGATGACCACACCAATTAATATCATTCCCAATATTTGCAACACTACTACAACCATTTAATGCTTTATGATTAAAAAGGCTTCCATCAATTACAGAGGCTACTGTACTATTCGCTCCTTTTGCATAGGTATCTGCATTTAATATCTCTTTAAACATCGGTGCTTCAAAAACAAGCTGGGTTGCTTGTCCTAAATATTCTTGTGTAAGTTGTAGCTCCATCATGATGGGTGTGTTAGGCATCGCACCAAATAAAGGGTGGAAAGGCTCTCTAGGCTGAAAATCTATAGGTCCATTTTTAACTTGTAGTAGCACATTATTTCTGAAGGAGCCGTCTAGGGGTTTAAATTCATTATAGGCTTGTTTAAATCTATCTTCTGGCGTATCGTTACTATAAACAAAAGCTCTCCAAATAATAATGCCTTTAAAGGGTGCAACAGCATCTGCCAACATATTAGCACCATCGGCATGTGTACGGTTATAGTTTTGAGGTCCTGGCTGACCTTCACTATTTGCTTTTACTAAAAACCCACCAAAATCAGGAATCAGTTCATATATTTCTTTTGCCTTATTCTGCCACCATTTCTGAACTTCTGGATTTAGTGGATCGGCAGTTTTTAAATGATCAATTTCAATAGGTGCTGAGAATTTAGCGGTGAGATACACTTTTATTCCGTAGGGTCTAAATGCATCTGCAAGTGCTTTTGTTTTTAATAAGTATGCATGTGTGAGTATAGTAGCATTCGCATTCACATTTGTTACAACAGTTCCATTAATACCAATCGAAGCATTAGCCCTTGCATAGTCTATATAACGTTGATCGATATAGGCTGGTAAGTTATGCCAATTAAAAATAGAGATGCCTGCATAACCTCTTTCTACATGTCTATTTAAATTATCCCAATGATTCAAGATTCTTAAAGAAAGAGAAGGATTACTTATAGTGTTTAGTGAATCTATTTTTTGCGCTGTTTGAATCATTCGTAAGAGCTCAAAGCCTGCATATAATAAACCAATATCTTTTTTGGCGTTTACAATAATTTTAAAGCGATTTTTAGTAATTTTTTTAGATTGAAGGGTAAATCCTTCTTCAGAAAGGTTCTTGGCCTTGGTATTGATGGAAAAAATTATATCTGCTTCAAGTCTGTCATTTGTGAATATGGGCGATTGATGTAATAATCCTGTTATCCCATTTCTCATTTCCTCTTTTAGCACTTTGGAGGTGGGTGTGGAGGTTTCTATGAAGATTTTCTTGATACTATTTTGGTAGTAGCTAAGTGTTTTGTTGTTATTTATTTTATCGTAGCGCAGCCAAAGTCGATAACCGTTTTCGGCATACAATAATTGGATCTGTAATAGTATTAATAGGAAGATGTATTTATATTTCATCAATCTTTATTTTTTAGTTCTTAAAGAGGATCCTCGGATGATTAATTCTGATTGCATAACTATTTTTTGCGTAAGCTTTATATGGGTAAGACCTTTCAAATGGTCGATTAAATTTCTTGCGGCAGTTTCACCCATCTCTATTCCTGGGTAATTAATGGTAGTTAATTGGGGTTCTATCATTTTGCTGATGGCATCGTTATTAAATCCAACAATGGCTATATCTTCCGGAATGCGAATGCCATGTTCTTTTAGGGTTTGCATACATACAGCAGCCGAGAAATCGTTTGTAATAAAGGCGCCATCGGGCATTGGTTTCATTTTCATGATTTCGATAGCAGCCTCTTTTCCACAGTCCTCACTTAGGTCTTTAATCAGAACAAGTTTTTTTTCTAGTTCCATCCCGTTATCATGTAAGGCATCTACATAACCTTTATAACGTTGTTCATATACATTTCTACTGAGGGTTGCAGTTACCAAGACTATTTTTTTACATCCTTGATTTATTAGGTGCACTGTTGCTTGATAGCCACATTTATAGTTATCTATGATTACTTTATTATTATCTGAATTTTCTTCTACGCGATCAAAGAAAACAATCGGAATTCCCTTTTCTTCAAAGGGTAAAAAGTGGTCTAAATTTTTGGTATCAAACGATAGAGAGGCAATTAATCCATCCACCCGTTTATGAAATAAGTTTAAGGCATTAGCTGCTTCTTTTTCAAAACTTTCAGAGGAGTGGGCAATCAATAGGTCGTAGCCAGCTTCGGCTGTTATTTTTTCAATTCCTGCAAGCACCGATGTAATGAAATTGCTATTTAGTTCATGTACCAAAATGCCAATTGTATTGCTTGTTTGCTTTCTGAGGCTGCTTGCAAAGCTATTATGCCTATAGCCGAGGGCTTTGGCAGTATCTTGAATTTTTTTCTTAGTTTGTCTATTAATAGCGGGATGATCTTTTAAACCCCTACTTACAGTAGCGGACGAAATAGATAGTTTACGCGCAATATCGTAAATGGTTATTTCTTTGGCAGGCTTCATTTTGCAATCGGTTGCACAAATTTTAATAAAAAAGCCGGAAACACAAATTTTTTATTTTTCCTACAGAAAGAAAGGGGCTTGAAAAGTGAATTATTGACATGTTATGTGGGTAGGAATGAACTAGGCTAATGTTATTGATTAAAATATTTTTTCTTCAACTCTTTGAATAACGCTTAATTTTATGATATCATTTTAATATCAAATTAGCATTATGGAACAAATTAAACAAGCGTTAAATGGGTATAAGGCAGCCTTATTTGCGTTAATCAGTACAATCTTGGGAATTATTATAATCCTAACTAATTCGAGTAACATAACTACCGTAGTAGGAATACTCTTTATCTGCACAGCTGTATTCACAATCAAAGGATTAATAGTCGTTCAACCTAACTATAGTATCGTGCTCACTTTCTTTGGTAAATATGTTGGAACTGTAAAAGAGAATGGATTACAATTTGTGAATCCATTTTACGCAAGGCAAAAAGTATCATTAAGGTCGCAAAGTATTGAGAGTACTAAACTTAAGGTAAATGATAAATTGGGAAACCCAATTGAAATTGCAGTGGTTATTCTTTACGAAATAAATGATACTTATAGGGCAGTATTTGATGTAAGTAATTTTGATGACTACATGCGTAATCAAAGTGAAGCCGCTATACGTCACCTAGCAACGAGTTTTCCTTATGATAATATTGAAGATGAGCACGCTCAAGTTACCTTACGCGATGGAGGAGACAAGGTAATAGAAATAGTCATTCAGGAACTCAATGACAGGTTAATTAAAGCGGGTATAAAAGTTACAGATGCACGAATTAGTCATTTAGCCTATGCCCCCGAAATTGCAGGTGCGATGTTACAAAGGCAACAAGCCACAGCTATTGTTGCTGCGAGGTTTAAAATTGTAGAAGGTGCGGTGAGTATGGTGGAAATGGCTTTAGCTCAATTATCTGAAAAAGATATTGTGGTATTAGACGATGAAAAAAAAGCGGCTATGGTGAGTAATTTAATGGTGGTGTTATGCGGAGAAAGGTCGGCAACACCTGTTCTAAATACAGGCACCCTTTATTAACCTAATTAATTATATGCTATGTCATTAACAAAGAAATCCTTCGTGTTAAGAATAGAGGAAGAATCCTTTACAGCCTTGGCAAAATGGGCAGAAGATGATTTTAGAAGTGTGAATGGTCAAATTGAAATGATTCTAGACAAAGCGCTAAAAGAAGTAGGTAGAAAAAAAGAAGCCATTGTTTTAACGCAAAAGAAAAAGGTTGAAAAAAATAGTAAAATCAATGCATAGGCAATCAATACTGGGTGTATTTTGTCTGGGTTTTAGATATAAAGGGTATTCGACTCGCGATTAAGAAATTCGAATAATTTTTGTATTTATACTGATTTGTTCCGAAATAATGGCCGAAATTCTAATAACACTTCATTGGGCAACATAACCATATTTGCAAAACTGTAGCTATATATTTATGTATGGTACAATTCGCAGTAAATGGGAATAAAGAGAAATAGCTCGGAGTGGCTATGGTTATTCTCTAAAATAAAAAACCTCTAGAACCATTATTAGTATGGGTTTTAGAGGTTTTTTAGAAGTGGTGTGGGCCGGGATCGAACCGGCGACACAAGGATTTTCAGTCCTTTGCTCTACCGACTGAGCTACCGCACCATCCGTAAAGGGCTGCAAATATAAGTGCTGAATCTAACTTGAAAAAATCAAATTCTAATATTTCGTCTAAAACTCACAATTATTTGGCGTTCTGGCAAAAGCAATCACATCTCTAATGTTCGTCATACCGGTCACAAACTGTACAATTCTCTCAAATCCTAGTCCAAAACCAGCATGTGGAACTGTCCCAAAACGGCGAGTATCTAAATACCAACTCATATCCTCTGCTGGAATATCCATCTCCTTCATACGTTGTTCTAATCTTTCTAATCTTTCCTCACGTTGGCTACCCCCAACAATTTCGCCTATGCCGGGAGCTAATATATCCATTGCAGCTACTGTTTTGCCATCGTCATTCATACGCATATAAAATGCTTTAATGGCCGCTGGATAGCCAGTAACAATGACTGGTTTCTTAAAATGTTTTTCTACTAAATAGCGCTCATGCTCACTTTGTAAATCAATACCCCATTTTACATCGTATTGAAATTTTTTCTTTTTATAGTGATTACTTTCTAATAAAATATTAATCGCATCGGTATAGGTAATTCTTTCAAAAGCGTTTTGTATCACAAATTCTAGCTTATCAATAAGGCTCAGTTCACTGCGTTTATCCTGTGGTAATAGATTTTCTTCTTCGGTTAAACGTTGCGACAGAAATTCAATATCGTCACGATTATGTTTCATGGCATAAGTAATAATGTACTTAATAAAGGCCTCTGCCAGGTTCATATTGTCTTCAATATCGTGAAAAGCCATTTCGGGTTCAATCATCCAAAATTCTGCCAAATGACGGGTGGTATTCGAGTTTTCGGCCCTAAATGTGGGTCCAAAGGTATACACTTCACTAAAAGCCATTGCCCCTAACTCTCCCTCTAATTGACCACTTACGGTTAGGTTGGTGCTTTTACCAAAGAAATCTTCTTTGAAATCAATTTTTCCTTCCTCGTTACGTGGGGGATTGTCTAATGGCAAGGTGGTTACTCTAAACATTTCGCCAGCGCCTTCTGCATCACTCGACGTAATGATGGGCGTATGTAAATAAAGGAAACCCCGCTCATTAAAAAATTGGTGAATCGCAAATGCCAATGAATGGCGTACGCGGAATACAGATCCAAAAGTATTGGTACGAAAACGCAGGTGTGCTTTTTCTCTTAAAAATTCAAGACTATGTTTTTTGGGTTGTAATGGATATTTCTCTGCATCACTATCGCCCAATATTTCTAGGGAACTCGCTTTTAATTCTACTTTTTGTCCCTTTCCTTGCGAGGCAACGAGTTGTCCAACAACTTTTAGCGATGCGCCAGTGGTAATTCGTCTGAGGGTATTATCTTCTAATAGTCCTAGTGTAACAACCACTTGTAGGTTATTATTGGTACTTCCGTCGTTTAAGGCAATAAATTGGCTGTTGCGAAAAGTACGCACCCATCCCATTACAATCACTTCCTGTTCTGTAGCTTCAGTTTCAAGCAGGGCCTTGATTTTGGTTCTGTTATTAAACATGATTATTTTTTTAAAATTACCGTGATGAGCAACTTGATTGATAGGTATGCTGTTGGCTCATTGAATACAGAAATATTTCTTGTATTTAAAACATTTGTTATACTGTATATGTGGGCAAAGATAAGTTAATAGATCTCCAAAAAGCAAAGCCAAGCATATACAAAAACAAGGTTACTTTAGCTTATGAAGGACAAAGGCCTATAAATTGGCGAGGAAATAGAACTATTTAGGGCAATATTTTCTTTTTTTTAAATAAATTGCTGTAACATTGCATTGGAAATAAAGCTGATTTTGTCCTCAAGACCAACTCGCAGACTCATCAGTTTGTCTTCTTTCCAAATAGTACAATCGACTTATTTTTCAATCCCTATCAGAAGCTTTTATAAAACACCAACCACAAATTGAATTTTCTTTCACCTAACCGAATTTATGTACGATATTTTGCAATTAAATGATATGCTGGTGCCAGAGTTGCTCGACATTGCAGACCAGCTTAAAATTACCAACACTAAGAAATTAGACAAACAGCAGTTAATCTATAAAATACTTGATGGACAGGCTGTAAAAGCTAGTGAATCGAAGGATACAAAGAAACCACGTGCTCGTAAGCCTGTTACTGTAAAGACTTCAACAGCTAATATTACCGAGGAGGCCGAGGTGATGCAAGCCGAAGAAACACCAATTGAAGAGCCCAAGCCTCAACAGCAGCAGCATGTACCTGTAAAGCAGCATCGCGGCCGAAAACCTAAAACCGAAGAAACGCAGCCCCCTGTAACCATTGATGAAGCACATTTGCATTTGGGTCATCAAATTTTACAGGCAACCGAAGAAGCATCGCAGGAAGGAGAAGTAGCCGACACGGAAGCAAAAAATGCTTCGCAAGAAGCCGAATCTAATGGCGATAATACTTCCAATACAGAAACACCACGTCAAAATAATCAACGTCAAAATAATCGCAGAGAGCCTAGCTTTAATATTGAATTTGATGGTGTTATTACCGGCGAAGGGGTATTGGAAATGATGCCCGATGGTTATGGCTTTTTACGTTCTTCCGATTATAATTATTTAAGCTCACCCGATGATGTATATGTATCACCTTCTCAAATAAAATTATTTGGTTTAAAAACAGGCGATACTGTTTCGGGTTATGTACGTCCTCCTAAAGAAGGTGAAAAATATTTTGCACTATTAAAGGTAGATGCCATAAATGGTAAGCGCCCCGATGAAGTGCGTGACCGTGTTCCATTCGATTACCTTACACCATTATTTCCATTCGAGAAGTTGAACTTATTTACTTCTCCATCCGATTATAGTACGCGTATTATGGATCTGTTTACTCCTATCGGTAAAGGACAGCGTGGATTGATTGTTGCTCAACCAAAAGTGGGTAAAACCATGTTATTGAAAGCCGTGGCTAATGCCATTGCTGCCAATCATCCAGAATGCTATTTGATGGTTGTTTTGATTGATGAAAGGCCCGAAGAAGTTACCGATATGGAACGCAGTGTTAGAGCTGAAGTAATTGCTTCAACATTTGATGAGCCCGCCGAAAAACATGTAAAAGTTTCTAGTGTTGCTTTGCAAAAAGCTAAACGTTTAGTGGAATGTGGGCATGATGTGGTTATTTTATTAGATAGCATTACGCGTTTAGCACGTGCACACAATACTGTTGCACCTGCAAGTGGTAAAGTGTTGAGTGGTGGTGTAGAAGCCAATGCTATGCAAAAACCTAAACAATTCTTTGGTGCTGCTAGAAAAATTGAATTTGGTGGATCTCTTACCATTCTTGCTACTGCCTTAATTGAAACGGGTAGTAAAATGGATGAAGTAATATTTGAAGAATTTAAAGGAACGGGTAATATGGAACTTTTGTTAGATAGAAGATTGGCTAATAGAAGAGTATATCCAGCCATTGATTTAATAGGATCTTCTACTCGTCGTGATGATTTATTATTAGATAAAGAAGTATTGCAACGTATGAATATTCTTCGTTTATTTTTAAACGATATGAATACCGAAGAAGCAATGAATGAATTGCTGAAACGTATGCGTGGAACAAAAGATAACGAAGAATTTCTATCGAGTATGAATCGATAAAATATTTTCTATAGTATTAAAAAGAGGTTGCCCTAATTGGGTAGCCTCTTTTTGTATTCAGCCGCTTTTTTAATTAATGCTAGCCTAATACTACTTTCTACGAAAAGGTTGGTTACCAATCCCTGGATCTCGTTGTGAATAAGTGTAACATCGGAATAGCCAAAGTCTTTCTGCTTAGAAATAAAAGGGTATACTACCATTTTATGGCTTGTTATTTCCGACAACAATATATCTGCAATTACATGATCATCAAAAGGCTCGTTTAATATCTTCTCGAAAAACTTTTTGTATATCACTATAAATTGTGTTGACGAACAAGGATTAACCCAGAATCTCTGTTTTGAAATAGGGATAGCTAAATAAAAACCACCGGTACCACCCGATAAGTAATCTGCCCCCTGTTCGTTCGCTTCAATAATGTTTTGTATAAAAGTATCTTTATGATAGTCTTTCGTAAATTCATGATCATCTTCGCATATAATAATTACATCCTCATCGTTCTTAAGGGCTAGTCTAATTATCTTACGTATAGTAAGCCATAAACCCAAAGCTCCAATATCATGTTTACAAGCATCAACAATCATCCACTCAAACTCTTTTTTACCTTCGAATTGCTGAATAATATGCGCTTTTCGTTCTGTTCTTTCCGCAAGATTAATAATATAAGTAGGAATAATCGTTGAGTCAAAATTTATTGTTGTATCGACCTCTTTTACTTTGGTTATTTTTTTATAAAATGCCGAAACATCCTTTAATACCTGCAGTGCCTCTGAACTTCTATTAAATAGCATTTTTACTAAACCTGCTGTATTATTTATAGGTGTAGCATCCGAATAGCCAAACTCTTTTTGAATTGAGATAAAGGGATGAATACACATATTATTATTAAAAAGTTCGCAATATTTCCTGTCGGCGGTACTATCATCCTCAAAGCTTGCATTTAATATTACTTGATATAGCTTCTTGAAAATAATGGTGAATTGTGTTCCTGTAAAAAATTGTACCCAAAAGAGGTTCTCCTCTACCTGAAGGCTGTCTCTAAAAAAGCTTATTCCACCCGATAGAATATCTGCATGCATATTTTTTGCTTTCTCAATACAGGCAAATAAAAAGCTTTTTGAATATTCGCTAGTAAATTCATGGTCGTCTTCACAAATAATAATCAAATCATCGTTATTATCTAAACCCTTTTGTACGCATTGTCTTAGGCTCTGCCATAGGCCGATAGCCCCTATTTCATGTTTGATAGCTTCTACTATATGTATTTCAAATTCGGGCTTGTTTTTGAACTGTTCTAATACATGATTTAAACGTTCTGTACGTTCTTTTAAGTGAATGATATATACTGGTAAAGCAGTAGGATTAAATGCATGCATACATTATTTATCTTCTGATTTCCATAAATGATTCGTTGTAAAAAACGCATCTAATTTGTCATTATGTAAGTCGGTTTCAATTAAATTACCATCTTCATCAATTAAGAAATTCTTTGGTATTTGTGTTAAACAAAATTTATTGCTAAGTATGTTTTTATTTCTACCGGGGTCAATATAACTCTCCCAAGGGGTATTTTCTTGTTCATAGGCGATCATCCAGCGCTTATCATCTTTATCAATACTAATAGAAACGAATCTAATTTTTGAAGTATCTATTTGATTATATTTTGTTTTAAATAAAGCCATTTCTTCTCTACAGCCTCCGCACCAACTAGCCCAAAAGTCGAGAAAAGTATACCTATGTTTAGCATATTCACTCTTAGAGAAAGTGAATATTTTTTTATTGCTATCTTCTACTTGAAAATCTTTTACCCTTTTACCTTTACCCAATTCTTTTTCATTTTGTATATAGTCGGCCAACATTTTAAGCAAATGAGTATTAGGAAAATTTTTCTCAAATATGGCATAACCCAGGTCTAATGTTTTAGGCGATATTTGGCTTCTAATTGCATAAAAAGCTTCGAGCGAACGATAATACTGTTGATATTGTTTTACGAGTTTGATGAGTGTATTTTCATATTCCGCTAGATAAAACCCTAAAATCCCTTCAAAGGTCCATGGCTTTGGTAGTTCATAATTCTTTTTTACTATTTCAGGTCTATAATTAGCGTCGGTAATAATTTCGTATGGAATTCGAAAAAGTAGCATTCTGTTCTCGTCTAGAAAATTGTTTTGAAAACTTTTAACAACTACATCGCTTTCTTTTAGGTTGATATAAACCCTTATCAATTCGTTCGAAAAAATATAGGGGCTCGATTGTAAAAAATTAGTATCATTTGTGTTAAGTCGAATAAAGCCGGAATAGGGTTCATGACAGTGGAAATGAAATATCGTTGGATTGTTATGAATGATGATTCTCTTTATTAATACAGGGCCAGCTTCATCGTCTAGTCCATATCTATACAGCTCCAAAGCTTTCCCCTTTATTTCGTTTATTCTACCTTTTTGGATTGTAAGAGCAATAGTACATTCCTTCGCAATTCGAAAATTGTAATTTGCAGCGGGCAAAAACGCATTGAATATTAAGGAGGAGTTTGGTTTTAATTTTACCGTTATACTTGTTTTCTTTTGTACTACTGTTGTATCAATCAGTGCTGCTTTTTTTTCTTTATTAACCTCACATGATAAAGTCAACAATAATAGTAAACCTAAAAGAAGATGGCAATCCGTTATTTTATAACAGGTACTTTTCATAAAATCTATTAAATAATTACCTAACGCCTTTCTCTGTAAATAGTATATCTGCTTTACTTCTACTAAAAAAGATTGTTTATTCTATGCTTGCAAAAGAATATTGAATTATAAATAGGGAGATGGATGGTAGGTTGAAGTTAATGTACTTGTTCTAAAAAATATAATGCAACCGTTTGTTTGAAATTAGTATCATCGAATGAATACGAATGACATAACATTTTGTATAACAAAAAACCCGCTTCAAATTTTGAAGCGGGTTTTCTTATTTTAATAACCAAGTATCGAAGAGTTTTAAAATTCGTTTATATTCATCTATCCAACTACTGGGCTCTACAAAGCCATGATCTTCTACCGGATATACCGCGAGCTCCCAATTGTCTTTACCTAATTCAATGAGTCGTTGTACCAAGCGAACATCGTCTTGAAAATTAACGTTCTGATCAACCATACCATGACAAATTAATAAATGATTTTTTAATCCACTTACAAAATTGATGGGCGAGGAACGTGCATAGGCAATACTATCAGTGAAAGGTTCATTTAATATGTTTGAAGTATAGCCATGATTGTAATGGGCCCAGTCGGTAACTGAACGTAAAGCAGCTCCCGCCTTAAAAATAGTCGGTTGTGTAAATAAGGCCATCAGCGTCATAAAACCTCCATAGCTGCCTCCATAAATGCCAATGCGTGTTGAATCGATACCCAATTCTTTCACCAAATACTTGGTGGCATCTACTTCATCGTCTAAGTCCTTCCCCCCCATATAACGGTAAATGCCGGTACGCCAATTTCTACCATAACCACTACTGGCACGATAGTCGATATCAATAACGGTATAGCCCTTATCGGCTAATAAATTATTAAACATATACTCTCTTGGATAGTTATTACTCCATCCATAATGTACATTTTGTAAATAGCCTGCACCATGTACAAACACAATTGCTGCATTATTTTTTTTGTTGGCAGCTGGCTCAAATATTTTAGCATAAATAGGCTGACCATCTCTTGCTGTAATCGTAAATATTTTGGTATCTCTCCAGGCATAGGATTTAAATGCTTCACTCATGGCTTTATTGGTTACCTGCACCATCTTCTTGTTGCTTGCATTTTCTTGCACATATAACTCAAAGGGTTTAGTTATATACGAATACCGATAAGCAATATATTTTTCATCGGGCGATAAACTAATATCATAACCACCAGTTAAGGAAGTAATTTTTTCTTTATTAGAACCATCTATATTTATTTTATACCAATTTTGTTTACCTGGGTGTTCTTCGTTGGAAACTAAATAAAAATATTGTTTTGTTTTGCTTAGCACCAATTGCTGCACTTCATAATTACCCTTTGTAATTTGTGTTTTTATAGCGCTACCTATATTATAGGTATATACGTGCGAATAGCCACTGGCTTCGCTTTGAAAATAAAAAAGGGTATCGTTTATCCATCCTATACTGGCATTATAGTCAATACCGGGTCCGCCAATCCATGCTTCATCACGTTGCCTGTCTAGGAGTTTTAATTTACCTGTTTCTGCATCTAATTGCATGATCCACCTATCCTTATTGTCTTGTGAGCGTATATCTAGTATTGCTACTGTACTATTTGCATTCCATAGAATCGTGTTAACGATCACCGGTCGAATGGCTGCTTTTTTACTACCCAATTTTTTAGTTTGTTCCTTTGCATAGTCAGGTAGTTCGGTAATGCCAGGAATCGAGTCTGTAGCTATTGGAAATACGGTATCTTTTATTTTATCATATACATAAAAATCGTAACTACCCTGTTGTGCACCCACTTTTGTACGATTGGGGATATCGGCAGTAAAACCACTCTCTGTTACATAATCGGGAACAATGGTTCTTTTAGCATTAGCAGCTGTATATAATTGATAGGTAATGTAGCGGCCATCCGGACTTATTTCAAGTGCCTGAACATTCTTGTCGCCAATGACAATTGTTTTTAAAGTATCCGATTCTTTTATTGTTCTTAGAAAGGCCTCGCGTAAGTCTCTTTTATTTTTTCGTTGTTGTAGAATAGTAGAGGTAGCTAATTGGTTTTGTTTCAACCACTGCTCTTGTTGATTAGTAGCAGTGGTGCTTGCAACAGCGCCACTATTTCTAGTTCCTCTGCCGGCAGGCATATTTGTGCTTGCTGTTGTCAAAGCATTATCGGTTGTTTTAACCAAATTAGTCAGTTGTTTTGTAGCACCCGTTTTACAATTCCATCCAAATAAATTTTGGTTACGGTTATATACAATCCATTCATCATCAGCTATAAATTTAGGAGCTGTTTCTAATTCTTCGGTTTGGGTAATACGTATGGTTTTGTTTGATTTAATATTCAGCAAAAAGATATCGCCTTTGTACGAAAAACTAATGGCGGAAAAATCTTTATTGTAGACGCCATTATGAATGGCAGTTAACCATGCAGTATGGTTGTAAGTTTCTTTTACCGGTTCTTTGCTGCCAATCGTAAAGCGGTAAGTTGAATCGGAAATATTTTTTTCGGGATTCCAATTAAATAAAACAGATTTACTATCGTAGCTCCAAAAAACATTAGTAGGCGATGAGCCAATCCATTGTTGATTTTGCATAATTTTTTCTACCGTCAAGGATTGCGATGAAGCTAGGAGGCTAGCGAATAAAAAAATCGCGGTGCAAAACTTTTTCATGTTTAAATATATTTTATCAATAAATGTATGGAAGATCTACTTGTATTGTTCGCTATTATGATAAGAGGTGCTAAGCATCCACTACTGTTTTTCCGAATGGCATTAAAGAAAGTTCTATTAGCTCAAAATGTTTTTTGCCAAATGGTATACCAATAATGGTAATACATAAGAGGAAACCAAAAAAAAGATGCGTTAATGCAGCCCATAAGCCTCCCGATACTAACCAAATAAGGTTACCAAAGGTGGCTAAGCATCCACCACTATTTTTTGTATTCACTATTTTATGGCCAAAAGGCCAAAATAAGAAGGCACTCAGCTTAAAGCATTGAAGCCCAAACGGTATCCCAATAATGGTGATACATAAAATAATGCCACCCACTAGGTAACTGACTGCAGAAATGAGTCCACCAAAAATCAGCCAAATAATGTTTCCGATCAACTGCATATTTACTATTTATTTTCTCTAATAAAGCTTGCCTTACATTTAAAATTAGTGTATTTATCTATGTTAATACTTTCAATTATATATAATAATGGGGTTCTAAGTAGTTTCTTTCCAAGTCGGGGCCCAATACCCATTGCTGATTGCCTAGGTGTTAAAGCGAAAAAAGAGGGAGGCACCCATTGAGTGGAAAATGCGAAATAAAATTTTTTCTAAATCTTATATAGATGGATAGGTATACATTTTAAAGCCGAAAACTATTATACTCATAGATATAATTTTTCCTGATTAGGATATTGTATGCCTAATTTAAATAGTACAATCTAAGGTGAAGCGCTAGATCGCCTCACTACTTAACATTTTAGGCCTTCAATCAAGTTTAACAGATTCTTGGAAGTTGCTCGCCTGTAAGATAATTTACTACCCTTTTACCGCCAATACGACTTTTCATAATTACGCTGCCTGGATTGTTGGTGGTTACTTCACCAATAATAGCGGCATGTTGTCCATTAACATCTTGTTGAAGTGCTGCTAAAAAGCTAGCAGCAATTTCTTTTTTTACGACTGCTATGAATAAACCTTCATTGGCAACATAGAGTGGATCAAGTCCTAGCATTTCGCAAGCCCCATCTACTTGATCATCGATGGGAATTAAATTTTGATCTAGGTAAAACCCTAGTTTAGTAAGTTCTGCTATTTCGTTCAAAACAGAAGCGAGGCCACCACGAGTAGGATCGCGAAGAAATTTTATATCGTTTCCAAATTTTTCTATGAGCGATAAAATGGTATGATTAAGGTTGGTGGTATCGCTTTCGATATTTGTTTCGAATGTTAATCCCTTTCTCAAACTCATGATAGCAATACCATGTGAGGCAATGTTACCACTCACAATAATGGTGTCGCTTGCTTCAATCTGCTTATGATGAATTTTTGCTTTAGGGTGAATTAGACCAATGCCTGAGGTATTGATAAAAATTTTATCGCCCTTACCCTTTTCCACTACTTTGGTGTCGCCAGTTACAATGCGTATATTGGCTTTATCGGATGCTTCTTTGATACTTACCAATACTTTCCAAAATTCATTCATGGTAAAGCCTTCTTCAATAATAAAGCTTAGTGATAAATATTTAGCTTCTGCGCCACACATGGCTAAGTCGTTAACGGTGCCATTAATGGCCAAGTCGCCAATATTGCCGCCAGGAAAAAAGAGCGGCGATATAACATAACTATCCGTACTAAATGCCACTGTTCCATTTAATTCAAAACAAGCGCCATCGTGTTGTTGATCTAGCAAATTATTTTTAAAAATATCGAATACACCCGTTTGTAATAAGCGATGGGTTAATAATCCACCACTACCATGTCCTAGTGTAATTACATCGAAATCGAATTTAGGCATGGGGCATTGCAAATTCATTTTTATTTTTTCGGTCATAATCATCAATTAATAATAACTAAATAAGTATGCTATCTGCGTTTGAATAATGATAGTAAGCAGCACAAGAACCTTCGCTGCTAACCATAGGTGCACCCAATGGATGTTCGGGCTTGCATTTTGTTGCAAAATTTGGACATTCTTTTGGCTTTTTTAGTCCTTTCATAATATCGCCGCTAATACATTCTTTATTCTCTTCAGCCACAGGTAAGTGGAGGTTAAATTTTAAACGCGCATTAAAGTTTTTATAACGATTATTTACTTCATAACCACTTTGTGGTATAGGGCCAATACCTCGCCAAATTCTGTCACTTATATCAAATACGGTAGCGATGGTTTCTTTTGCCATTCTATTGCCCTCGCGTTGTACATAACGGGTATATTGGTTTTCTACTTGATAAGTTCCTTTTTCTAATTGTTGCACCGCCATTAATATACCCTGTAATAAGTCTACTGGTTCAAAGCCTGTAACAACAATGGGCGTTTTATATTTTTCTGCTATGGGATAATATTCTTCCATACCCATGATGGTACAAACATGGCCGGCTGCAAGAAAAGCATCAATTTTATTTTCCTCATCACTTAAAATAGCTTCCATGGCAGGTGGTACTAACACATGCGATGCTAAAATACTGTAATTAGCAATGCCTGATTTATGGGCATGTACCACACTCAGTGCATTAGCAGGTGCAGTGGTTTCGAACCCAACCGCAAAGAAAACAACTTCTTTATTTGGATTTTCTTTTGCAATGGTAATAGCTTCTAATGGCGAATATAAAATACGCACATCGCCGCCTTCGGCTTTTACTTCAAGTAAATTTTTCTTACTTCCTGGCACCCGTAACATATCGCCAAAAGAGCATAAAATAATATGGGGTTGTTGTGCTAAATAAACAGCCTCATCAATCACACTAATGCTGGTAACACAAACAGGACAACCAGGTCCGTGAACCATATTAATATGCTTCGGCAACATTGCTAAGATGCCATTCTTAACAAGGCTATGTGTTTGTCCGCCACATATTTCCATTAAGGTCCAAGGTTGGGTAGTAATTCTATGAAGTTCTTGTATAAAGGTTGCTACTAGTTCGGAATCTCTATATTCGGATAAATATTTCATAACAAGTATAATAAGGGTTGTTGAAATATAATTTCGAAAAGGGTTTATCTTCAAGCATGCTTAAGCATATAGTCTCATCCATTCTTAAGTTCTTCTACCTCGCCCATTTCTTTTAAATAACTAAAAACCTTTCTAGCCTCTTCTTCATCAACAATACTAATGGCAACACCCACATGAACTAGTACATAGTCATCTATTTTAGCTTCGGGTACCATACATAAGTTTACTTCTTTATGAATACCACCAAAAGAAACTTTTCCAAATCGGAAGGTCTCATCTAGCTGATTGGTGATAGATATGATTTTTCCTGGAATTGCTAAACACATATACGTTATTGTAGTTTATAATCTGGTTCGTTTATCTTTTCTCGGTAATGGTTATTATAGTTATTTGTTAAACTATAACAGGCCATTTGTCCAAAACCAATACATTCGTCGTTAGCACTTAATTGTTGGTGAAAGTATAAATGCCTTTTGTGCGACAGTAATTCAATAATTAGATCTACCAATAATGCATTCTGAAATACACCCCCACTAAAGGCCAATGAGTCGATAAAATAGTGATGACTTAATTGCACGATGGTTTTAGCTAGCGAGTAAAAAACTTTCCAGGCAATTAAACCAGTCTCTTCTTTCTGAAGCCAATCTTCTAATAACTCTGCAAGAAAAGGTTTCCAGTCTAGGCGATTATTTACCAAGGGTATAGAATAGGAATCGTACGATTTATAGGCGCAGGTTCTTGCTAGCGCTTCTAGTTGCATCGAAGCCTCTCCTTCGTAGGTATTATATAAACGAATGCCTAGAATGGCAGCAATGCCATCTAAAAATCGTCCCATGCTACTTGTTAACAAAGGCTGGTCTTGTTGTATTAATTGGTGATAGTATTGCCATTCTATGTTAGAAAAATATTTTTGAATAATATATTGTTTATTGGGAAAATCTTTCAACAAGCTTAAAGCCGATAATCGGGGTTCTTTACTCATTTTATCGCCTAATAATTGTGGAAAATAATCTAGATGTGCTACGCGGTACATTTCTTTATTTTCATAAATAAATATTTCGCCACCCCAAATATGCCCATCATCTCCATAGCCGGCTCCATCCCAAATAAAACCAAGTATAGGTTCTTTTCTATGCAATAAATTATTTTCGGCGAGTACCGCCCCAAAATGGGCTTTATGATGTTGAATATACATAGGCGTTATAGATAATGCCTTTGCTTGCTGTTTACCTGCTCTTGCCACAAAATATTCTGGATGTTTATCGATCAGAATTTCTCGGGGTTTTGTTTGTAAGAGGTTAATAAAGTGATTGAGTGTTTCCTGGTAACAAAGCTGCGATTCTAGGGTTCCTTGATCGCCTAAATATTGACTAACAAATAAGTTATTCTTATCGAGTAAGGCAAAGCTACTTTTTAGTTCCGCACCAGTAGCCAAAGCCACTGAATCGTGCATTTCGAATGGATTGGGAAAATAATTAGGGGCTAATCCGCGACTTCTACGAATAATTATTTTTTGTCCTCTATCGGTAAACTGAATTACACTATCATCCTGTGGCATCAAAATATCTCTATCATAGGTAAGCACATAGTCGGCCACATCGAACAAATTACTTAGTGCTTCATCATCTTTAAAAATAATGGGCGACCCACTTAGATTACCACTGGTTGCTATTAATGGTTTACTTATTTTTTCTGCAATCATCCATAGTAAAGGGGTATAGGGCAGCAGTAAACCAATTTTGTCTAAATCAGGAGCAATCGCCTGCTTACAAATGGCATTCTGAGCAATGGGCTTTAATTCGCAAAGAACAATAGGTGCTGCCTTGTCTTTGAGTAAGCTTATTTCTTGTGGACGTAGTTGTACGTCGGCAACCGCCATTTCAATATCGGCATATAATACAGCAAATGGTTTAGTAGGTCTTTGTTTACGGGTTCTTAAAGTAGTAATAGCAATTTCGTTTGTAGCATCGCAAAGCAATAAATAACCACCTATTCCTTTCACGGCAATAATTTTTCCTGCTTTTAATTGTTCATTCACCAGGTCAATAATTTCTTGGGTTTCATCGCTAATACATAGTTTGGCACTTTTATACAAGTGCATTTGAATAGCACAGTTGTTACATGAATTTGTTTGACTAAAATGTCGTCGATCATGAATATTTTGATATTCTTGGTTGCAGGAATTGCACATGGTCAAGTTGGCCATGGTGGTAGCTGCTCTATCATATGGTAATGCTGATACAATTGAATATCGGGGACCACAATTTAAGCAAGTGGTAAATGGATATTGATAGCGTTTATTATGAGTCGTAATGACATCTAGCCTACACTGGTGACACATGGCAATGTCGGGTGTTAGTAATAAATCGGGTCTAGTATCTGTATTACTTTGTTGAATAGTAAAAGAACCGAAATTTTCTGTTTGAGCCAATTGTTTCAGATGATGATAAGTGATGATAGCATTAATAGGCGGCTTACTTATAATGCTTGCATAAAAGCTTTCGGCAATGGCGGTTGTTGCATTAAAGGTAATATGAACCCCATCATTCGCATTCGATACACAGCCCTTTAGTTCCATCTCTTCGGCTAGTTGGCAAACAAAAGGGCGAAATCCAACACCTTGTACTAAACCGTTGATATGGATATGAAAACTGTGCATGGGTCCCATACTTTATAAATAAATTAGAAAATACTTTTACAAAGCTTCGGGAATTAGCACTTTCGACTTTAGCCAATCATACCATTGCTGTAGGCCTTCGCCACTGGTACAGCTTAGTTCTATCATTTCTAATTTATGATTTACTTTTCTAGCATATTCCTTAGCTTTTTCTAAGTTAAAGGAAACATGGGGTAAAAGATCTATTTTGTTTATAATACATAAGGTTGAAGAGTAAAACATGTCGGGATATTTCAAGGGCTTATCATCACCTTCAGTAACACTAATAATTACGACTCGTTCTTTTTCGCCCAAATCGAACATGGCAGGGCAAACAAGGTTACCCACATTTTCGATGAATAATATGCTATTGTTTTTTGGCTTCATTCCTTGTAAAGCGTGTAAAACCATGTGGGCATCAAGGTGACAACCTTTGCCCGTATTAATCTGCACCACTTTTGTTCCAGTAGCATGAATACGATCGGCATCATTGGTGGTTTGTTGGTCGCCCTCAATCACAGCAAATTCTAATTCACCTTTTAAATCGCTTAATGTACGCTCAAGTAAAGAAGTTTTTCCCGATCCTGGAGAGCTAACAAGATTCAGTGCTAATATGTTTTTAGCATCAAAATACCCCCGGTTTCGCTCGCCTAGTAGGTTGTTTTCGTGTAAGATATCTTTCTCTACATCCACCAGTTTTTTTGTAGCATGCTGGTGGGTATGAGCGTCTTTAAGATTGTGTTGGTGTAGGGGTTCTAGTATGGATACCTGTCCATCGCCCTCACATCCGCAGGTAGCGCACATGGTATAAATTTTTAGTGATAGAAAATATTATTTAGTAGACAACTAACGATTTTACGCGCATTTCTTTTCCTTCGGTAATATGTATCAAATGTTGTCCACAGCTAGGGCAAGCATCATATACATTTTCTAGAGAAAATGAAGTATTGCAGTCATAGCAATTAGCCCTTCCTTTTATTCGATTCACTTTTTTTATCGCCCCTGCCAAGATGGAGTCTTTAACGCCTTGTTGCCATGCAAAATCAAAAGCATCCATATCGATAGTGGTCAAACAGCCAATATCCATTTCAATTTCTTCAATATTTTCTGCATGGGCACTCTCTGCTTGTTCTGTTGCAATATCAATGATACTCATTACAATAGAAAGCTCGTGCATGAAAATATGGTTTTAATTGTGCTGCTTGCTTTTGCGGGTATAAAAAATATAAGCTACGGCACCCAATAAAATACTGTACGTAAATACTGCATGCATTGGCTCAATGAAATAATGAATGATGGTGTAACCATCTGTTTCGCCATGGCCAGGATGTGCCAAGCTGATAAGTGGCATACACAAAACAGTAAAAAGGCTTAAGATAACAATCACCTGCTTTTTCATATTGCGCTTTTTTAATTGATTATTTAATTAACCAATATTACTACGATAGCGATTGAATTTATATGATAAAAGTCATGACATTGAATGACAGGCATCATAAAATATTCGAGTATTAGTGAGTTACATTAGTATTGGATTTATTTCTCTTTTAACACTTAAAAAAATCAATATGAATAACGATGCTTTATCAAGCACTCAGCCTACCTATTATGAGGAGGTTGAGCGGAAGGGTTACTCCCGGCGCGACTTTATTGGCTTTGTTACCATGATGACTGCTTTCATGGGCTTAGAAAAATCGGCAATTGGCCAAGTTGCGATAGCGCTGGAAACCAAGCCACGTATACCTGTTATATGGTTACATTTTCAAGAGTGTACCTGTTGCAGCGAAAGTTTTATTCGATCTTCACACCCCATTGTAGCCGATATATTATTAGATAAAATATCGCTCGACTATACCGAAACATTGATGGCGGCTTCAGGATTTCAAGCCGAAAAAGCGCTCAAAAATACCATGACAAAGTACAAAGGCGAATATATTCTTTGTGTGGAAGGAAGTGTACCAACAGGCGCCGATGGGGTATATTGTATGATTGGCGGAAAAACCTCTATGCAAATTTTAGAGGAAGCCGCCGAAGGTGCTAAAGCGGTTATTGCTTGGGGTAGTTGTGCAAGTAATGGTTGTGTTCAATCGGCAAAACCTAATCCAACAGGGGCTACTCCTATACATAAATTATTGAAAGGTAAACCACTTATTAAAGTACCCGGCTGTCCTCCTATTGGCGAAGTGATGGCAGGGGTAATTGTACACTTGGTAACATTTGGAAAAATACCTGAATTAGACAGATTGGGCCGACCAAAAGCATTCTACAGTAAACGGGTACATGATAGTTGCTATCGTAGACCTTTCTACGATGCTGGCTTATTTGTTGAAACCTTTGATGATGAAAATGCCAAAAAAGGATATTGCTTATATAAAGTGGGTTGTAAAGGACCCTCAACCTATAATGCTTGCGGTGTAATGAAATGGAATAATGGAACTAGTTATCCCATTCAATCTGGTCACCCATGTATTGGCTGTAGCGAAGAAAATTATTGGGATAATGGACGTCTATACGAAAGAGCTACAGCCTTCGCTGGCTTTGGAATTGAAAGTAATGCCGATGCCGTTGGAAAACTGGCCTTAGCGGCTACCGGTATTGCCATTGCTGCTCATGCCGTTGCTACTAATGTTCGTAAAAAACAACACATTTTCGAACTAGAAAAAGAAGGTAAAGCAAGCGAACAAGAATTAGAATCTTAATTATTTTAAAACATTCAAATTACTATAATGAGTAAAAGAATTGTTGTTGACCCGATAACTAGAATAGAAGGTCATCTAAGAATCGAAGCCGATATTGAAAACGGTAAAATAAAAGATGCTTTTAGTAGCGGCACGATGGTTAGACTGTTAGAAGAAATCTTAAAAGGAAGAGATCCGAAAGATGCTTGGGCTTTTGTAGGTAGGGTTTGTGGTGTATGTACTTCCATTCATTCCTTAACATCGGTGCGATGTGTAGAGGATGCTTTGGATATTGTTGTTCCACCCAATGCAGAAATGGTACGTAATATTATGTTCTGTGCACAGTATATACATGACCATGTGGTTCATTTCTATCATTTGCATGCCATGGATTGGGTAGACGTAGTCAATGCCCTAAAAGCCGATCCGAAAAAAACATCCGAATTGGCACAAAGTATTTCTAAGTGGCCTAAAAGCTCGCCTGGTTATTTTAGCGATGTACAAACAAGAATTAAAAAATTTGTGGAAACTGGTCAACTAGGAATTTTTGCTAATGGTTATTGGGGTCATAAGGCCTATAAGCTTCCTGCCGAAGTTAATTTAATTGGATTGGCTCACTATCTGGAAGCATTGGAATGGCAAAAAGAAATTGTAAAAGTACATGCCATCTTTGGAGGTAAAAATCCACATCCTAACTATTTAGTGGGTGGTATGGCTTGTGCAATTAGTATGGATGATGTAAGTGGAATCAATGCCGAAAGACTGGCTTATGTTGGCCAACTATTAAAAGAGGGTAAAGAATTTGTTGAACAAGTGTATATACCCGATTTAATGGCAATTGCCTCCTTCTATAAAGATTGGGGGGCCATTGGTGGTGGACTAGGTAATTACTTAGTATATGGCGATTTGCCTACCAATGGATATAGAGATCCTTCATCGTATAAATTCCCTGCAGGGGCTATTCTTAATAAAGATATCAGTAAGATATACGATGTAGACCTTCGTAAAGAAGAAGAAGTGCAAGAGTTTATTACACATTCTTGGTACGAATATAAAGAAGGTAATGCTAAAGGATTACACCCTTGGAAAGGAGAAAGTAAGGTGAAATATACGGGCCCAAAACCTCCATTCGAACACTTAGATACTACTCAAAAATATAGCTACCTAAAAACACCAAGATGGAAAGGAAATGCAATGGAAGTGGGTCCATTGGCAAGGGTATTGGTAGGCTATGGTAGGGGAAGAGAAGATTTTAAGGCCGTAGTAGATAAAGCATTGAAAGATTTAAATGTTCCAGTTGCTGCACTCTTCTCTACCTTAGGAAGAACAGCTGCTCGTGGCTTAGAAAGTGTATTGGTGGCACAATGGGGCTTAGCGTTCTACGATCAGCTGGTTACCAATATTAAGAATGGAGATTACCGCATGGCAGAAATGAGCAAGTTTGACCCGTCTACTTGGCCTAAGACTGCCATGGGTGTTGGACATACAGAAGCACCTCGTGGTGCATTAGCACATTGGATTAATATTGAGGATGAAAAAATTGCCAACTATCAGTTGGTGGTTCCTACCACATGGAATGCATCGCCTAGAGATGGTAATGGTAAATTATCGGCTTACGAAGCAGCCTTAATAGATACCCCCGTTGCAGATGATACACAACCACTAGAAATCATTAGAACCATTCACAGCTTCGATCCTTGTATGGCTTGTAGTGTTCATGTTTATGACGAAGATGGAAAACATATTAGCCGAATTAGCATTTTGGGCGACTAATCTTTTAAAACAATTTTATGGCAACAAAATATTTGCATATTCATAGACTTCGTAGGGTATATGTATGGGAATGGCCCGTTCGATTTTATCATTGGTTGAATGCTTTAGTCATCCTAACATTAATTGCAACAGGCATCTATATAGCGAATCCACTGGCCTTACAAAGTCAGCACGAAGCAACAGGTAAATTCACCATGGGATGGATTCGCTATATCCATTTTATTGCTGCCTATCTGTTTTTCTTTAATTTTTTATTTCGTTTATATTGGGGCTTTGTAGGTAATAAATATGCCAACTGGCGGCAATTTCTGCCTATCTCAAAAAAGTTCTTTAAAGAAATGTGGTATGTGTTTAGAATGGATATTATGATGTTGAAAGGAAAAGAACATATGAGTATCGGACATAACGCAATGGCTGGCTTTATTTATTTTCTGACCTTTCTTGCCTTTTTAGTTCAATGCCTTACTGGCTTTGGTTTATATGCGCCTATGAGTAGTTGGTGGCTACCTAAACTATTTGCATGGGTACCCGCAGTCTTTGGCGGAGATATCTTAACCAGGCAAATACATCATTGGTCTATGTGGTTCTTTATTTTATTTGCAGTAATACATGTATACCTTGTTTTCTATCACGATTATGTAGAAGGTCGTGGTGAAATGAGTAGCATGGGCGGTGGCTGGAAATTTATAGAAGAAGAAGTATTCGAAAGACACCACCATCAAACCCCTAACCCCGAAAAATAAGGAAAACGATCGCATGGAGAACCAAAAAAAACTCTTGATATTAGGCATCGGAAACTATTTAATGGGAGATGAAGGCGTAGGTGTGCATGTTGCTAACCTGCTGCAAAAAGAAAAATTACCTCCCGGTGTAGATGTAGTAGACGGCGGCACCGGCGGCTTTCATTTATTGTCTTATTTCGAAGGATATGAAACACTGATCCTTGTTGACGCTACCTTAGACAATAACCCCAATGGCACTATCCAACTAATAACCCCTCGCTTTGCAACCGACTTTCCACAAGCCATGAGTACACACGATATTGGTTTGAAGGATATGGTAACTGCTTTGCAATTAATGGGTAAAATGCCTACTATTCATTTGTTTGTGGTAAGTATCGAAAGCCTGCAACAACAAGGAATTGAATTAACCCAAGCCATCGAAAAAGCGATTCCCGATTTAATCCAAAAAATAAAAAACTTATTGAATACAATACTTGAAGTACCTACTACTTCAGTACTAGCAGCTGCCATTTAAATAGTTGGGGGTATCTTCTCATGGCCTACTTCATTCCATGGTTCTCTCTATTCATTTTTCTTATCCTCGAAAAAAAGGGCCTATTCCTATTGTTCATGAACTAGGATGAGCTTTTTTTATGCTTCTTTTAAATCCATTCTAGCAGTAATAGGCTTACCGTTGATATAATTAAGTTTTTGTTTACAATACTTAGCTTTATTTTTATTTTTTATCTTAAACTAATTATATATGAATACATTGATAAAAAGAGTATGTTTATTATTGCTTGTGACGGTAATTGCATCGAAGTTTGTTGCTGCTCAAACGCCAACCTCCAAGTTCGACCCACATAAAACATTTAGTCCGTTGTTTTATACAACCAATGGCAATGAGTATCGAACTGCAGGTGGAGAACCAGGCATCAAATACTGGCAAAATACCGCGGGCTATAAAATTGATGTTACCCTAGATACCGGTATCCATAAGATTACTGGCTCTGTTTTGATCAACTATACCAATAATAGCCCCGACAAATTACCCTTCTTATGGTTGCAGGTAGACCAAAATATTTATCGGGAAGATTCACGTGCAGAAGCTACCTCTCCTGTGAATGGGGGTCGTTTTAATAACAAAACATTTACCAAAGGTGATGAAATCCAATCTGTTGAAATTATAAAAGACGGGAAAGCCGAAAAAGCTGTCTACACGATTACTGATACTAGAATGCAGATTCGCTTAAAAGACGAGCTAAAAGCGAGTGGTGGCAAGATTCAACTAAAAATTAATTATGCCTTTTCTATCCCCGAATATGGTACCGATCGGATGGGACGTCAACTCACTAAGAATGGATGGATATATGAAGTGGCACAATGGTATCCACGTATGGAAGTATATGATGATGTCTTGGGATGGAATACCTTGCCTTATTTAGGGGCGGGTGAATTCTATCTAGAGTATGGCGATTTTGATTATACCATCACCGCTCCTGCTAATCTAGTAGTGGTTGCTTCTGGTGAATTAATCAATCCTTCACAAGTACTAACACCAGAAACAATCGATCGAATTGCAAAGGCAAAAACTAGCGAAAAAACACTTGTTATTAGAGACTCTAGCGATATTAACAATACAAAGTCGTATCCTAATAAAGCTAATTTAACTTGGCATTTCGTATGTAAGAATGCTAGAGATGTAGCTTGGGCCGCCTCAAAAGCATTTATATGGGATGCAGCACGCATTAATTTGCCAAGTGGCAAAAAGGCATTGGCGCAATCGGTTTACCCTATCGAAAGTAAAGGAACCAATGCATGGGGAAGAAGTACAGAATATGTAAAAAATAGTATTGAATTATATTCTCAAGAATGGTACGAATATACTTACCCTGTTGCCACAAATGTGGCGGGTATTGTTGGCGGAATGGAATATCCAGGTATTGTATTTTGTGGATCAACCAGCACAAAAGGTGGCTTATGGGGTGTTACCAATCATGAATTTGGACATAATTGGTTTCCAATGATTGTGGGTTCTAATGAACGCAAATACGCCTGGATGGATGAAGGATTTAATACTTTCATCAATGGCGTTGATACCAAGGTCTTTAATAAAGGAGAATATGATGAGGCACCAAGGCAAATGACAAAATATATGTTTAATCCTAGTTCTGAATCTATCATGAATATCCCTGAGGTATTGAATGCCAACTTCCTAGGTATTGCGGCGTATGAAAAACCTGGAATGGGATTAGATATATTGCGTAACCAGATTTTAGGTGTGGATAGATTTGACTATGCTTTTCGTACTTACATCAAAAGATGGGCTTTTAAACACCCAACGCCTTGGGATTTCTTTAGATCAATGGAAAACGCTGCAGGCGAAGACCTAAGCTGGTTCTGGCGTGAATGGTTTATTAATAATGCTAAATTAGATCAATCTATAAAAGAGGTGAAATATGTAGCAGGTAATCCCGAAAAAGGAGCACTTATTACTATCGAAAATTTAGAAGAAATGGCCTTGCCTGTTATCCTTACTATTAAACAAGAAAATGGCAAGATCGATACAGTAAAACTACCTGTTGAAATATGGCAGCGCGGTAGTGTCTGGACTTTTAGATATAACTCTACCACTAAGATTAATAATATAACCATCGATCCAGAACATGCTTTCCCCGATTTTAATCTAGCGAATAATACTTGGACAGGCGTATCGGCTAAGCCCATTCCTGTAGGCACTACTGCAACCACTGTTATTGATAACTATATTAAGGCTATTGGCGGTGTTGATAAACTAAAAGCGGTAAATGATCTTAGCTCAGTGGCAATTGGAACGGTTCAAGGGATTGAGGTTGAAATGGTGAGCAAGCATAGCTTGCCAGATAAATATTTTAGTGAAGTATCTGTGCCTGCTATGAGTATGGTGCCTATGCATCTTTCTGTTATTGGCGATAGTATTAATATGCAACAAAATGGTCAAGCATTACCTGTAAGTGATGATGCTAAAAAAAGCATTAAGGAAAACATTAAAATATTCCCTGAACTAGACTATGGTACAGCTAGCTATACGCTAAAATTAGCGCCTAACTTAGAACCGATAGGTAGTGGTTACGCTTATGTTGTTACGATTACATCTCCCGATGGTCATTCCACTAAGAATTATTATGACGAAAAAACGGGGTTAAAAATTAAAGAAGTAGCCACCGAAGGAGAAGCTTCCAATATTTTGGAATTGAGCGATTACAGAGAAGTGAATGGCATTAAATTTCCGTATGTTAGAAAAACCGATACCGGTGGACAAGCCATAGAATTTAAAGTAAAAGAAATTAAGATCAATAGTAACCTTACAATCGAAGCATTTAAATAAGGAGGTCTTCATTTATTTGCTTATCTAAAAAAAGCTGGATAGTCTTGCCAACAAGACTACCCAGCTTTTTTATTTCATTTCGCCTAACTCTTTCTGTAAGCGAAACATTTCATCTCTTAGCCTTGCTGCTTCTATAAAGTCAAGATCACGGGCAGCTTTCTCCATTAATTTTTTAGTTTGATGGATGGCTTTCTCTACTTGTGGTATTGTTTTATAAATTACTTGTTCTTCTGCGGCCTCATTTTTAACCAATGCAGCTTCGTTGGCGATTGCATAAGCATCATGCGGATTGAATCCTTTGATATCCAGTACGGAGGTTTGCTGCATGATTTGTTCAATACTCTTCTTAATGGTCTTGGGTATAATATTATGTTTTATGTTGTAAGCAATTTGTTTTTCTCTTCTTCGTCCTGTTTCGTCAATGGTACGTTGCATACTCATGGTTATTTTGTCGGCATAGAAAATAACATGTCCATCTACATTTCTCGCTGCACGACCTGCCGTTTGAGTCAATGATTTCTCATTGCGTAAAAAGCCTTCTTTATCGGCATCTAAGATGGCCACAAGCGATACTTCTGGCAGGTCTAATCCTTCTCTTAATAAGTTTACACCCACAAGTACATCAATCTCGCCCAATCTAAGTTGGCGAAGTATTTCAATACGCTCTAGTGTATCTACATCGCTATGAATATATTTTGATTTTATGTTGATGCGACCTAGGTATTTATCCATTTCCTCGGCCATTCGCTTTGTTAAAGTAGTGACCAATACACGGTCGCCTTTTTTAACTGTTTTATCAATCTCATCTAATAAATCATCAATTTGGTTGACACTAGGTCTAATCTCAATTGGAGGGTCTAATAAGCCCGTTGGACGTACTACCTGTTCAACCACAATACCACCCGTTTTTCCTAGCTCATAATCGCTGGGTGTGGCACTCACAAAGATGGTTTGACCTAATAAACTTTCAAATTCATGAAAGTTCAAAGGCCGGTTATCTAAGGCACTAGGTAAGCGAAATCCATAATCCACTAATACTAGTTTTCTACTTCTATCACCGCCATACATGCCTGCCACCTGCGGAATGGTTTGATGACTTTCGTCTATCACACATAAAAAATCCTTGGGAAAATAGTCTAATAAGCAAAACGGTCTTGTATCTGCTTTTCTTCGGTCGAAAAATCTAGAATAGTTTTCAATACCACTACAATAGCCTAATTCACGAATCATCTCTAGGTCGTATTCAACCCGTTCTTTTATACGCTGTGCCTCATTAGCCTTACCAACACTTTTAAAATAGGCTACTTGCAGCATCATTTCATCCTGAATCTCGTGCATTACTTGTACAAGCATGTCTTTGGGCGCTAGGTATAAGTTGGCAGGAAAGATGGCTGCATTGTCAATGGTTCCAATACGTTTTCCGCTAGAGAGTTCTATTGATTCAATCTCTTCAATCTCATCCCCAAAAAACGTAATACGGTAGCCATAATCCACATAGGGAAGGTTAATATCTACGGTGTCACCTTGAACGCGAAAGGTACCCCTACTAAAATCGCCTTGCGAACGATTGTATAGGCTATTAACGAGCGAATGAAGAAATCCTTGCCGAGAGATGACTTGTCCTCTATGGATTCTAATAATGCCATTTTCGTAGTCGGTAGGATTACCCATACCATAGATACAACTTACACTAGCAACAATAATGATATCTCTGCGGCCTGTTAGTAGCTGTGCGGTTGCTTGTAAGCGAAGTTTATCTAATTCTTCATTGATGCTTAGATCTTTTTCTATGTAAACATTACTAACAGGCATATAAGCTTCTGGCTGGTAATAATCGTAATAGCTCACAAAATAACCCACTGCATTATCGGGAAAAAATTGCTTGAATTCGCCATACAGTTGAGCAACCAGGGTTTTATTGTGCGTTAATACCAGGGTAGGTCGCTGTAATTGCTGAATAACATTTGCAATCGTAAATGTTTTACCACTACCTGTTACGCCTAAAAGGGTTTGAAATTTTTCTCCATCCTCAACCCCTTCAATCAATTGTTGAATGGCAGAGGGTTGATCTCCACTAGGTTGATAAGGTGCTTGCAATTGAAAAGACATAATGCAAATTAATGAATGTGCGCACGATATTAAACACAAAGATTTATGGCTTATAAAAGCAATTAAGTCTAGAATGCTTTTATATAGATAGCAAGGTATTGGTAAGGGTTAGCAATGCAGCTATACAATACGGAGCTTTGCATAATTGAGCATAATCTTTTTTTCGCCGTTGAACTCAAATTCAATGGTTGCAATTGGATTGTGTGCACTTCCCTCTACTTTTTTTACCAGACCAAAGCCAAATTTCTGATGTTCCACTTTATTACCTGCCTCTAATGCGGAAGTATCGCTGGCAACAAAATCTTGCGAAGGTATATGTTGTGTTACTTTAGCAGTAGGAGGCACAATAGGCATATATTCCGGTTTGCTATGTGCTGGTTTTTTAGTGGGTGGCGCACCATATTTTTTTTCGGCCGCCGCTGCATCGGTAAAGCCACGTTGTGTACGTTGAAAGGCATTACTATTGCTCCAATCGCTGCCTGAATTATTCTTTGAAGTTCCGCCAGCATAGCTTTTATCGATATGCGCTTCGGGCATTTCTTCTAGGAAACGACTAGGCTCATTTTGTGTTAATTGTCCAAAACGATATCGGGCATTTGCATAGCTTAGCCATAAGCGTTGTTTAGCCCTAGTAACAGCTACATAAAACAGTCTTCGTTCTTCCTCGAGTTCTTCGCGGGTATTGATACTCATGGCATTGGGGAATAATGTTTCTTCAATACCTCCCACAAAAACACAGGCAAATTCTAATCCTTTAGCCGCATGAATTGTCATCAATTTCACAGCATCACTATCTTCTTTATCATTATCGGCATCGGTTAATAAGGTAATCTGTTGCAGATAACTTCCTAAGCTTTTATTCACTAATTCGCCATCCTCATTGTCCGGACTTTCGGTCCATTCTTTAATAGAGTTTAATAATTCCTGCACATTTTCATATCTAGCTAAACCTTCGGTTGTTTTATCATTAAATAGGTCTTTCACCAAATTGGTATGTTTACCTACCTGTTGAGCAACATCATATGCATTCTTATCGTTCAATAATGTTTGGAAGTATTTAAGCATGGTAACAAAATTTTGGATAGACTCTAAGGTGCCTGCCTTAAATCCAAATTCTGCTGCTCTGGTTAATACTTCCCAGAAAGTAATTTGTTGTTCGTTAGCAATGATGATACATTTCTCGATGGTTGTTTTTCCAATGCCACGTACCGGATAATTGATGATGCGTTTAAGTGCTTCCTCGTCTTTTGTATTAACGATTACACGCAAATAAGCCACCATGTCTTTGATCTCTTTGCGTTGATAGAAACTAGTTCCACCATATATTTTATACGCAATGCCCATACGGCGAAGACTTTCTTCAAAAGCGCGACTCTGTGCGTTGGTACGATACAAAATGGCAAAATCTTTGTTGTAGTAGTGATTTCGTAGTTTTTGTTCTTGAATTGTATCGGCAACAAATTTCCCTTCTTCATTGTCGGTCATGGTACGAACGATCTTTATTTTTTCGCCCGTTTCATTGTCGGTCCAAAGGTTTTTAGGTATCTGACCTTTATTGTTTTTAATAACTTCATTCGCTACATTTAAAATACTCTGACTGCTTCTATAGTTCTGTTCTAGCTTAATTACTTTAACGTCGTCATAGTCTTTCTCGAACTGTAAGATATTTTCGATGGTAGCCCCTCTAAAACTATAAATACTTTGGGCATCATCGCCTACCACACAAATATTTTCGTGTACAGCAGCCAACAGTTTGGTAATTTGATACTGCACCTGATTGGTATCCTGATACTCATCGATCAAGATGTATTTGAATTTATGTTGGTATTTATGTAAAGCCTCGTTGTGGTTTTTTAATAAATCATGCATTTTAAGAAGCAAGTCGTCGAAGTCCATGGCGCCATTTTTAAAACAGCGGGCTGCATAAGCGGCATAAATTTGTGCGATGGCAGGTCTATTAGCTCTGGCATCTTCTTGCTGTAGATAGTAATCTATGGCATATTCAGCCGGTCCAATTAAAGCATTCTTTGCCGATGAAATGCGGTTATGAACCACATTCGGCTTATAATGTTTATCGTCTAAGTTAAGCTCATTGATGACCGTTTTTAATACACTTCTTGAATCGTCTGTATCGTAGATGGTAAAGTTATTAGGATAGCCTATGCTATGTGCTTCGGCACGTAATATTCTTGCAAATACGCTATGGAAAGTGCCTATATATAAGTTTCTTGCTTCGCTATTGCCTAGAATTTTTTCTATACGTTCTTTCATCTCGGCAGCCGCCTTATTGGTAAAGGTGAGTGCTAGAATGTTAAAGGCATCTACGCCATGATTCATTAAATGGGCAATACGGGTAGTAAGCACTTTTGTTTTGCCACTTCCGGCACCTGCCACAATCATGAGTGGGCCTTTAATATGTGTTACGGCTTGTTTTTGTGGTTCGTTCAACCCCTTCAAATAATCTTGCATAGGGCGAAGTTAATTATTGCAACCGTGATTTTGAAAGTATCTGTATAATCTCTGCCATGAATCGCTATAATTAACCTTAAAAACGAGGGTAGGTAAAACGACTCTTTTTGAAAAATGGGTTTAATTTTTAAGAAATAGGTACTGAGCAATGCTAAATAAGCTACATTCGCCGCCTTATTTATAGAATATGAGTATCGAAAAAATATTATCGGAGAGAAGTAATAATGCTTGCGAATTATGTAAATCGGTTATTGCTTTAAGCATTTATGAACTACCCACGCAGTCAAATAAAACTGCGGACGATAGTATTCTCATCTGTGAAAAGTGTAAACAGCAGTTAGAAAAGAAAGAAGAACTAGATGCCAATCATTGGGAATGTTTAAACGAAAGTATGTGGAGCGAATTGCCGGCAGTACAGGTTGTTTCTTGGCGTATGCTCAATAGATTTAGAAACGAAACTTGGGCCTCAGAAAAGCTCGATATGATGTATTTGGATGATGAAAATTTGGCTTGGGCTAAACAAACCGGCGATCATGAAAACGCTTCCGATGTAGATTTACATAGAGATTGCAATGGTGCCATATTAATTGATGGCGACACTGTGGTACTCACAAAGTCGTTAGATGTGAAAGGATCTACCCTCAATGCTAAATTAGGAACAGTCGTTAAAAATATTCGATTAGTGACGGATAATACAGAACAAGTGGAAGGAAAAATAGAAGGGCAAACGATCGTTATCTTAACAAAGTATTTACGCAAGAAATAGTCCTTAGTCTCGCACAATATTAATAATCGGCACTGGCGGATTAAAGTATTGATTGTCTTCGTTCTGTTGATATATTTTACGCACGATATCCATTCCTTTTACCACTTTTCCAAAAGCGGCATAGCCTTGTTTGTCTTTATTATTTTCGCCGCCATAATCCAAACTAGGTTGATCTCCCACACAAATAAAGAATTCTGTGGTACCCGTACCTGGGGCTAAGCGTGCCAATGAGATCACTCCATTTTTATGTAAAATTTTTGTTTCTTGCGTAGTTTCGTGCGGACAGCCTTTTAATGTAGACATCTTTTTACTATTTGTTTTCCAGATACCCCCTTGTATTAACTCTGTTTTAGCAGCATTGCTAGGTTGATTTTCATCGTTCAATACCCGATAAAAACTGCAGCGGTTAAAATAGCCAGAATCAATATACCCTAAAAATGCAGCAACAGTTTTGGGTGCTTGATTGGCATAAAGCTCTACCTCAATATCGCCAAAGCCTGTTTGAATTTCTATATGTGGTTTATTTTTATCTTGTTGCGAACAGGAACTTAATAAACACAGTAGAATACAGTATAAAAAGTTTTTTTTCATGCTATGAATGATTGAGCGCTAAGATGCGTACTTATTATTCGGTTTTCTTAAAACAAATAGGCGTAACCATGCTATTTGAGTTGCCATTTATCTAAATTACTGATAAGAATGGCAAAAAATAAAACCTATTTTTAGGAATCCTAGTCTTTAATTGTTGTTACAACTACCAATAATCGGATTAGCTCTTGTTCGAGACTTATTCGTGACTAATTAGGGTCAAGTGTATGAATTTAAACAGTTGACCCTAATTAGTCACGAATAAGTCTCGAAAGAAACTACAATTAAACAGGCCCTTAGTCTAGCTATTCGTTTTGAAAATTAATAGTAGTTGTCAATATTTATCTGCAATATATTTTTCTTATTTATCATAAGTTAAAAAAACTATATAAAATTTTAAATAAATATTTTCATGATAAAAGTCATTTGAGTATGTTCAACATAGTTAGAATTTTGTGTCTTCTCATATCATTGCTTTGGTTAATGAATAATCGCCTCTGTTTTTACAGGGGCTTTTTATTTGCTAAGCAGTATTCAATGGCAGTTAACTTATGAATGGTGTTCAATTGCTCAAGCAAAAATAGAACTAGGGCATAGAGCGTGAAACCATTATTTTGCTTAAGACCTGCAAAAATTCAGCGATGAACAAAGTTCCATTTAGGCAACTAGTGTTTATTGATTTGCAAGAATAGTAGGCTAAACCATACTTTTTTTATCTAAATGCTGCAATATTTCGAGCATCATTTTATTTTGATTTTCGAGGTGCATTAAAATAGTTTCGATTTCGAATTCTGCTTTTGTATTTACTTCAAAATCGGCTTCAGCTCTTGCTTCAGCATGGTTGGATTGCAGGTTTTGTCCTACCATAATTAATGGCATTAAGAATATCTGGATCATATTAGAGATAAACAGCCAAAGTGCAAAAGCCGGATATGGATCAAATCTTACCGCCTTGGGTGCAAGTGTATTCCAAGATAGCCAAACCGCAGTCCAGATAAAAATAATGCCGAAAAATCCCATACTACCTACTCTATCTGTTATCCATGCGGCTATTTTATCTGTTTTAGATAATTGTTCATGGTGTAGTATATTGGCATTACGGATAGGGGTAGTCATTTTTTTTAATTCCTCTAATGAAAGAGGTTGATTTTTTTCCATTTTGTTGAGCTATTAGGTGAGAAGATCATTGATTAACGTAAGATAAGCCAAAACCTTCAATTCGGTTCATTGTTCGAAAGTTGATCTGTTTAAGGGAGAGAAAAATTTATTTTACCACACTATGGCTCTAGAAACAGCTAAGTGAGGAGAATTCTTCGGTTCAAAATAGTGGGAGATTTGTTATTATTGCAACACAGTCAGCTTAAAGTCTCGAATTTTACTGTAAATTACCCTCTTACAAAATATTTCAACCCCCAATCCAGATGCTTGTTATTCTACTTTTCTTCTTTTTACATTGGTTTACCTCTTTATTTTTTCATTCTTTTTTTCTACATCGTTATGCATCCCATCAAATGTATACCACGAGTAAAAGCTGGGAGAAAATATTTTATTTTACAACTTGGCTTGTGCAAGGTTCTTCTTTTTTGGTACCTAGAGCTTATGCGGTTATGCATCGTATGCACCATACTTATAGCGACACGGAAAAAGATCCACACTCCCCGCACTTCTTTACAGATGTTTATGAAATGATGCATAATACCATCACCATCTTTCGCGGCTTTTTAACAGGTAAAAATATGCCCGATGCCCAGTTTACAAAAGAATATTTACCCATTTGGGACCGATTAGATCGATTAGGGCATCATACCATCACTAGAATTTTATTTGGAGTCGTATATACTGCTATTTATTTTATTTTTGCCCCTAACTATTGGTGGTTTTTATTATTACCGATACATTTTTTAATGGGTCCGATACAGGGAGCCATTGTTAATTGGTGTGGGCATAAATATGGCTATAGTAATTATGATAATGGCGATCAATCCAAAAATACAACCCCTTTTGGTGTATTATTAATGGGTGAATTGTTCCAAAACAATCATCATTTTGCAAAAGATGATGCCAACTTTGCAAAAAAGTGGTATGAATTCGATTTAACTTATCAAGTAATGCGGGGCTTAAATTTTGTGCGAATCATACAATTAAAGCCAATGGTTAATCCAAGTTCACCCACAATCGGCTAACAACTTTTACATTTGTATTGTTCAGTTAAAAATTTGAATGGTACATAAAACTAAGGGGATAATTCTTCGCACAGTAAAATACAGCGAAACCAGTATCATTACTACGGTTTATACCTCGTTGTTTGGTATACAGGTATATATTGTAAAAGGAGTAAGACAATCATCTAAAACATCGCAAGGGAAAGCTAGTTATTTTCAGCCAGGAGCCATTTTAGACCTAGAAGTATATCATGTAGCGCTTCGGCAATTGCAGTTTATAAAAGACTACCAATGGAGCTATTTGTACGAAAAGGTCTTATTTAATGTGGTGCATCATGCGGTTGCTATGTATGTAATTGAATTATTACAACATGGATTAAAACAGCCCGAAGCAAATCCCGAATTATTTTATTTAATCGAAACAACATTAAAAGCCCTAGATACCGGTAGCGATACCTTGGTGGCCAATATTCCGGTTTACTTTATGCTTCACCTGGGCAGTGAGTTAGGATTTCAAATACAGGGCGAATATTCGCTTGCTACCCCTGTGCTTGATTTACAAGAAGGTTTTTTTGTGGAAGATATACCACTGCACCCACATTATATCATGAATGAGCCAGCTCGCTTTACCTCTCAAATTTTAAATATTAATAGCTACCATGCTTTAGAGCATATATTTCTTAATCGAGCTATGCGTAGGGAACTTTTACAAGCTTATCAACAATATTTAGCCCTACATATCTCCGATTTTGGCGAAATACGAAGTTTGCCCATTTTACAGGAAGTGTTGAATTAGTAGGTAAAACCCTTAATCGTTAATGGGGTTACTCACCCTTTCATGGAATAAATCCCGCTAGGCTTATAAAATGACTTTTGTTGTTGATAGCGCCGTAATTTCGCCTTGGTTCAAATGCTCTATTAGCAATACCCCAGGCTTTTTGCCCTTCTCAAAACTACCTAGTTCCTCGGAGAGCTGCAAGGCTTTTGCACCATTCATAGTGGCCCATTGCAACAATTCGATGGTTGGAATGGCAGTAAAATGAGCTTTAATGGTTTTTAGTTCGTCTAAAATATTTAGTCCCCAATTACTTGCTAGGCTATCTGTGCCAATGGTAATATTGCAATTGTGTTGTCTAAGCAGTGGTATGGGTGGTAAAGCGTTTTCAATGTATTGATTGGCTCTTACACATAAACAATAGAAAAAAGCTTGTCCGGTTTCTTTGGAACTATTATTTACTGCGCTAATATCGGCTTCTTTGATAAAGGTATTATGCACTAACAATACCTGTTTTGCCCCCTTTAATTTAGGTAAATAAGACTGTAAGCTACTTTTCCCGGTAGGTGTAAAGAAACTGTTATCTAGTTGCATCATTTGATACATCTTGGTAAAATCACCACTGCCATTCATGAATAAGTCGTCTTCAAAAGCGGTTTCTTGGTTATGTATGGTAATGGTTTGATGCGGAAAAAAAGGAGCCATGAGGTCCCATAATTCGTTTGAAACCGAATAGGGGGCATGTGGTGCCAAGGATTGATGAAGTTGATGAGAAGTATGGTTTAAAAAACGGGTATAATATTCCTTACTCTTCTCAAAACGCTCTTCTGCGATTGTAGGTAGCCACCCACTTAATTCAATAAAGCTATGGTAATGGATACGCTGTTTTAGTTTTTGAGCAAGAGTATGGGTATTATTACAAATATCACCCACTGCCACAATACCATGGGTCATCATTTCGGTTTCTGCTGCTTCAATGGCCGCTAAAATGGCCTCTTCGGGAAAATGTCTTTTCGTTACTACATTAAATACAAAGTCCATTAAACCTGTTTTTTCGGCAATCAAGCCTTTTAGGTGACTCAGTTCAAGGTGGCAATGGCAATTAATAAAGCCTGGCGACAATAGGCCTGTAAAGGTTTGAATGTTATCGCCTGCATCGGTACTAGGTACAATATCTTGTACCAGGCCTTTTTGGTCAACGATAAGTACATGCTCTTTATTAAGCATTTCTGTGCCTGTAAAAAGGTAGTCGGATGTAAATTTATGATAGGGCAAAATGAGCAATTAAGGTAATAAAGTTCTGTTTTTAGGTAGGATGAAAGTAAATCAAATTTCGCTGCTAGTAGAAAATTTAGGGTTGAAAATAGCGAACCAGTAGCCATTTTAGGAGAGAGCTTATAAAAAACAAACAAATTCTTTATTGGTAATCAATCAGTTATAAAGGTACGAGTAAAAATAGTTGATAAAATAGTTGGAAAATACGGTAAGCAACTGCACCTTTGCAATCCCGAAAAATCGGGATATTTATTAAGTTGGCGGGATAGCGCCACATCATTTAAACAAATTTATCATGAGTAAACTACATTTCACCACCAAGCATGCGAACGAGGCTACTGTTAAGCACAACTGGTATGTTGTGGACGGTACTAATCAAACCGTTGGTCGTGTTGCTTCTAAGATTGCCGCTGTTCTTCGTGGAAAGAACAAGGCTTATTACACGCCTCACGTAGATTGTGGCGACTATGTTATCATAGTAAATGCTGAGAAAGTTACTTTTACAGGTAATAAACTCGAACAAAAGCAGTACATCAATTATTCTGGATACCCAGGAGGTAAGAAGGAAGAGGCTGCACAAGATTTGTTAAAGCGTCGTCCTGAAGTTGTTATGGAAAGAGCTATTAAAGGCATGCTTCCTAAGAACCGTTTAGGTCGTAAAATGATCAAAAAATTGTTTGTATATACTGGTGCAACACATCCGCATACTGCACAACAACCTAAAGATTTAAAATTCTAATCAACTAATTTTTAAAAATTAATTCCAACATAAATGGAAAAGCAAAAAAATGCAGTTGGTCGCCGTAAAGAAGCTGTAACCCGCGTATTCATTAGCAAGGGTGAAGGAAAGATTACTGTGAACGACAAAGACTATAAAAACTACTTTCCACTCGTTTACTTACAAAACCAAGTGGAAGCACCTTTAAAGACAGCTGAGGTTGTTGGCAAATTTGATGTAGTGGTTAATGCACAAGGTGGTGGTTTAAAAGGACAAGCAGAAGCAATAAAATTAGGCATTGCACGTGTTTTACTTGAGGTAAATCCTGAGTTCCGTCCAGCCTTAAAAGCTGCTGGTCATTTAACACGTGATCCACGTAGTGTTGAACGTAAGAAATTCGGTCATAAGAAAGCCCGTAGAAGCTACCAGTTCAGCAAACGTTAGTCATTTGGAGTTGGTATTCCTCTTTTTCAATGAGGGTATCAACGAAAATTGTCAAATTTTAAATAATAAAATTTCAAACCTATACAATGGAAAATAACACTTCATTACAACAACAACTTTTGGAAGCCGGTGTTCACTTTGGCCATCTGAAAAAGAAGTGGAATCCAAAGATGTTACCATACATCTTTGCTGAAAAGAAAGGTATCCATATCATTGATTTAAATAAAACGGTAGATTATCTACAGGAAGCTTCTGCTGCAATGAAACAAATTGCAAAGAGTGGCAAAAAGATCATGTTTGTGGCTACTAAAAAACAAGCAAAAGAAATTGTTAGCGAATGTGCTAAGCGAGTAAACATGCCTTATGCAACAGAACGTTGGTTAGGTGGTATGCTTACCAATTTCAATACTGTTAGAAAGAGCGTGAAAAAAATGCAGAGCATCGAAAAAATGTTGAACGATGGTAGTGCAGAAAGCCTTACTAAAAAAGAACGTTTAACATTAAGCCGCGATAAAAATAAGATGGAAAAAGTGTTAGGTGGTATTGCTCAAATGGGTCGTTTACCAGCAGCTTTATTCTTGGTTGATATCGGGGTAGAACATATTGCCTTAGCAGAAGCAAAACGTTTGGGTATCACAACATTTGGTATGGTAGATACCAATTGTGATCCAAATAAAGTTGATTTTGCTATTCCAGCAAATGATGATGCTACTAAGTCTATTGCAATTATCACCAACTATATTGTTGCTGCTATTGCTGAAGGATTAGTAGAACGTCAGGCTAACAAGGAAGAAGAAGAATCAAATGACGATGGTAATGAATTAGAAAGCAAAGCGCGTCGTTTAGAAGCCGAAGCGCAAGCTGAAGGCGGTCGTGGTCGTAGAGGTGGTGGTCGTGGTACCGACGCAGGAGCTAGTGCTCCCGGTGCTGGACAGCCTAAACGTCGCGTAGCTAATACACGCAGACCAGCTGGAAAATAATTATATTTAAAAAAGTCATTGGGTCATTATTCATTCAGTGTACTGTTTGATTATTGACCCATCTTTTTGTTATCTATACCACTGTTTGCTAGTATGCAACTATCATCCTATTAAAACCGAAAATAAATAAGGTAATAAAAGGATCATTTGATAGATAGTATCGGAACCAGTAGGATTGATAAATTTGCCAAGTTCAAAATTTGTAATTCAAAATTTAAAATAAAATATCATGAGTAACATAACTATAACAGCGGCTGATATCAACAAATTACGCCAAGCTACCGGTGCAGGAATGATGGACTGTCGTAAAGCTTTAACAGAAGCTAATGGCGATTTTGAAGCTGCGATCGACTGGTTACGTAAACAAGGCCAAAAAGTGGCCGCAAAACGTAGCGACCGTGAAGCAAAAGAGGGCGTAATCGTTGCAAAAACAACTGCTGATAACAAAACAGGCTTTATTGTTTGCATTAGCTGCGAAACAGACTTTGTATCAAAGAATGCCGACTTTGTTGCTTTTGCTCAAAGTATTGCTGATGCGGCTGTTGCCAACAATGTTAAAAGTGCCGAAGAATTGAATGAAGTTTCGATCAATGGTGCTAAAGTATCTGATTTAATCAATGATAAATTGGCTGCAATAGGCGAAAAAATAGGTATTGCAAAATTCGAAAGAGTGGAAGCTCCTTATGTGGCTTCTTATATTCATGGCGCCTATCGCTTAGGTGTATTGGTTTCTTTAAATAAAGAAGCTGCAGAAGCAGGTAAAGACATTGCTATGCAAATTGCAGCATTAAGCCCTGTTGCTGTTGATGCTGCCTCTGTACCAACAGAAGTAGTAGAAAGAGAAAGAGCAATTGTTACAGAGCAAATTTCTGCCGATCCTAAAATGGCGGGTAAACCTGCCGAAATGATCGCTAAAATTGCCGATGGTAAATTAAACGCTTTCTTCAAAGAACAAACTTTATTAGCACAGGCTTTTGTAAAAGACGGTAGCAAAAGTGTGGGTGATTACTTGAAGAGCGTAGATAGCGACTTGAATGTAATTGAATTTAAAAGAGTGGCTTTAGGCTAATAGCATTCGTTAAATATTATAATATCTTAAGAAAAAAGAGGAATAATTATCATTCCTCTTTTTTCGTTTTGGCATATCATTAAAAATTCAGGTTCTTTGCATACCAATTAATTTATAGACTTATGCTGCCCAAGTACAAACGAATCCTTTTGAAATTATCCGGTGAGGCTTTATTAGGTGATCAAAGAAATGGCGATCCATTTAACCCTAAAATTATAGAGCAATATGCCCAAGACATTAAACTGGTTACTGACCTAGGTGTACAAGTGGCCATCGTAATTGGCGGAGGTAATATTTACCGAGGAATGAATGAAGCGGATAGTGGCATAGAAAGAGCGCATGGCGATTATATGGGCATGCTAGCCACCGTTATCAATGCGATGGCTATGCAGGCCATGCTCGAAAAGATTGGGGTATATACGCGCCTACAAAGTGCTATCCATATGGAACAGGTTGCGGAGCCGTATATTCGTCGTAAAGCATTACGCCATTTGGAAAAAGGGCGTGTCGTAATTTTTGGTGCAGGTACTGGAAATCCATACTTCACTACCGATACAGCCGGTTCATTGAGAGCCGTTGAAATGAAAGCAGATGTAATTTTAAAGGGTACAAGGGTTGACGGGATCTATGACGCTGATCCGGAAAAAGTTCCCCATGCCAAACGCTTCGAAAAGATAAGCTTTGAGGAATGTATTACTCAAAATTTGAAAGTCATGGATATGACGGCCTTTACCTTATGCATGGAAAATAAATTACCCATTATTGTGTTTAATATGAATACACCTGGCAACCTTTTAAAGGTAGTTGAAGGAATGGGTGTTGGCACATTAGTAAGTTAAGTAACACCATTAATGTAAATTTTTCTTGAGGTAATTCTTACATAAGTAACTTCATTCAAATATGAAAAAGCTTTTAGCTAGTTTGTTATTGTTGCAAACTGTTTGTTATTCACAGCAGCGTTTAACATTGCCAGATGCAGTAAATATTGCACTTAAAAATAGTGTTAGCATCGCCATCTATAAAAGCAATGTAAAAATTACGAGTATCAATAACAATTATGGGATAGCGGGTGGACTGCCAGCAGTAAACTTTACAGGTACCGATAATCAGCAGTCAATTAATCTAAATCAAACACAGAATACCGGCATCGTTACTGAACGATCTGGTGTGGCTAGTAATGCCGGTGGATTAAGTATTGCTGGAACAGTTCCTGTATACCAAGGTGGAAAAATTGTGGCTGAAAAGAAACGTCTAGAAATAGTGCAGACACAAAGCGAACAACAACTTACTTCTCGTGGAATAACATTGGTTGCCTCGGTCATGCTCAAGTATTATGATATTGTTCGGCAACAGAGTTATTATAAAACACTGCAAAAAAGTATCGATGTATCACAACAAAAATTAGCAATTGTTCAAAAACAAAAAGAGTTGGGCTTATCAAATAATGCCGACTTATTCCAATCGCAATTGGATCTCAATGCACAACTACAGACATTAGAGTCGCAGCAATTGGTTATTGATCAGGATAAAACAGATTTACTTGCCTTACTAACCTTAAAAACAGATTCAACCATTAACATCATTGATAGCATTATTGTTGATAAGCACATTCAATTAGACTCTATTTTAAATAATCTATACATAAATCCAGATGTCGTTGCTGCCGACAACCAAATAAGTATCAACGAATTGCTATCTGTTGAAACAAAAGCATTAAAATATCCAGCGGTCAATTTAAATTCTGGGTATAACTATAATCGAAGTAAGAGTGAAGCGGGTAGCGTATTGTTTAACCAAAATTATGGACCCTATATTGGGTTAAATTTCGCAGTACCCATTTTTAATGGTAATATTTATAAGAAGCAATACCAGGTTTCTACTATAAATACACAAATTGCAAAAGAGATAAAAGATACACTAATACTAGGTTTTACATCGGTGGCTGTTAAAACTTATCAAGCCTATCGTTCTAATTTAAAGCAGTTAGAAACCCAACAAAAAAACTACGAATTATCCTTACAATTAGTTGATTTGGTGTTGCAAAGATTTCAGTTGCGTCAAGCAACAATTGTTGATGTTAAGAATGCACAACAAACATTTGAGAATGCGGCGTATGCACTTGTGAACATTAGCTATGCAGCAAAAGCTTCAGAAATACAATTAAGAAAGCTAGCCAATAAACTTGCGTATTAAAATTTATGGATTCAATTAAATACCATGCATATTCAGTCTAAATTACCCGATATTGGTACTACTATTTTTACCGTAATGAGTCAATTGGCTGTTGAACACAATGCCATTAATCTTGGTCAAGGGTTTCCAGATTTTATGATGAGCGAGGAATTAATAGCATTGGTGAATGAGGCCATGCAAACTGGCTATAATCAATACTCGCACATGAACGGGCTACCGCTTTTACGCGAAAGGTTAGCCGAAAAAGCAACAAAACTTTATCATCATCCCATTCATCCAGATACAGAGATTACCATTACTCCTGGCGGCACTTATGCCATCTATACGGCGTTAACAACTGTGTTACAGCCAGGCGATGAAGTAATTGTGTTTGAGCCTGCTTATGATTGTTATATTCCCACCATTGAGGTAAATGGCGCCAAGGCTGTCTGTATTTCGTTACAGTTTCCCGATTATTCCATTCCTTGGGAGGAAGTAAAAGCTAAAGTAAATAGCCGCACTAGAGTCATCATGATTAACTCCCCACATAACCCTACTGGGGCAGTATTGGGAGAGCATGATATGGAGCAGTTAAGAACTATTGTGGCCAACACCAATATTATTATTTTAAGCGATGAAGTATATGAGCATCTCATATTTGATGGTATTCAACATCAAAGTATATTGCGTCATGCCGATTTAATGGAAAGAAGCTTTGTTTGTTTTTCTTTTGGCAAAACCTATCATTGCACTGGATGGAAATTAGGGTATTGTATTGCCTCTGCTCAGCTCATGAAAGAGTTTAGGAAGATTCACCAGTTTAATTGTTTTTGTTGCGATACCCCTAAGCAGGTGGCATTAGCGAACTTTCTAACAAATGAGGAAGCATATCTTAGCTTGGGTTCAATGATTCAGAAGAAGAGAGATTATTTTCGACTGCTAATGAAAGCTACACCCTTTACTTGTATACCCTCGCATGGTAGTTATTTTGAGTGTTATAGCTACAAAGGCTTTTCTAATGAAAACGATTTTGATTTAGCGGTTCGATTAACAAAAGAGGTAGGCGTAACGGCCATTCCTGTTTCGGTATTTTATAAAAATAAAGAAGATAATAAAGTACTTCGATTTTGTTTTGCAAAAAAGGAGCGGACTTTAGAGATGGCGGTAGAACAATTAAGAAAATTACAATAGAAGAATCGTGGTCTTGCTACCCTTCTTGATTATTATTTATATTTTTTTGATATTCCTCAACAATCAATTTTGCCCTTTCATAATCTAGGTTGGAGATTACAACTTTTACAGCGCCAGCGCCACCTGGGGCTACCCACCAAGGGTTTAGCGTTCCCATAATTTCATCTTTTAAATAAGCTTTAATCTCGGCACTTTCTAAAATACTTTGCACCATTCCTGCTTCTAAAATGTTGCCAGCATAGATCTCAACAAAATGAGTTTCTTTCACAGTACTGTTGGTTTTTTAGTTGAATGAATATTGCAATTACTTAGCTGTATACATAACCAAATATACCCAATAAAAACACTTTATAATCTTAATAAAAGCGACTTGTAGCAATGGAGGTTAAAAAAGAGGAGAGTAAATAGAAGGTAGTTCTAAAAACATAAGAATGAGTAAACTAGTCTTAGGTTTTTAGAACCACCCTATCTATTAGAACCAGCTACCCAAAAAAGCTTCATTTACATTTTTGTCACGTAATTTTTTTACTCTTCTTTTTCTTTGAATTCTATGACGTACCAATGCGGCAACCATTAAGGGTAAAAATAAAATAGTCAATGGCGGAATGCCTAACATGCTAATCCATTTACCACCAAACATTTTACGCATAGGTCTTCTTAAACGTTCTGCAATTAAGTACATACTAGGTACAATAATCAATGTCATAAAGAAAGCAAAGGCTAAGCCAAAAATGATGGTCCAGCTTAATGGTTTCCAGAAGGCAACATTATCGCCGCCAAAGAAAATATGCGGTTTTAATTCGGAGAACAGGGTAATAAAGTTAATATTAAAGCCAACAGCAATAGGTATAAAGCCTAGTATGGCGGCCACTGCCGTTAACAAGACTGGAATAATACGTGTTTTCCCTGCTGCAATTAATGCCTCTCTTGTTTTCATACCACGGCCTCTTAATTCATCGGTAAACTCAATAACTAATATTCCGTTTTTTACCACAATGCCCGCCAATCCAACAATACCCAAACCTGTCATTAAAACAGACACTTCCATACCGGTAAAAGAAAATCCTAACAATACGCCAATCACGCTAAAAATGATCTCTGTAAGAATAATAACCGATTTGCTAATGCTATTAAACTGTATAACCAAGATCACTAGAATTAAGCCTAATGCAATGATAAGTGCCCGCATTAAGAAGGCACCTGTTTCTGCTTGTTGTTCACCTTCGCCTGTTTGTTTTATCGTAACACCTTCGCCTACTTTTTTAAAGTTTTCTATATGTTTAGCAAGCACTACGTTTACCCCTGTTGCATTATAGCCTTTAGAGGTTAATACATTAGAGCGGAGTGTGATTAAACGTTTTTGATTTTTTCGTTTAACGCTTCCTAGGGTACTGCTAGGTTCTACTTTTACCAAGGCGCTAATAGGAATATTTTTAACCGCTCCTCCCGAAGCCATATCGCGGAATGAAATACGCATATTTAGGAGGTCGATTAAGCTTTTTCTTTGTAGTTCGTTATTGCGTAATTGAATTTTATATTCGTCTTTACCTTCTTTTATTTTAGATACTTCTTTGCCAAATAGGGCGGTTCTAATTTGCATCCCTATTTGTGCCGAAGATACACCCTGCATAAGTGCTCGGTCTCTATCAACAGTTAATGTGATCTCAGGATTTTCTAAATCAATATCCATCTTTAATTCTTCCACGCCAGGAACTTGGATAGAGTCGAGATAGGTTTTTAAAGAAGAAGCCGTTTTAATAAGCTTATCAAAGTCTTCACTAGCAATTTCTATATTAACAGGAGGATCGGTTGGCGGTCCACCTTTTTCCTGATCCACACTTATTTCGGCACCAGGCACACCACTCATAGCCGTTCTAATCTTATCGATATAAGGGTTAGTAGAAACACCATGACGTTTCTCATATTCAACAAATGAAACCTGAATACGTCCTAATTCGCTGCGGGTACTTCTATCCCCACTAGATGGGTCACTTGCGCCAACAGCCACATTGCTAATTACACTTTCCACTACTGGATTCACTTTTCCATTTTCAATGCCCAAAACTTTATTCACCCGGCCTTCTAGGATTTTTGTGATAGAGTCGGTATAAATAACATTGGTTCCTACGGGTAGTTTTAGATACACATAAATCTGGTTGGGGTCGGCCTTAGGAAAGAACGTAATACCCACTCGCTGTGTAGCTACTGAGATAATAAAAATAATAAGCGAAACGATAAGTAAACCAATGGTACCCAATAACAAGTGTACAGGTCTCCATCCCTTTAAGGCCCAACGTAATAATGATTCATAATGATTCATGATCCATGGCAAAGCATGGTGCTGAAAATAATGAATCGCCTCATCCAATACATAGCGATTTAACACCACTAGCATCATAAAGAAGATGAGGATATTTCCCCAAAAAGATGCACCAGCGATGTCTAGGAGTATACCAATCGCAATGGCTATCCAGAATCCCTTCTTTTTGAAGATAGCATTCTTAGGTTCTTTTTCTGCTGTGCCATCGTGATTATGGTTCATGAAATCAACCGCAAAAACGGGGTTCATAATAAAGGCCACCACTAAAGATGCTGCAAGGGTAAAGATGAGCATGGTGGGTAAGTACACCATAAACTTGCCAATAATGCCAGGCCAGAATAATAAAGGAAAGAAAGGAGCTAGTGTAGTTAATGTGCCAGCAAATACCGGAATAAATACTTCGCCCGCTGCCATACGTGCCGATATATTAATCGATAAGCGTCCTTTACCCTGCACATAGATTCTATGTGTGTTTTCTATTACTACAATGGCATCATCTACAATAATACCCAATCCAAATAATAAGGCAAAGAGTACAATAAAGTTCAGTGTTACATGTGTGCCCACAATTAAGTCGGCTCCTGGTAAAAATACAAAGGCAACAAACATACTTAAGGGTACAGATAAAGCAACAAAGAAAGCATTTACCACACCCATAAAAAACATCAATACAATCAATACTAGCATAAAGCCAATAACAATTGAGTTGACTAGGTCGTTAAAAGAAGACCTCGTTTTAATACTCTGATCACCAGTAATCACTGCTTTCATATCTTTTGGATACAATACCCCTCTAGCCTCTGCCACAATCTTTTTTACACCATCGCTTGTTTCAATTAAATTTTCGCCGCTGCGTTTGATGATATTAAGGGTAACTACATTTTTACCGTCTAAGCGTGCAAAGCTTTCTTTGTCTTTGGCAGTATCTTTAACCGAAGCAATATCTTTCAGATATACAGGGCCACCCGTTTGGTTGCGAACAATAATCTTTTCAATATCGAAGGCCGTCTTTAATTGACCCTTTAATTGAAGATTTCTTTTCATATTTCCTACCTCCAACAAGCCACCCGAGATATCTAAGTTTTCTCTTTGTACGGCATTGGTAATATCGTCGAAGGTTACGCCTGCACTTTGCATTCTGTAGTTATCAACATTAATCTGGAATTCACGTTCCGGTGCTCCAACAATATCTACACGATTTATTTGAGGCAGTTCTTCTAATTTATCTTTCAAATCGTCGGCTGCTTTCTTTAATCTTTGTAAATCATAATTACCACTCAGATTTACATACATGATTGGCATTTCACTAAAGCTGACTTCTAGAACAGTAGGCTCTTGTGTAAGGTCGGTGGGTAAGTCTTGCTTGGCTTTATCTACGGCATCCTTTACTTTTTCTAAGGCGATATCTGTCTTTACATCGGTATCAAATTCAACGGTAATAGCCGAATAGTCTTGTTGTGAGGTACTATTAAACTTTTTGATTTTAGCGCCGGTTATGCCCTTAATTTGTTTTTCTATCGGCCTTGTAACCAAGTTCTCGATGTCTTTCGGCGAGTTGCCTACATAGATTGTTGACACATAAATAGTAGGTATCACTATATCGGGGAACTGTTCTTTGGGAAGCGTAACAAATTGAAAGATGCCTGCTAAACTCACAAAAATCATGACCAGATAGATAGAGGTCTTATTATTGATACTCCAGGTAGTAGGTCCAAATTCCTTGAACTTACTTTTAATATTTTGTATTAAACTCATACAATTATTTTAAATGTTGTGTGCTATTAAAAAAAGCTACTAGCGATGCTTGTATAAAAAATCTTTGGTCTGTAATGCCCGAATACGAGAAGGTTATAAAATCTAAAAATTAAGCAATCTCGTATAGGGCAATCCTTCTAGCTTATTTGGCATCGGTTGTAAGTAATTGACCATCATATAAGCCTTGGTAGCCATCAGTGATCACCTGGTCGCCAATTTGTAAACCGGTTTTAATTTCTTGGGTATCTCCATATAATTCACCAATCGATACTGCTTTTTTCCTTGCTAATAGTTTGCCATTTTCTTTTACAGCTACCAATACGAATTTTCCTTTGTCGTCGGTTTGAATGGTATTTAATGGAACCGTAATAGTGTTGGCTGCTACATAATCTTGAATTTTAACCAATGCAATTTGGTTAGGATAAAAGTCATGATCAGCAGGAATTTTTGCTTCCACAAAAAAGCTTCTATTATTAGCGTCTATGAGTTTTCCAGTAACGGTAACTTTGGCGTTGATTGTTTTATTGATATCGGGTAATGTTATTTTTACATTGGTACCTACTGTTACTTTACCTAGATAGTTTTCGGGAACCTGAGCTGTTATTTTAAGGTCCGAGGTATTTACAATTCTTATTTGACCTGCGCCACTAAAAAATTCACCTATTCGAATATTCACTTCGTCGGCAACACCGCTCACATCGGCAAATACATTCGAGAAATTAAGTTGTTCTTCAGCAATTTTAAGTTGTTCTTCGGTAGCTTTAATTTGATTTTCGGTAGCTTCTGCATTGTTTTTTGCGGTAATTAATTGCACTTCAGTACCAATATTTTGGTCCCATAGATTCTTTTGTTTTTGATACAATGTTTGTGCAAAAGATAATTGTGTTTTTAAGGATTGTAGGTTTTTCTGTACATATTGTAAGTTACGCTTGGCAATTGCATCATCTAATTTCAGCAGCAATTGTCCTTTTTTAATGATATCGCCTTTCTTTATGTATAATTCTTTTACTTGTCCACCGCCATTGCGAGCGGTAACATTAGAAATATTCACCGCTTCTACTTTGCCTTGAAGGTCTATATAATGGTTAAAAGTGGCTGTTGAAATAGTGGTTAAGGATACTAATTTCGTTTTTTCGTTACCACTACTACTAGCGGTTGTATCTAGGCTAGTCACTTCTTTTTCAAGTAACAAAATTTTAGTTTCCAGCGCGGATTGTTGTTTTTTGAGCTCGGTTAATTCACTCTTCTTTTGGCTCAGTAAAGTATTGCCATCTTGTTTGGTACCACAAGCCATGAATGTAAATGTGGTAGAAATAATAACGATCGATAATATTTTTTGCATAAAGATTAGTTTAATGTTTATTTAAGGGTGCCCATTGATTTTTGATAGTCTATTTTAGCAATGATTGCATCGTACATTGCCGTTATATAATTTGTTTGTGCCGCAGTAAGATCTGTTTGAGCCGAGGTGAGCTCTAGATTGGATCCTACGCCAGCTTCATATTTCTTTTTGGTTTGATTATATACGGTTTCTGCTAGTAGCATGTTCTTTTTCTGTGCATTGATGGTTGCAATTGCATTTGTGAATTTTAGTCTTGCTTGTTCAACATCATTATCAATCGATAGTTTTAAGTTATCAATACTATTTACGGTTTGTTGTAACTCAAAACGTGATTGCTTTATTTTGGAATCTTTATAAAATCCGTCGAATAGCGGAATGTTAATATTTAAACCAACATAGGAAGTTGTAAACCAGTCGCCCTGAGAAAAGAAATCGAATGTGCCGCGTTGCGCTTGTTTACTATACGCACCTACTAGCGACAAACTTGGTAAATAGGATAATTGATAGCGTTTAATATTAAACTCATTTAATTTTTTTATCGTACCTAAATATTGATACTCATTTCTATTTCCATAGTCAATACTTGTATCATTTAAAGCATCTTGTTTAATTTGTTCTTCGGTAATTTTATCGGTCAATATTAAGGTATCTTTTATAGGCATTCCCATTAGGGTTTTTAAGCCTAGGTAACCCATATTTATATTATTGAGTACCGTTTGTTTTTGGGTATATAAGTTAGATACCTGTACTTCTGTTTTATCAACGTCTAACTTTTCGGCAACGCCATTTTTATACATTTCTATGGCATCGTGTTTTAGTTTTTCCAAGAGTGCAATATTGGCATCCAATAGTTCTATTTGTATTTTACTTACCACTAGCTGGTAGTATATTTTGTAGATATTTACTTTTATTTCCTCCTCGGTCATATCAAGGGCCTTCCTTTGCATTTTCATCGAGGTAGTTCTAGCCGCTAAGCCAATAAATACTTGACCATCGAATAATACTTGCTGTATTTGAACCCCTGCCGAGGCATTATATTTTGTACCAAACTGTACAGGAATAAAAGTGCCCGCTGGCTGACCAAAGATCTCCCCTGGAATTAAGGAGGTAGGTATTTTTAAATAATCGGTAACACCGGCATTGCCTGTAATGGAGGGTAATGCAGCCGATGTAACCCCTCTATTGGATTGTTCTTGAATTTTTACTGCTAGTAGTGCATTTTTTACCTGTGCATTATTTTTTTTAGCATAGGCCATCGACTCTTGAACACTGAATGCATGCTTTTCGAAGTGCTGTGCCAGCAGCGATATATTGATGGCTGCGCAGCTGAAGAGTAAGAGTACCTTAATTTTTTTCATCCTCATAAGTGCTATTGTTTTTGTCTTTGTTGTTTATATTTTTGAATCAATTTTTCTCCCTTTGGGGTAACAATTCCGTATAAAAAATTATCGGTTATTTCGGTTAATATTTTAAATAAGGCATATTTTCCGTGTGGAAAATGGTCGTCGTTAAAGATCATGAAAATGGTTCCTATGCGATAATTCGAAAGGATGTCGGTATTTATTTCTTGCCTATATAATCCATGGGCAATACCCAGCTCTAAATTCTGCTTTATAATGGAGTATAAAAATTTATTGTGATGTTCGGTAAATCTTTTATGCGATTTGGGATGATACTTTTTTAGGTCATATAAGATGGAAGGATTAAAGCTGGCAAATATTTCCTCCATCGACTCTGTTGCCAGAATTATTTCGTGGACAGCGTTTTCGGCTTCACTATTATGCAGTTTGCAGTCAGCCTCCATCTTATTCATCTCAATAGCTACAACGCCTTCTACCAAGGCATCTTTGTCGGCATAAAATTGATAGATGGTTTTCTTTGATATACCCAGGTGAGCCGCCATTTCGTCCATGCTTACACTTCGTATACCATAGCGCATAAATAGCTCATGTGCTTTGTGTAATATTCTTTCTGTTGTTTCCATGAAAATCTAAAATCTGATGCAAAACTAAGGAAACTTTATTTGTAACAAAAGTTTCCGAACAATTATTTATCATTTTGTTATAGAATGGGATTATTTCTATTCACTTATTTGAAAACAAACCGCTCAGAGTCCTTCAATATGGGAAGGATTTAGGAAATGGCACTAGAAAACTGATTTTGCCCCCTATGTAAAACATAGGGTAAGGCGAATCCTAAAATAGTTGTTTACAGGTGATTTTTACTCCACTTTTTCTGAAGTCATTTTTTTCAGCAGCATCGCTGATACCCAATAGTGAAGTGGTTTCTTTGCTATTATTCACTTTTTCTCATTTGTTTTCTTACAGTTATATTTTTTAAGTTTTATAACTGCTGAGTTCAACTGATAAGTGCAATTTTTAGAAACAAATGACAAAATGCTTTTGAGGGCATTTTGCCATTTGACCGAGTAGTGCAATCTTTGGATTGCTTATGTCTAAAAAATACACTCACC
>Ga0164296_1000045_pt1 | contig 153653 bp, 106 predicted proteins | sample GEODES057metaG_FD_113533 | JGI IMG/M metagenome (GOLD analysis project Ga0164296, IMG submission 113533) | Dystrophic lake water microbial communities from Trout Bog Lake, Wisconsin, USA - GEODES057 metaG | ecosystem: Environmental > Aquatic > Freshwater > Lake | place: USA: Trout Bog Lake... | reverse complement strand
GTTTTTTCATCATTGCCCGATTGCCCGATGGTTTTAAAACACTGAAATCGGGCAATGGTTATCCACAGCTCTTTTGTTGCGGATTGGGTTTCAGCGGGTTATTGTCCACATGGGTATTGCCTGCATTGCCCGATGATGCCTTATCCCCCGGCCCCTCTCCGCGGGGCTGTCCGTCCTAAAATTGACCATACTTATTTGTGTTCCGACAATCAGAAAGGTGTGCGCGCGCAAATTGGTGACATTAGCTAACGCGAACAAAAAGAGATATGCACAAAATGAGCCTAAGGACTTTTTAGTTGGTTGGCGCTGTTGTGGGTGTGCGTGGATAAGTGTTTACAGGAGGTGTTTCGGATTACTCATGATACGACTGAGAGTCGTTCCGTGAGAGGTTTTTTGCATGGTGACGGGCGTTACAAACGCCGTGCCGCGGCATCCGCGATACAATCGCGGACGAGTGAGGCGTCCGTGGTACAATTGCGCGGACGAATGGGGTATATTTTAAATAATTTATATTAAATTTGTATTGTGTTATAAGCCATGCAAAAGCGATTGTTAGTATTGTTGGTGTTGCTTGCCATTTTGTCCTGCAAAAAGAATGCAAAGGATGCCCCTAAGGTTACGCCAACACCTGACAGCGCTATGAATGCGTTTACCTTAATACCCATGGATAGTGTGACCTGGCATGTGCATTGCCAGGGGCAAATGAGAGAAGCAGACTCCCCTATGTATTCTTTCTTTTATTTCGACTCAACTGTTCATTACTACACTACCGTCAAGCCGCTGAATCATCTGAACTACAGCTACGGTTATATGTGGTATTCATTTCTGGCGTTGACGACGTCGACCTATGGCGATCACGACACTTCCTACGTTTACGTAAGGGAGGACACTTTGAACAGGAAGTTGTATGGATATTTTACATCCGCGTTTGGTATAGGCGACACTAAAGTATTGGCTGACTACATGCTCAATACCGGTGATGCTGTTTCCGAATTTTTCAGATGGCCCAGCAATTGCGTGATAAGCATCGTGGACAGCGTGACTATAAGTGGCCAGTTATGCAAACAGTGGCATTGCGCTGTCCCAGCCGGCACTTCTTCCTTCTACCAGAGCTATGGCATTGGCTGGCAAATGGGGATACTGCCGATTGATGCTCCATTTTGTGCGCCTGGTGGCGAGGTGAGGAGCCTCGACTTTATTTACAAGTCGGACAGTATTCATATTGATTTTCCGTATTACTAAGGGCGATGCGCCAACTGGCTGATCTGGGAAAAAGAGAGTAGGCCGTGCACAGATTGAGCGTAAGACATGTGCTGTTAGTGCAGGGTATGTCGTGAATTACTCATGATACGACTAAGAGTCGTTCCGTGAGAGGTTTTTGCATGGTGACGGGCGTTACAAACGCCGTGCCGCGGCATCCGCGATACAATCGCGGACGAGTGAGGCGTCCGTGATACAATTGCGCGGACGAATGGGGTATATTTTAAATAATTTATATTAAATTTGTATTGTGTTATAAGCCATGCAAAAGCGATTGTTAGTATTGGTGGTGTTATTTGCCATCTTTTCTTGTAAAAAGAGTGTAAAGGATAGCCCTAAAACTACTCCCGTACCCACACGCGACAGCACATTGCGAGCCTTTACCTTTATACCTATGGATAGTGTGACGTGGCATGTGCATTGCCAGGGGCAAATGGTGGGAGACAGTAATGGTTACCATTGGGACTCTACACTTCACAACTATACTACCGTAACCGCGACGGGACAGACATTTTATCGTGCATCTTTAACCTATCACACGTTCCGCGCGGTTACTTTAACTACCACCGGATCTACCACTGGCAGGATAGATACATCCTGGGTATATGTAGGTGAAGATACTTTAAATAAGAAAGTTTCTGGCTATTACATGAATAACAATTACTATTCGATGGGCTACCTGATTTTAGATTGCACGTTGAATGTTTCAGATGTTACTCAAGAATTTTTCAGATGGCCTAGTGGTTGTACTGTAAATACTATAGATAGTATACCAATTAATGGACAATATTGCAAACGGTGGAATACCATCACAACGTCGGGAAGTACTTTTTTCTATCAGTCATATGGAATAGGATGGCAAATGGGCATACTTACGTTCGATTTTCCTTTTTGCGGAAATGGTGGTGAGGTAAGAAGTCTAGAATTTATTTACAAGTCGGATAGCATTCACATTGATTTTCCTTACTACTAACAGTCGTCATCCGACTGAAATTGCTCCACCTAAATTGTAGTTGATTCGATATGAAAACGCGCACCGTTCACTTAACAGATAGGGTTTTCACTACTTTACTTGGCCTATCCATAGGCGTGCTTGTATTTAGCCTGCTGGCTACAACGATCAACTTTATTGCGCATGGCGGCAACAGCAACAATGGCGCAAACCTCCGCACTGACAGACTGTGGATACTGATAGCTTTTGTTTTTTTCCTGTGCAGGCTTGTGGTAAGAAGGGTTGCTAAAAAATAGGACGGCGAGCCCTGCTGCCACTATTGCTTTTCAATTTTTTATAACTTTCGGAAAATATCCCACCGATGAAGAATTACCTGTACCTGGTTTTGGTACTGTCGCTTGCCTCCTGCATGAACCCCTTTGGTGGTTCGAAAGTTGTGAAGGGAAATGAGATACCTGATAATATAAGCAATGAGATCAATGACCTGGACATGAAAGTGTTCTCTGCGCTAAAATTGGGGAGCACCCCGCAACTGAATGAATTTATGTCGGCTGCATTGAAGAAGAGCACCGAAAATGATAATTCGGCGGAACACACCCAGTTCATGTCAACAATGGCCAGTTCGCTTGAAGGGAAGTCGTACATCATCTATAAGGATTATTACTGCAAAGGAGTGCTGCCCGGAAACCTGGTTCACATAAAGGATGGCGTGGGCGACAAAGGATATTCTATCCAATTCAAATCGGCAGCGGCCAGCAGCTATGTGTCGCTGTTGCGGATACAGGGTGGAGCATCTGATTTCCTGTTAACGCTGATCTATGGCAAGTATGAAAGCGGCTGGAAGCTGAATGTGATAAGAGCTGATAATTTTTCGAGCGGCAAGGGTGACGCTGTGGACCTATTCCGGGCAGCACAAAAAATGTATCAAGCAGGCGACTGGATAGACGCAACCAACGCTATGTTCATCAGCGAGCAGTTCAAACATCCGGTGGGCACGTTCTGGGTATATGATCTGGACAAGGAAATGGACGCTTTCTCCACCAAATTGAAGGATGTGAGGGAGCAGCGGATGCCCCTGCCTTACGAGGTAAAGGGTGTAGCCGGAGCGCCGCAGCTTTATTCGCTGAGGACCCTTATAGGGAATGAAAAAAGCCTGATGATCACCTGCAAGACCGAGACGCACGTGACAGACACCGTGAAACTGCTGGCGCAGACCGAAGAGCTGCATAAGGTATTGGTGAAGCTGTCGCCCGGGCTTGACGAGAATAACGATCATGTGATTTACCTGATGTATAATGAAAAGCCAACACAGAACTATGCGCCTGCTCACTATACCGTCGAGTTTGGCAAGGGCCAACTGGAGGGTGCTATATACCGGCTGCCGGCTATGGCGCACTAAGGCAAAAAACGACGAGCGGTTTTTCGTTTGAAAAACCGCCCGTGATGCCGGGGCAACCCGGATGTGCTGCAAAGTATTTATTCCATAACCAGGCTTTTTACTGTAGTTTTTTTGGTGGCGCTGTTGCTGCAGGTAACAAAATAGACGCCGGTTGGCAGGGAAAGATCTGCATCCATATTGCCATTTGACAATGCGGCTGTATAAACTACATTTCCGATCTCGTTGCAAATGGACACGTTGGTATAGGCGCCTGTGGCGCTGGTAATACTGATATGCCCTGTGCTTGGGTTAGGATAAAGGCTGAAGCCGGACGCAGATGCGTTTACCTGAGGCACGCCGTTGGTTTCAGGCAGCAGGCATTCCAGCGCACTGGCCGGCATGCTGATAGCGGTGCCTATGCCAAAATTGGCCTGGTCGGGCATGCCATAGTATTGTATGCCTATGTAGTAAGGGAATTGCGCAGCGCCGCTCGCATCGACCGTTACGAAATAAGCGTAGGTGCCGGACGGATACTCCGGCGTAATGCAGAAACGACCATTGTACTGATCGAGGTCGCCGCCGTTGGTGGACAGCCATTCATAGTCCTCGCAATAATAGCCGATAGGATATGTGGTGCTGACATCCGGGCCGTATTGGGAAGGGGTGAGCGAAACCCCATATGGCAACGATGTGCGCGTGGTGATGCTGCGCAGGCTATAACCACTCTTCATGCGTGTGACGCCACTTGTGGAGTCCATTGCATTCGTGTAGCCGTAAGGGCCGTAAACCGGGTAGCCATCGAATGCGTATCCTACAAGGGGTGAGTGGTGTCCTGCAGGGGCATTGCGGTAAAAACGGAACGGAGTGCAATGTGTGTGATAGGCACCATTCTGCTGCGGATGTGCGCCAAAAGCGGTATCGAGCACAAAGCCTTCGGATATGCCTACCTCTACATTCCATATGCCCGATCCACCCATGCCCGGCTCGTTGGCAGTACCATTCCATGAGTAGGAATTACTGAGTCCGTATATGGGAATGCCGTTGAGCAACACGCCAATTGCACCCACCTTAGGTGAGGTGACGCGCGCAGTTGTATCCACGACCGGATTGCGGGGAATGCGGAACACGTAGTTCTGGGCGATGCAGGTGCCTGGATTGAGGAACTGGCCCATATCGTTGGTGAGGCCGTTGGCGCGCACCCAAACCGAATCTGCATTGTAACACATCTTCAGCACATCTGCAGAGTCGGTGGCGTTGATGAAAATGAAATCGGGCGGGCTGCCGGGGGATGCGGTGTTTTCCCAATAGCTGGATAGCTTGCCGTTCAGGTTCATGATCCAATGCTGCACATCGGCCTGGGCCAACGTGATGGCCGGAGACATGGCGAGTAACAGGAATAATTTTTTCATACTTTTTATTTTGCGGTTATTAATTCGGTGGCTTTGTATTGAAAATCGGGGTTCTTCAGGAACTGTTCGTCGGTGAGGGTTTTCAGGAAGAGCACGATGTCGTTCTTATCCTGCTCGGTAAAATTGAGCTTGCGGCGCAGCTCCGGCGACAGTGTTGGGCTTTGCATAACGGACTCGGTGTAATGAAAGAGCACCATCTGTAAGTTGCGGAAGCGGCCATCGTGCATATAAGGGTAGGTCACTTCCACATTGCGCAGGGAGGGTACTTTGAATTTGAGCGAGTCGGCGGGGCGGCCGGTGATCTTCATCCTACCCATGTCATTAAGCGCCGAGTCAGGGCGCAGACCGTTGTTCTCAAAGCCGCCATTGGTGAATAACGGCTCGGTATGGCAGGAAGCGCAATTGGCTTTGAACAGCTCGTAGCCGTGCGCCTCGCGTGCGGTGAACGTCGTTTCTCCACGCATTACCTTGTCGTATTTTGCATTGGCGCTCACCAGTGTGAGCATGAATTGCCCGAGCGCCTGCTGCAAGGCGCCGGCAGTGATGGCGGAGTCGGCAAATGCGTCGTAAAATGCTGCCCGGTAGGCGGTGATGTTGTTCAGCTTGCGCACCACGTTACCCATGGACTCATCCATTTCCAGAGGGTTGCTCACCGGTTTTTGCGCTTGCTCGTCGATATGGGCAACGGCGCCGTCCCACATGAAACTGGAGCTCCATGCCAGGTTTTGCAGCGCCGGAGAATTACGGATGCCTATGCGCCCCCGGATGCCATGACTAAGGTTGTGATCTATATGCGTGAAGCCAGTGTAGGACAGGTGGCAACTGCTACATGAAATGGTGCTGTCGCGTGAAAGGCCGGGTTCGTAGAACAGCCGGCGACCCAGTGCTACCTTTCCGGCGGTCAGCGGATGTTTGCGGAAATCGTATGCCGGTTTGGGCCAGCCGTCGGGGATAGCGAAATTGCCCGCTGGTTTCCGGCTGAAAGCCAGTAACAACAATGTTATCGATGCGAGCGCTATGACCGTTGCTTTCCTCATGGTGGTATATAGGTTAGACGACGGGACAGGTGAATTCCTTCGCAGGGAACGAATAAAATTTACAGATAAGTATCAGAGGCCCTTTCCCTTGCTTACGTAAGCATTATCGCGGATGTAGAAGCGATATGGCCACAAGGCATGATCGGCAGCGTAGGCGACACCGACGCGGGTTGTGGCAACAATGGCTGAGGGTTTGATCTTGATCCCGCGATCTTCGATGCAGATGAGCGGGCCCTGCAACGAGGTGCCCGTGATGGCAGTAGTGATGCCAAGCGCCTGGCTGAGCGCTCCGGGGCCGGCTGTGAGTGCAGGTGTCCGTTTTTCTTTGCGGCGGCGGGCCAGCATGGTGTCTGCGCCCTCCAGCGGCTCCAGTCCGCGTATGAGCACTGCATGAGGGATGCCCTCTACGTTAGTGACGACATTGAACAAGTGGTGAATGCCGTAGCACAGGTAAACATATGCATGGCCGCCCTGCCCATACATGATCGCCGTGCGTGCAGTGTGGCGGCCTCCCCAGGCATGAGATGCTTTGTCGATAGCGCCCGCGTAGGCCTCGGTTTCCACGATGATGCCGGCGGTGAGCGTGTTGTTGAACTGCGTGACCAGTACCTTGCCCAGCAAAGCCTTTGCGATCTTCACGACATCTTTTCCTGCATAAAACGATTCCGGCAGTACCATGCCTTAAAAATAAGACACTAACTTTATCTGCTACTTTAAAAAGCAGAAAGTTTTGAGCGCAGAGGAACAGAAGCCGGTTGTGTACCTGGTGCCGGCCCCCATAGCAGCCGGTGCAGTGCAGGCGTTGCCACCAGAGGTATTGCAGCGTACCGGCACGCTGCTGCATTATTTTGCAGAGGACTTGAGAACAGCACGGAGGCTGATAAAGGTTTTGCATCCGGCGCGGGTGATAGAGCAGATCAGCTTTGCTGAAATGAATAACAATGTGCCGCCGGACAAGCAGATGTTCCGTAAATGGATAGCGGCAGGGCATAGTATAGGCATTATGAGCGAGGCGGGCTGCCCCGGCATAGCTGACCCTGGTGCAGAGCTTGTGGCGCTGGCCCACAGTATGGGCGTGAAGGTTGTGCCACTGACGGGGCCGAGTGCTATCCTTTTGTCGCTGATGGCATCGGGGCTTAACGGGCAGAGTTTTGCCTTCAATGGTTATTTGCCAGTGAAAGAACCCTTCCGAAGCAAGCGGATAAAAGAGCTGGAAGCAAGATCGGCTAAGGAGCAGCAGACGCAGGCTTTTATAGAAACACCTTACCGTAATAATCCCCTGCTGGCCGACCTGCTGAAGAATTGCGCGCCGGTCACACGGCTTTGCATTGCGCTGGACATCAATGGAGAAAAGGAGTTCATACGTACGCTCAGCATTGCGGATTGGAAAAAAGATACTCCACATCTGGAAAAGGCGCCGGCGGTGTTCCTGCTGCTGGGTGCATAGGCCCATAGCCCCAAAAACATTACATTTGAGCTGAATGAACCTGCCTTTTTTTATAGCGCGGCGTTACCTGGCGCGGCAGAAGGGTACTTTCTCTTCCTTCATCATCAGGCTGGCGGTAGTGGCCACGGGCCTGAGCGTGGCGGTAATGATACTGAGCACGGCAGTTGTATCGGGCTTTGAGCGGAAGGTGAAAGAGAAGCTCTACAGTTTCATGGGTCATGTACATGTTACCACCTACGACCCCTCCAACAGCAACAAGATGGCGCCGCCGATAGCGCTGGATAAGCGACTGGTGGCGGCGATAAAGAACATCCCGCATGTGGTGCAAGTGACCCCATTCACAGAGCGGGTAGTGATCATACAGGCCAACGGAGCTATAGAAGGAGTGAGCCTGAAGGGCGTGAACCAGGACTACCACCTGAATAAAGAACTCTCGCTGACAGGGAAGCAGATCGATTTTTCGGATAGTATGTATGCACACCAGGTGCTGCTGTCGGAGGCAACTGCCCGGCGGCTTAAAGTGAAGCCGGGAGACACGGTGCAGGCGGAATTCCTGGAAAGGGAGGGCATACCGCGTTTGCGGCGTTTGCGCGTGAGCGGGCTATACCACAGCGGCATGGAAGAAGTGGACAAATATTATGCGCTATGCGACATACGGCTGCTGCAGCGCATCAATAACTGGACGGGCGACAGCATCAATGCCTACCAGGTGGATCTGGATAACCCTGCCTATTCGGATACGGTGGCCAACTACATACACTATAAACTGATAGATGCGCCACTTGAGTCTTATACTATGAGTGATGTGTATCCCAATATTTTCGACTGGCTGGAGCTTCAGCGCATCAATGGTAAGATCATCCTGGCCATAATGGCCATTGTAGCGATCATTAACATGGGTGCGGTCATCCTTATATTGATGGTGGACCGTGCGGCAATGGTGGGGCTGCTGAAGGCCCTGGGCATGCCGTTTGGCAGTATGGTGTCGGTATTTCTTTACCTGAGCGGGCTCATTGGCCTTGTCGGCGTAATAGCCGGGAATGTGCTGGCGCTTGGGCTGGCCTGGCTGCAATTGCGCTTTGGTTTGGTGACACTGCCGGAGGAAACATACTATATGAAATTTGCACCCGTTCATATATCGTGGCCGATGGTGGGGTTGATAGATATTGCTACAATAGTACTATGCGTGGTTTGCATGTGGCTGCCTGCGCTGTATATTCGCAGGATACAACCCGCTAAAACACTTCAGTTCAAGTAAAGGGCGGACAAGGACAATGGACAGCAATAAGGCGCTATATACTGACATTTGCGGCAAGCACCAGGCGGTGCCGGTATTTGCGCAACCTTGGTGGCTGGGCGCCGTTTGCGATAAATGGGAGGTGGTATTGGCGAAAAAGGGCGAGCACGTGATCGGTGCGTGGCCCTACCCGGTTGAATCGAAGATGGGGATACCGATGATACGCACACCCAGGCTGACCCCCTACCTCGGGCCTGTCGTTTTTCTTCCGCCCGACATCAAATCAACCAACATGGACAGCTTTGAACATGAAGCTGTGAGCGGGCTGATGAAGCAGGTGCCTAAAACACCGGTTTGGAACCTGGCCTTGCAGCCAGGGCTCAACCAGGCGGGCGTATTTCATGGCGCGGGGTTGACAACAACTGTTCGACAGACCTTCCTGTTGCCGCTTGATGCACCGGAAGAGGCGTTGCTGGGTCAAATGAAGGAAACCATGCGCCGTAATATCCGGCAATCGGAAGCGGAGCTGGAGATCGTGCGCGATAATTCGTGCATCAAGGATCTGTACCGTTTCCATAAGCATACGCTCGGTAAAAAGAATAAAGAGCTGGCATACACCGAAAAGGATATGGCAGCATTGCTGGCGGCATGCGACAAACACGATGCCGGCTGTGTGTGGGTAGCCCGGTCGGGGTCGCAGATACAGGCAGCGATATGGCAAGTGTGGGACGCAACACGCAGTTATTACTTTATGGGAGGCCAGAACCCCGAAGCGCAGGGCTACAAAGCCATGTCGGTATTATTGTGGCATGCCATAAAGACGGCCAGGGCCCGCGGCCTGAAAACGTTTGATTTTGAGGGCAGCATGGACGCCGGTGTAGAACGGTTTTTCAGAGGGTTTGGCGGTACGCGCACGCTGTACATGGTGCTGCAAAAAAACACATCGCCACTGTGGCAATTAAAAACTAAAATGCTGGGTTAAATTCATTTTTTATGATCAGGAAAATATTGCTCTCCGTTGTTGTGTTGCTGGTTGTCATACAGTTCATACACCCCGCGCGTAACGCAAATGCAGAGTTAACAGATAAAGACATAACCCATGTGGACGCCGTGCCGGACAGCGTGCTCACCGTATTGAAACGGGACTGCTTTGATTGCCATAGCAATAGCACCGTTTACCCATGGTATAGCAAATTGCAGCCAGTGGACTGGTGGCTTACCCATCACATCAACGAGGGTAAACAACACATCAATTTCTCAGAGTTCGGAACTTACCCGGTGCAGAAACAAGTGAAGAAGCTGACCCAGATAGCCAAGTCGGTGCGTGAGGGCTGGATGCCGCTGGACAGTTACCTGTGGATACATAAAAACGCCGTCATGACTGACGGCGAAAAAATATTGGTAGCCAACTGGGCGGAAAGTACCATCAGGCAATTATCCGCAAAGCCGGTGCAATAGAAAACTGCTTATGCCATGTTGTGGAACACAGCCTGCACGTCATCGTCCTCTTCAAGGCGGGCTATCAATTTGAAGATATCTTCAGACTGAGCCTCGGTGATCTCCACTGTGTTCAGCGGTATCCATTCCAATTCAGATGAGATAGGTGTGATATTCCTGTCTTCCAGGGCCTTCTGCATGTTGCCGAAGTCGGTGAAGCCGGTGCGCAATACGATGTTGCCTTCGCTGTCTTCGCCCACCTCTTCCAGTCCGGCGTCGATGAGTTCCAGTTCCAGGTCATCCATGTTCAGCCCTTCAGCTTTCAATTTGAAAACGCCCATGTGCTTGAAGAGGAATGCCACGGAGCCGCTGTTGCCCAGCGAGCCATTGCATTTGGTGAAGTGAGAGCGCACATTTGCAACTGTGCGGGTAGTATTATCGGTAGCGGTGACCACCAGGATAGCGATGCCATGCGGGCCATATCCTTCATAGAGCACCTCGTCATAGTTGCTGGTGTCTTTGCCCATTGCATTTTTGATGGCTGCCTCAATGCGGTCCTTAGGCATGTTGAAGCCCTTGGCATTCTGCATGACGCGGCGCAGCATAGGGTTATTGTCCGGATCGGGGCCACCCTTCTTAACAGCGATAGCTACTTCCTTGCCTACGCGGCTGAATTGTTTGGCCATGCGGTCGTAGCGAGCGAACATGGACGACTTACGTACTTCAAATATCCTTCCCATATATCTTATTATCCTAAACGTTAGGGACCGCAAAAATAAAACAAAAGGCCAAAACGCGCTAACTGTGCTTGCGGGAATGATATTTCGGTTAAATGGTAAGCGTTTTGGGAGCCGGAGATCAGCCAAAATGCCCCGCAGACCTGCCCGGTGACCTTATTTGAGTACATTTGGATGAGAAACACTGCCGCAAATGTTTATCGAGAAACTGAGAAACTATATTGATCAGCGCCTTTTGAAAAAATACATAGACAATAAGCACTGGCAGCTTGCCGATGACGTGGATAACCGTGTGACGACCCTGTTGAAGGAAGAGAAGAGGGTAGACATGCTAAGCTTCTATTCGCAGGAAAAAATAGAAGAAGCGGCGCGCAGCAAGCCCACTGCGCATGCGTTCTTCCTGCATAATTTCACGCGCTATTGTTATAGAATTGCCGATTGCTGGGTAGATCCGGATTATAACTGGGTGATATTATCAAAAAGCAAATTGTTTCGATATTCTTATCCCTTAGTGGAGGATCCGTGGGATGCGATCAAACCCCGCCCGTCTCTGATGAGGTTCAGATCGAAGCGTAACATTAAGAAAATTGAAAAGGGGATACTCGTCAAGTATTTGTGGACCAACTATTATCATTTTTTTGTCGATACACTTGCCCAGCTTCGTTTAGCCGATGAAGTGGGCATTCCCAAAGATGTGCCCATATTGGTGCCTCACAATTTCGACAAGTTCTCTTTTGTCCGCGAGTTTATGCAATACCTGCCCCTGGGGCGCGAAATAATTGTGCAGCCCAAGGGAGTTTATTTCCAGGTAGGGGAGTTGTATGTGGCCAAGGATATTGCGGTCAACGACAATTATTGCAAAGTGCGCCAAGAGGTCATAGATAAGCGTATAGCAGGCCTGGCGCCGGAAATAGAAAGCCCGGAAAATATATTTATCACACGCAAGAAAGGCATACGCAGAAACATCATCAATAGTGAAGAAATAGAGCAAGTTGCGGCCCAGAAAGGATTTACGGTGGTGGAACCCGGTAACTACACGTGGGTGCAGCAGGTAAAGCTTTTTTCAAATGCTAAGAACGTTATAGGCGCACATGGGGCGGGGCTGACCAACATTATGTTCTGTGCGCAGCCGCATGTCAAATTCCTGGAGCTATTTCCGGGCAATGGGGTAGCGCCGGAGCATTACCGGAATATGGCTATGAAACTGGGTATCGAGTATCATTCGATAAAGGGTGAGGGTATGAATGAATACCGGTCATACAGGTTGTCGCCGGAAGTATTCAGCAGTGCGGTCGATTCGTTTTTTAGCCTGGTATGATGCATTGGATCTAAATCGTAATTTCAAGAAAAATTTTACTAAGATGAATTACTGGCTGGTAAAATCGGAGCCTTTCAAATATAGCTGGGATCAGTTTGTAAAGGATAAAAAAACTTTCTGGGACGGGGTGCGTAATTATGCTGCCCGTAACAATATGAAGGAAATGAAAAAGGGCGATCAGGTCTTCTTTTATCACAGTAATGAAGGGCTGGCAATTGTGGGAATAGCTGAAGTAGTGAAGGGTGCATACCAGGATCCCACGACTGAAGACCCGAATTGGGTTGTGGTAGATCTGAAGCCATTAAAGGCACTTCCCACACCAGTTACGCTTGCGGAGCTGAAGGCCGATCCATTTTTTGCGAATATGGATCTTATCCGGCTTGGCCGCCTGTCTGTGGGCAAGGTGACCCCGGAAGAACATAAGCGCATTTTGAAGATGGGAGGTCTTTAGACGTTGCACAGGCATGCCGGTCGGCATCAATTCCCGATAGCTCCTAAATATTCTATTGGGCTACGAGCAATTGCTCTCCCCGTGCATTCTATGTTTTCGCCGGGGCCGGTAGCAACACCGGCGATTCTGTAAGCGAACTTTAGTAGATAGTAACACGGCTGGAAGCCCTGATCCCATCTGCTGTTGCGGTAATTAGATAGACACCAGCCGGCGCATCGAGCACTATTTTTATATCAGTATTCGTGGGCGCATTTATTTCTTTCACCTTATTGCCCAGTACATCAGTGATGATCATAATGGCATCCATAGTGCGGGCCGCGCCGACATTTGCTGTAAATGCACCCTGGCTGGGGTTAGGAAATATATTGAAGTGTAGTGAGTTCTCAGATGCATCAGCAACAGAAAGATTGCCGTTGCGGATCGTCAGCCGGTTGCTGGTATCAGAAACAGGACCTGCGCATGGCAGGCTGCTGGTCATCACGCAGTAAACAGTGTTGTCGCCTGTGAGCGCTGCGGAGACCGAGCCTGATGTTGTGGTAAGGTAAGGCTCATCGTTGATAAACCATTGGAACGAAGGGGTTGTGCCGCCATAGGTTTCGGAGACATAAAAAGAGACATTGCCCGGTGTTGCTGCAATTGTATCGGCAGTGATGCTGAGCGAAGGGATGACGGTAGGATACACGCTTACAGCGTGGGTGGAGACAGAACTGCATATTCCGTTAGCAACGGTATAAGAAATGATGGCGTTGCCATAACCCGCAGCCGTCACCACACCGCCGGAAACGGTAGCAACGCTGGCATCGCTGCTTGTCCATACACCGTCGGGTGCTCCGTCCCAAAGGTCTACCACATTCCCGGTGCACGCTTCACTTGCCCCGGCTATTGTTCCGCTTTCGGGTTGTGCCACCACGGTCAATGAATGTATAGCGGTGTCGGCAGCACATGCATTACTTACAATGTACATAGCGGCATCTGTGCCTGCGCTGATGCCTGTAACCACGCCGCCGGATACAGATGTGTGCGCACCGGAAGTTATCCAGATGCCACCAGCGGTCTCATCTGTGAGTGTAGCAGTAGTGCCGCTACACAGGCTTGTGCTGCCGCTGATGCTGCCCGCATAGGGATGTACATACACCTCTATGTTATGGGTAGTTGTTGCCGACCCACAGGCATTAGTTACTGTATAACTAACAGTTGCGTTGCCGGCACTGATGCCGGTAACGATGCCGCCGCTGATAGTGGCAAGTGTGCCGGAAGTGCTCCATGTGCCACCGGTGGGGCTGCCTGTGAGAACTGTCGTCGCGCTCTCGCACATAGTGGTAGCGCCGCTGACGGTAAGCGCAGACGGAGTTTGTATGATGCTGACCGGCAGCGATGTGCCTATGCCAGCGTAGTTATAGTAAATAGTATCTGTGCCTGCGGCGAGTGCAGTAACGGCCCCTGTTGCCGGATCTATAGTTGCTATTGAGGAATTGCTGATGCTCCATGTACCGGATGTTGCTGAATCGGCAAATGAAGATGGCGTTCCTGTGCAAATTGTGTTATTGCCCTGTATGCCGGGGATGGTCAGTTTATTGACTGTGGCCTTGCGGCTGTGCATGTTATCCTCATACGCAATGTGCGGCGTACCGCTGGCGTCGAGCGCAATGGATGTGCAGTAGGCTGCGGCAGGGGAGAGCCCTGTAGCACCAAGTGTGCTCCATGCACCGCTGCAAAACCTCCTTACAACGGCCTTGTCGCTGTTGGTGTGATCTTCGTAGGCAACGAGAATGTTGCCGGAGGCATCGAGGCATATACTCGGCCAGTCGACCTGTCCGGCAGACACTGTGGTGCTGCCAACAGTTGACCATGACGTGCCGTTATAGCTCATAACGGCGAGGGCTTCGCTATTGGTATAATCCCTGAAGCACACATAAGGAGCGCCGGCTGCGTTTACGACGATGGAGCAGAGGTCGGCGCCACCTGGTGTGAAGCCTTCAGTTCCGATCAGGTTCCAGTTTGAGCCATCAAATTTGCGTGCGACTAATTTGTCTGCCAGTGACCAGTCCTGATAAACGACATAAGGGTTGCCGCTGCCGTCAAGCGTCATCGATGTAAACTGGACCTCGCCGCTTGAAAAGCCAGCACTGCCAACGTAAGACCATGACGAACCATCAAACTCCATCACAGATGCTTTTTGTGAATGCGCAAAATCGACAAAGGAAATGTATATCTGCCCACTGCTGCCAATGGCCAGGGCCGGATAATGAGCTTCGCCACTGGTAAAGCCTGCGGCGCCAACGTTGTTCCACATGCTGCCGTCAAAGCTCATTACTGTGGCTTTATAAGAGTGGCCTGCATCCATATATGCAACATAGGGTGTGCCGCTTGCATTGAGGCTGATGCAGATGTTGTATGACCTGCCTGATGAAAATCCGGCAGTACCGACAGTGCTCCAGCTTGTGCCATTGTACTTCATTACTGTGGCCTTGAAGCTATGCGCTTCATCCTGGAACGCCACGTAAACATTACCGCTGCCATCAATGGCCATTGAAGTGTAGTCGGTTGCCCCGGAAGAGAAATCTGATGTGCCGAGGTTTGCCCAGTTCTGTGCACACACTTTATGTGGCTGACAGAAGGAAAGTAAAGAGAGCAAAACACAGAGAAGGCTCCGCCTTTTAAATTGTATTGCCATAGTTTTAGATATTGCGCAATTCAAATTTAGAATGTTAATGACTTCATGTTAGAAATATTTCATTATTCGAATGTTAATATGAAATCAGTCGATAACGAATGATTAACGAAGTTTGGTCATGCGCGCAAATGCCCAACTGGTGCGGCATCCGCTATTTCGCTGAGTTTCAAAGGAGTTTGTTCTTAGAAGGGGAGATCTCGTTAACTGCAAGAGGGGGATGGCAAAAGTATTGTTGCTGCATTTTGCGCAAATGACTGTAGTCAGCAGTTTCTGTAACAATGATCATGAGGGTGGGCTCGCAATTACACTACCGAAATTCAGCAATACATTTGTGGGATATGCAACGAAAAATATGGGCAGCATTGTGGCTTTTGTTATTGGCGATTCCTGCGATAGCACAGACCTCTCTTGACTCTATGGTAGAGCGGTTCCGGGTGGCGTATAACAATGATGCTTACGACAGTGTTTACGGTATGCTTTCGCAGCGCTCGCAGAGTTTTGTGACGCTTGCGCAGTTGAAGCAGGGTATGGCGGCCGTAAAAACTTCGAATGGAAAACTTGACTCAATAAGATTTCTGCAGCGACAAGATAGCATCAGCTACTATCGTGCATATTTCCGTGTGCACACGCTGCGCCTGCTAACCTGGTTGGATGCCAACAGGAAGCTCGGCGCGTTGCGTTTTATGCCGGAGTCTGTCAGGCGTATCCCGGAAAAGGGCAGCAGTGAGCTTGCGCTTGTAACGTCCAGCGGTACCCTACATGGAACGCTTACGATGCCGCAAACGGATAAGAAAGTTCCGGTGGTATTATTGATTGCCGGATCTGGTCCGACTGACAGGGACGGCAACAACAGCCTGGGTGTTAAGACGGATGCCTATAAATTGCTGGCGGATTCTCTGGCAAAGGCGGGCATTGCCTGTGTGCGGTATGACAAGCGGGGGGTTGGGGAGAGTGCTGATGCACTGAAAAGTGAATCGTTGGTGACCTTTGATACCATAGTGAGTGATGCATGTGCGTTCATAGATAAGCTTGCGGCAGATGAGCGGTTCAGCAGTGTAGTAGTTGCGGGGCATAGTGAAGGCTCACTGGTGGGTATGCTGGCTGCCGGCCGTATGAAGGTGCAGAAATATATTTCTATTGCCGGCGCTGGTTTCGCTGCCGAGGATGTATTGCTGACGCAAATAAATGAGCAGAGGCCGGCAGAAGCTGCGGATGCTCAGTTGCTGATGGATAGTTTAAAGGCAGGATATGACGTTAAGAATGTGCCTGCTGCGCTTAGTGACCTGTTGAAGCCATACATGCGTGCGTGGTTAAAATACGATCCGGCTGTTGAGATCAAAAAGCTGAAAATGCCTGTGCTTATTGTTCAGGGTATGACGGACCTGCAGGTATCGGCAGCTAATGCCAGGGTTTTGCACAAAGCGTTACCTTCTGCAAAGCTGGTGTTGATAGAAAATATGAACCATGTGCTTAAGGATGCCCCTGCCGACAAAGGACAGAACCTGGCCACTTACTATAACGCCGCTTTGCCAATAAAAAAGGAATTAGTAGAAAGCATAATCAGTTTCATTAAGGAGTAGAGCCTTTGCTTTCCCTTATCTTTGCCCCCAAATTTTCCAGACTTGGAGCGAAAGATCAAAGTTGCGGCTGTCAGTTATCTGAATACCAAACCTCTTTTATACGGAATTGAACATAGCCCGGTGGCTGCGGATATGGATATGGTTGTGGACTATCCGGCCCGCCTTGCAGCTATGCTGCGTGATGGAACCATTGACATGGCATTATTGCCGGTTGCTGCGATGCCGGAGATAGAAGGTGCACGTATAGTAAGCGATTACGGGATAGCAGCGGAAGGCAACGTTGTGTCAGTTGCACTTTTTAGCCAGGTGCCTATTGAGCAGATAGAGGCAGTTTATCTGGATTACCAGTCGAGAACATCGGTGCGGCTGGCGCAGGTTTTGCTGGAGGGTTACTGGCAGAAGCAAGTCGAATACAAAAAAGCATCTGAACACTATATCGACTATATTAACGGTACGAATGCCGGGGTCATTATTGGAGATCGTGCGCTGCAGCAGCTTCATAATTTTGAGTATGTGTATGATCTTTCCGCAGCGTGGAAGGAATACACGGGGCTCGATTTCATATTTGCGGCATGGATAGCCAACAAAGATCTCCCAGCCGATTTTCTCAATGCTTTTAATGAGGCCAATGCGGAAGGGTTGAAGCACCTGGATAAGGTGATCGACGCTAATACTTTCCCGTATTACGATCTGCATACGTATTATACAGAGAACATAAAGTTTGTTCTGGATGAGCAGAAAAAGGCCGGGTTAAAGCGGTTTCTTGACCTGATCTGAGGTTAGTGCTTTTTATAGATGCTATCCAATATCATGGAGGCGATAAAGGGCCGGTAATGAGAATTTTCGTAGTAGTTATGTTTGTCTTCTGTGATGCTGTTGCGGCCGGAGAAATTGTAAACGTTGCCGGCGCCGAACAGTGTCTGCAGGTACGTTAAATCGGAAGCGGCCAATCTTTTCTGATCGAAGAGCAGGTTAATGACTATTCTGTAATTGGTATTGTGTTTATCGAGTATCTGTTTGATGTGTACGAGCAGTTTTTTCTGTTCATTATCTATTACTGGCTGGGAGTAGCGGACATTCGTATCGCGGGGATAGAACCTCGCTCCGGGGCCGAGATGTGCATAAGTAGAGTCTGCATTGCTGGCCAAGGCAGCGTCCATGGAAGAAAGCGATACTTCGTTCAGGGTTTCTATGGCGTCCATGCGATCATCTCCCTGAAGCACAAAATTTGATACGGCTTTTTCAGAAGGTTTTTTGGTGATCAGGAGATGGTAGTATTCTTTCAGGAAGTCAACATCCATGTAAGCTTTGAAGAAAGTGAGTTGAAAATCGAACCTGTTCTCGCCAGACAGCAGCGGGTGTTTTCTGTAGATGAACATAGTAGGATTTACGGTGGATTTTACCAGCTCCGAATCGAATATCAGCAACACATTTTTTATAGGTATGTCGCGCTGGTCGAGCATATTTAGTTTTCGCTCAACCCCATAAAGTGTTTCCTGGTTACCATCGTAATGGAATCCGCTGGCGTCGTTGCCAATGTATTTTTTCCATTGATCGACCTTGTAGAATCGCGACCTTGAGTTTCCAAAAATGAAGGAGTTATATTTTTCGGTGTTATTGTTTTTCAGGAATAATTCGGTGGCGTAAAAATCGGTGTTGCCCGGCAAGTGGTTTATGCCACCGTCGGTTGTATAGTATGTGCTGTGGCGCCACAATACTTTGAAGGGATCGTTGATCAAGTAGACAGATACGACAAAAATGAGGGGAGAGGAGGCCAGGAGCAGTTTCAGGAATATCTTTTTCATGATCAGAATTGGAAGTAAATGAACTGATGCTTTTCGTAAACACCAAAAAACATGAGCAACGTTATTGCGGTAAAATAGAGCGACCACCTAAGCAGCGCCGGTTTCTTTGAAAACGTTTCGGGCAGATTAAACCTTACCTGCAGCACCTGGGCGATCTCGAGCAATGCGAAGAGGATGGTGCAGGGCAATATCATGGTTGAGAGTGAAGGCAGGTGTAGAAATCCGATCTTCCCGGTCCTGATGATCTGCACTACTTCTCCTGGCACTGAACCCAATTTTTTGACGAAGTACATGGCATCAGAGAAGCTGTTGCCCCGGAAGAACACACGGGCAAAGGCGGTGAGTAAAAAGGTAATGATGATATCGAGGGTGTGATCCAGCCAGGGCACCTTTGATATGCCGAGCTTGTCGTTGATCTTTTGCCTTCTTTTGCGGGTGACTGACGCGAAGATCATGTAGAAACCCTGCAGCAGGCCCCAGATGACGAAATTCCAGCTTGCGCCATGCCATAACCCGCTGATGAAGCAAACGATGAACAGATTGCGATAGGTGACCAGTTTACTTACTTTGTTACCACCAAGGGGCATATATAAATAGTCGCGGAACCATGTAGAGAGCGAAATATGCCACCTTCTCCAGAATTCGGAAATGGTGCGAGAATGGAAGGGCATATTGAAATTGGTCATCAGCTTAAAGCCCATGACCCGTGCGGCGCCAATAGCAATATCAGAGTATGCCGAGAAGTCGCAGAATACCTGAATGTGGAAGAAGATGACACCAACGTAAAGAGCGATACCGGAATAGTTAAGTGGGTGGTTGAATATAGGGTCCGTTATTAAAGCGATCCTATCAGCGATGACCACTTTTTTGATGAGGCCCCAAAGCATCAGCCTCAGGCCACGGGCAACGTTATCATATTCTACTTTGTGGTGCTCGCGGAACTGGTACAGCAGATTTTGTGGCCGCTCGATGGGACCGGCTACCAACTGCGGGTAGAACATGACATAGAGCGCATAAATGCCCAGATCGCGCTCGGCGGGCTGGTGGCCCCTGTACACTTCGATGGTATAGCTCATGGCCTGGAACGTATGGAACGACAGGCCAATGGGAAGGATCATCTTGAGCAGTGGGATAGAAAAGCTGGCCCCGGTATTGGCTAAGAGAAAATCGATATTGCCAACGAAGAAATTTTAATATTTGAACACCGAAAGCACGCCGATATTGGCTACAAGGCTCATGACGAGGAATGCCTTTCGTCGTCGTCCCTGGGCTTTCTCTATCATGATACCGGCGATATAATCGATGATGATGGTGCCCAACAATATCAATATATATATCGGGACGAAATACATATAAAATATGCAGCTCGCTATGAGCAGATGTAACCACCTGAACCTCTGGGGTAGCAGGAAGTACAGGATGGTAACAACCGGGAAGAAAATGAGAAATTGTATAGAATTGAATAGCATGGAGTGAGAGTCTGAAACAAAAATATTATTGCAATTAATTCTTTTATGCCCGTTAACATGGCTATAACATGAATTAAAAATTTGTTCATAATGAGTGATAAATGTCCGCTACTGCATATGCAACCAGGCCGGAGTGACGCATGCAAGTAAACATGGAGTGATGGGCACACTTATTATCTTTGCGGCATCATGGCAAAAGAAATAGTAGTAAGTGGCATACGTTCGACGGGTTACCTGCACCTGGGTAATTACTTTGGTGCGATACAGAATTATGTGAAGATGCAGGAAGAGTACAATTGTTATTTCTTCGTGGCCGATTATCATAGCCTTACTACCCACCCTGATCCTAAAGATTTGAAAGCCAATGTTTTCAGGGTATTGGCGGAAAATATTGCCAGCGGGCTGAACCCGGATAAAGTGGCGCTGTATGCGCAAAGCGATGTGCCGGAGATACCCGAATTGTACCTTATGCTGAATATGATAGCCTATAAGGGAGAGCTGGAAAAAGTGCCCACGTTCAAGGATAAAGTGCGCCTGCAGCCGGAGAACGTGAATGCCGGTTTGCTTACCTATCCTGTGCTGATGGCGGCTGATATACTGATTCACCGTGCAGTTAAAGTGCCGGTAGGCAAGGACCAGGAGCAGCACCTGGAAATGGCCCGCAACTTTGCCGATCGCTTCAACAGCCGTTACGGAGAATTTTTTCCTGAGCCGCAGGTTTTTCGATTCAGTAATGATACGGTAAAGATCATGAGCCTGGATGGCAATGGCAAGATGAGCAAGAGTGAAAATGTGAATGCTACGATCTACCTGAGTGATGATGATGATACGATACGCAAGAAGATCATGAAGGCAAAAACGGATTCAGGACCAACGGAGCCAAATTCTGTGATGCCGGATTATATTCAGAACATCTTTGTGCTGATGGATGCGGTCTCGGCCCCCGATGTGGCGGCATCATTCCGCGCTGCATTTAACCAATGCAATATCCGCTATGGCGATATGAAAAAGCAGCTGGCTGAAGATATGGCGGCCTTCATAGCGCCCATCAGGCAGCGTGCTGCGGAATTGCAGAAAGATGAGACAGGCTTGCGCAAGATATTGAAGGAGGGGGCGGAAAAGGCCCGTGCCAGTGCCAGCCAGACCATAGCGGGTGCGCGCAAGCTCATTGGCATCAATTATTACTGATCGCCAGGGGCATCAGGTTGGTGCCGGCGCCATAACAATATCTCTCGCGCTGAGATATTGCAAGTATTTGTATTTTGCTTTTTTACTTTTGCTGTTTACTTTTAAAGAATGCCTCCAAAATCTTCCATCAAGCATATTGCCGTAGCCGGAAACATCGGCTCGGGTAAAACAACGCTCACCGGCATGCTGGCCAAGCACTATAAGTGGCAACCGCATTTCGAGGACGTGGATCACAATCCCTACCTGGTGGATTTTTATAAGGACATGCCCCGTTGGTCATTCAACCTGCAGATATACTTCCTGAACACGCGTATCAAGCACCTGATAGACATTAAGAATGGAAAGGATACCGTGATCCAGGACAGGACCATTTATGAAGATGCCTACATTTTTGCGCCGAACCTTTTTGATATGGGGTTGATGACCAAGCGTGATTTTGAAAATTATACATCATTCTTTCAGAATTTGCGTGCATTGATAAAGCCGCCTGATCTGCTTATTTACCTGAAGGCGTCCATTCCCACATTGGTTGACCAGATACAGAAGCGCGGGCGGGAATATGAGGAAAACATACGTCTGGATTACCTGAAGCGGCTCAACGAGAATTACAATAAGTGGATTGGGGGATATGAAGATGGTCCGCTTTTAGTGATAGATGTGAACAACTGTAATTTTGCCGAGAAGGAAGAAGACCTGGCTGACGTGGTGCGCCGGATAGACGCCCAACTCTACGGTTTGTTCTGATTCGTGCCTGCAGTGTAACTTTTTTGCGTGTTGTACGATATACATACGTGATCGCATAAGAAAGCGGAACCTGTCCATGAAAAGAATTTTATACTTATTGCTGCTGTTGGGTTGCGCCGGGCCCTCCATTGCCGGCGTTATCAAAGGAAAGGTCGTGGATAGCCAGGGAGATCCGCTGCCCTTTGCCACCGTTTATGTGCAGGGCACGACGATGGGCACCAATGCGAATGGCAATGGTGAATATGAACTGACACTGCAGGCAGGCACCTACAAACTGCTGTGCGAGTATGTGGGCTACAAGCAGGAGGTTTTTAATGTGACCATTACGGGCGACCAACCAGTCGCCCATGTTTTTAAGCTATCATCGCAGTCGCTGGAAATAAAGGAGGTAGAAGTGCGGGCGTCGGCTGAAGATCCTGCTTACGGCATCATCCGTGAGGCCATAAAACGCAGGCAGGAGCACCTGGATCAGATCCGTACTTTTCAGACAGGTATCTATTTTAAAGGTGTTGCCCGTTCGCGTGTATTGCCTAAAAAAGTGATGGGCCAGAAAGTGAATGCAGGTGAGATGGGCGCGGACAGCAGCGGACACGGCGTGCTGTACCTGAGCGAAGAGAGCGCCGACTATTACAGCGAAAAGGGCAAAAGCAAAACCGTCATCCACTCCGTGCATACCAGTGGCAACCCTAAGGGGCTGGGTTTTTCGCAATTTCCCAGAGTAGTTTCGTTTTATAATAATAACCTTGATCTCTTTGGGTCGGATTCGCGCGGGTATATTTCGCCGATCAGCGACAACGCGCTCAATTATTATAAGTATCACCTGGAAGGCGACTTTGTGGAGCAGGGCCAACTGGTACACAAAATAAAGGTGATGGTGAAGCGGCCGTACGAGCCGTGTTTCAGCGGAACGATATATATTATTGACGGCGACTACAGCATTCACAGCCTGGATATGTTGCTGACGAAAGAGGGCGGCCTCGACTTCCTGGATAGCTTCCGGATCAGCCAGATATTCATACCGGGTAACGACAACATCCGGCTTATTAAGAGCCAGGTGCTCTATTTTACGATCAAGGTTTTTGGATTTGACGTAACGGCCAGCGGAGTGAGCGTGTATAACAACCAACGGGCTAATGAGCCTATACCAGATACGATATTTGCCAGCAAGGTAATAAGCACCTACGACCGGACCGCGATAAAGAATGATTCCGGGTATTGGACGACGAACAGACCTGTGCCGCTGGAGGGCGATGAGCAAAAGGATTTTGTGGTGAAAGACAGCATTCGTAAAGTAGAGGAAGATCCGAAGAGAATTGACTCGCTGCGGCGCAAGGGTAACCACTTTAAGCCAGTGGCCTTTTTGCTGGGCGGCTATGCCTGGAACAGCAACCAGTACAAAACGGCTGTAATTACGAATCCGCTTTTGCTGGGTCTTATTGAGAACAATATGATCAATTACAATATTGTGGAAGGTTTTAACCTTGCTCCAAAATTGCATATACGTCATATGCTGGATACAGGCGAGCATGTGCAAATGGATGTGGCGCCGCGCTATGGTTTCAGCAACACACACTTCAACCTTGCGGGCCGGCTTTTCTACACTAAAGACGATCGCTCTTGGGCCGGGCGTGGCTGGCTGGCGGGTGTGGAAGGCGGCAAGTACGTGTATCAATTCAATCCGCAGAATCCGGTGTCTGAATGGTTCAATAGCTATTCGGCATTGTTTTACAGACAGAATGACCTGAAGATATATGAGCGCTGGGAGGCTGCGGGTTTTGCAAGGAGGACTTACGGCAATGGGCTTACCTGGAATGCGCGCGTCTCTTTCCAGCATCGGATGCCGCTGCAGAACACGAGCACTTATAGTTTTTTTCCGGGTGACCGGCGTGGGTTCACGTCCAATATACTGCCCGATTTGCTGCAGGAGGCTACTGCCTGGGAAGTGCACAATGCTGTTTTGCTGCATGCTGCTGTCTCTTATCAGCCGGGGTACGTCTATACCCAGTTGCCTGACCGGAAAGTTGGCCGCAGCCGGGGTTATCCTACGTTCACGCTGAGTTATGATAAGGGGGTGCCCGGCATCTTTAACAGTAAGACAGACTATGACAAATGGCGTTTCAGTATGCACCACACAGTGGGGTTAAAACTTGCCGGCAACCTGGAGTATAACCTGGTGGCAGGAGGTTTTCTGAATACAAATTATGTCTCCATCCCGGATCTGATGTACCTGTATGGTAACAGGGGCATTGGCTATGCATCGCCCTACCTGCAGAGCTTCCAGTTTGCGGAATATTTCGAATTCACCAACAAATCGCCGCTGTATGGGGAGGCGCATATTGAGTATCACCTGAATGGCTTACTGACCAATAAGATACCCGGCCTGAAGCAATTACAATGGTATTTGCTGTTTGGAACGAACAGCTTCTATTCTGATGGGGGCGCCTACTATGCGGAGGCATTTGTGGGCGTAGAAAATATTGGCTACAAAGTGCTGCGCGTAGGGAGGATAGACTTCGTTCAATCGTGGGATAGCCATATGGGCCATAACTCCGGTCTTCGTTTCGGGTTCAATCTGGGCGGCGCTACGGTTTCTTCATCGGGCAGCGGTCCGGTGCACGGGGAATGGTAGAATGAAAATTAAAAAGTAAAAATTAAAAAGTAAAATCCTGACGCGAAGACCTGTTGTTGGCTCCCGGATCAGAGCTGCGGCAATTTAGCTGTGGGAAACGCCTACCTTTGCGCCTTGCATGAAGTCTTTTGAATCTCTGAGAATAGTTTATTTCGGAACGCCTGATTTTGCGGTCGGTTGCCTGAGTGCACTTGTGGAAGCGGGAGCCAGCGTTGTTGCGGTGGTGACTGCGCCCGATAAGCCTGCCGGCAGGGGGATGCAGTTGCAACACTCTGCAGTGAAGCAATATGCCCTTACAAAAAGCCTGGCTGTGCTGCAGCCAGAGAAGATGAAAGCTCCTGAATTTTTAGCAGAGCTACGGGCGCTGCATGCAGACTTGCAGGTGGTGGTGGCCTTCCGCATGATGCCTGTTGTAGTATGGGACATGCCGCCAATGGGCACAATAAACGTTCACGGTTCATTGCTGCCGCAGTATCGTGGGGCTGCACCCATTAACTGGGCTATTATCAATGGGGAAAAGGAGACCGGTGTAACCACCTTTAAGCTGAAACATGAGATCGACACCGGCGATATACTGCTGCAAAAAGCAGTGCCGATATTACCGGAAGATAATGCGGGCACGATGCATGATAAATTGATGCATGCCGGGGCATCGTTGCTTGTAGATACAGTGAAGGGACTGGCATCCGGCACTATTGAGGAGCGCCCGCAGTCGTCCATACCCGCCGGCGGTCTAAGGCATGCGCCCAAAATATTTAAAGAGGATATGCAGATCAACTGGCAGCAGCCGGTGGCGCGTGTTCATGATTTCATTCGTGGCCTGTCGCCTTACCCTGCGGCACACAGCCAGCTTGCCGGTAAGGGGCTCAAGATATTCTCGTCGCGGACCGAGGTGGTTGCCCCCCAGGCAGAACCGGGAACTATGGAGACCGATCACGGCACTTACCTTCGTTTTGCCGCTGCTGATGGCTGGCTCTATGTGCTGGAGCTACAGCAGGAAGGAAAGAAGCGGATGAGTGTGACCGATTTTTTAAGGGGTTTCAGGGGATGATCTGTCCACAAAATATTTTACGGCCAGCCCATATCCTTCCAGTCCGAGGCCGCTGATGGAACCGATACATTTTGACGCGATGAATGAAGTTTTGCGATAGTCTTCGCGGGCCAGCACGTTGCTGATGTGCACCTCAATGGTGGGCACTTTAATAGCGGCAACGGCATCGGCCAAAGCGATGCTGGTATGTGTGTAGGCGCCTGCATTGAGGATGATCCCGTCCATTTTGCCCATGCAGCTATGCAGGTAGTTGATCAGTTCGCCTTCCACATTGCTTTGATAATGATAAATGCCAACGCCCAGGTTTTGACGGATAAGCGAATCGAAATAGCTTTCGAAGGTTTGGCTGCCATAGATATCCGGCTCGCGTTTGCCCAGCAGGTTGAGGTTGGGGCCATTCACAATAGCGATGTGTATCATACCTGCAAAGTAATAAATCGGCAGTACTTTGGCTATGATAAGATAACTTTGGGAGCATAGTATAGGGTGGTCATAGACTATGTGGGAAGCATATATAAAGGGATTTAAGGCATATCTGCGGCTGGAACGTTCGGTGTCGGAGAACACAGTGGACGCTTACATACATGACGTGACGCTGCTGCGCGATCATATTTCGCAAGCCTATGGTTCTATGGCTGTGGAGCAGGTACAGACCGAGCATCTGCGATCGCTGCTGGCATCTATCGGAGAGTGGGAGATGGCGGTGACCACGCAGGCCCGCGTGCTGAGCGGGATAAAGTCATTCTTCCGCTATCTGCTGCTGGAGGAGGTGATACGTAAAGACCCTACGGAATTGCTGGAGGCCCCGAAACGCAGGCGGACGCTGCCGCACACGTTGAGCATTGGCGATGTGGATGCCTTATTTGCGGCGATAGATCACAGTACACCGGAGGGCCAGCGAAACCGTGCCATGCTGGAGACGATGTATAGTTGCGGGCTGCGTGTGAGTGAACTGGTTGGGCTAAAGATATCTGACCTATACCTGGACATTGGTTTTGTGAAAGTGATAGGAAAAGGGAATAAGGAGCGGCTGGTGCCGATAGGCGGCGTGGCTGCCAACCAGATAAAGTTGTACCGGGAGCATGTGCGCAGCCATCTGAAAACGATCAGGTCCGGCAATGAAGATATACTGTTCCTGAACCGGCGTGGCGGCGGGTTGTCGCGCATCATGGTGTTCCATATCATAAAGGCGCTGGCGGAGAAGACAGGGCTGCAGGGTAATATTCATCCGCACACGCTGAGGCATTCATTTGCCACACACTTAGTTGAATCGGGGGCGGACCTGCGCGCAGTGCAGGAAATGCTGGGGCATGCCAGTATTACAACCACCGAAATTTATGTGCACTTAGACAGGAAATATTTGAGGCAGACCCTGGAAAAATATCACCCACGCTACAAGTAGCGTGGGTGCGTTCATTGTTGTGCTCTTATGATTTAAAGTGGCGCAACATTAATATTTCAGTATCGTTGAGGTATCGCCATTTGCCACGCGGGAGGTTTTTCTTTGTGAGCCCTGCATACATTACGCGGTCCAACTTCTCCACCTCGTATCCGAGGCTTTCGAAAATGCGGCGCACAATGCGGTTGCGGCCGCTGTGTATCTCCAGGCCCAGTTCATTCTTCTTTTCGAGGTAGGCCATCGCATCCACTAATATTTTGCCATCTTCCAGTTCCAGGCCTTCCATTATTTTTTCGAAGTGCGCCTTGGTAAGTGGTTTGTCGAGTGTTACCTGATACACCTTCTTTATCTCGTGGGCGGGATGTGAGAGCTTTTGCGCCAGCATACCATCATTAGTGATGAGCAGCAGGCCCGTGGTCTGGCGGTCCAGGCGACCTACGGGGTAGAGGCGGTCGGCATCCTGGCCGGTCAGCAGGTCCATTACTGTCCTGCGTCCCTGTGGGTCATCGGTAGTGGTAATAAAATCCTTGGGCTTGTTCAGCAGGATGTAAACCAGGCCCTTTTGCAGGGTAAGTTTACCATCGTTATAAGTGACCAGATCTGTTGCCAGAACTTTATGGCCCGGATCGGTGATCAGCTCGCCATTCACTTTTACTTTTCCTTCCTTCACCAATTGTGCAGCATCGCGCCTGCTGGCTACGCCGCTATGGGCCATGTATTTATTCAGCGGCATCAATTGCTCTTCGGCAGGTTCAGCAGCGCTTTTGCCGGCATTTGATCTTCTCGGTGCTTTGCTGTACGTATCCTTGTCGTCATCGAAATTGCGGGTACGCTTTGCCGGCCTGTCCGCGTTATCAAATTTCTTGTTGTCGCGCCGGTCATCCCTGGGTCTGCGGCTATCGTCGTTCCGTTTGCGTTCGAAGCTTCTTTCGTTTTCTGCCCTTTTACCGAAACTCTTTTTCTCCCGGTCAAAAGGTTTGTCGCGGTCGTCATCGTGCCGAGGTCCAAATTTTCCGGCACTGCGTGGTTTTCCTTTATCAAAAGCTGGTTTTCCCGGGCGAGCCCATTTATTGTCAGCGTCACTGCGGTCATCCTCCTTTTTGCGGAAACTCTTTTTCTCCCCGTCAAAAGACTTATCGCGGTCATCGTCGCGCCGAGGTGCGAATTTTCCGGCTGCGCTGCGAGGCTTGCCTTTATCAAAAGCTGGTTTTCCCGGACGGGCCCATTTATTGTCGGAGTCGCCACGGTCATCATCCTTTTTGCGGAAGCTCTTTTTCTCCCCGTCAAAAGACTTATCGCGGTCATCGTCGCGCCTTGGTGCAAATTTTCCGGCTGCGCTGCGAGGCTTGCCTTTATCAAAAGCCGGTTTTCCCGGACGAGCCCATTTATTGTCGGAGTCGCCACGGTCATCATCCTTTTTGCGAAAGCTCTTTTTCTCCCCGTTAAAAGGTCTGTCGCGGTCGTCGTCGCGCCTTGGTGCAAATTTTCCGGCGGCACTGCGAGGTTTACTTTTATCGAAAGCTGGTTTTCCCGGGCGGGCCCATTTATTGTCGGAATCGCTGCCGTCATCCTCCTTTTTACGGAAGCTCTTTTTCTCCCCGTCAAAAGACTTATCGCGGTCATCATCGCGCCGAGGTGCAAATTTTCCGGTGGTGCTTCGAGGTTTGCGGTCATCGAAATCGCGCGGTTTTGCGGGACGGCGTTCTGGTCTTGTATCCGCAATGCCCCTGTCTTCCCGCTCCTTTTCGCGAAACGGCTTACGGTCTTTGCGGGGTGCATCGTCCGGCTGCCTGCTCCAATTTTTTTCACGTGTGTTGGCCGAGCGAGCCGGACGTTCAGGAGTAGGATCTCCATCGGCCCGGGCGGGCAGATTGTTATAAATGTTCTTATTTTTTTCGCCGGGATTAGAGTTTTTTTGTGACCGTGTGACGGTGCGCGAAACCGGTTCTCCTTCACCGGCTTTCAGCGCGATGCGCTTCCGGGGCTGTTTTGTATCAGCAGCCGGCCTGGCCGGCTTTCCCGTAGCACTGCCACGCGGCTTTTTGTTGTTGAATTCTCTGGGTGACATCAGTTTTTAGTTTTTGGGGTTGTCCCGTTCTTCAATGAGCAGGGGGAGTGCAGCTTCAAATTCGCTTTCTACCATCCCCAGTAATTCCACAATGCGTTCTTTGCCTGTTTGCTGACGGGCGAGCGCAACGATCTCGGCAAGATTGGGATGCAGATCTGCTACCTTAATAATGCCGGCACTGGATTTGAGAAAATGCGCCTGTTTGTCGATAGCGTGAAAATCATCTGTCTCTGTGATAACCTGACGCAAAGTTACAAGGCCGGGTGTCATCGTCTGGAGATAGATATTGATGATTTCCTTCATGTAGTTTGGGTCGCCGCCTGACAGTGACTTAACGTAGCTAAGGTCTATTTGTGGTGTACTCATTCTTTATTATTTTTATTTATATAGCTTGCGATCAGCGAGCAAAGTTCCTCATCATTAAATGGCTTGGCAACGCAGTCGTTCATTCCGGCTTCCAGGCACCGTTCTGCATCGCCGAAGAGTGTATTAGCTGTGAGTCCGATAAGTGGAATATTCAGTTTCATTTGCTGCCGGATGTATTTTGCGGCTTCCGGGCCGTCCATTTCCGGCATCTGGAGATCGAGCAACACTGCATCGCACTTATTGGCAGCCAGAAAATCGATCACCTCCCTGCCATTGCCTGCAGTTTGCACCTGAGCGCCGCTCTTTTGCAAAACAAACGCCACTATCTTTTGATTGAGCTTATTGTCATCGGCTACCAATATGATTTTCCCTTCAAGCAAGTCAATAGTTTTGGGCAATTCTGCAAATTTCAACTATTTCGGCCAGCAAAAAAAGTTGAATTAATATGAATGCGGTTGATTTTTAATATTTTAGAACGTGAGTTCACAACAAAATTTAAACGAAACACTTCGATAGATGTTTGTTTTTTAATTATTTTTTGTAATATTGATAAGCACCTTTTGATATACTCCTTCACTGCGTCAATTATTCATTAAGTCAGCGTAACGTCCCTGAAACTGCTGTTCTTTTGGATAACTTCGCCTGCGAAAATGGTCGTTTGAACACAAAACAAGGAGTAGAGCATGCAATACAAGATACGAATTTTGCCGAGGTGGTTGGTTTTTGCGCTCGACCTGTTCCTCGTTTGTTTCAGTCTTTTTCTATCCCGCTCACTTAAGCTGAATTTTTACTGGCCGCACATTATACTGGGCATGCGTTCCATGCTGCTTACGGTACTTGTGGTTAACGGATTGCTTTTTTACATCTTTAAAAGCTACGCAGGTATTGTTCGCTATACCAATCTTGAGGATACGTCCAGGTTGGTGATGGTAAATGTGGTTGCCGCATTTTTTTATATCGGAGTTAATATTTTCTTTTTCCATTCGCGTAACTTTTTTACCCTGCAGATCGTCACGATCAACTTTTTCATAACCAGCTTCATTATCATCTCTTACAGGCTGGCCGTTCGTTACGTGTTCCAGTTCTATAAGCTGTATTCGCAGGGCGATAGGGTAGCGAGGAAAAAAGTGGCCGTACTGGATGCATCGGCAAGTGGCCTGCATATTAAAAACGTAATGAACAATTTGCCTAACGGCGATATGCAGGTGGTGGCGTTCCTCGATGATTCGCTGGCCAGCAGCGGCAAGTTGATAGAAGGGGTTCCCATTTACCGCATTTCAGAAAGCAGCATTGGCAAGTTGAAGAAGGAGGGTGTGGAGCTGATCATTGTGGTGAATAAGAACATACCCAAGGAGCAGTTCAATATATTGGTGGATGCCTGCCTCTCTGAGAACATACGCATACAGCAGGTGCCAATGATGCGGGACTGGCTGCATGGCAAGCTGGACACGCAGCAGCTACAGGACATCAACATCGAAGACTTGTTGGAGCGCGAAGTGATCAGGATACACAATGAAGCCATTTTTACGGAACTTAAAGGGAAGCGCATACTGGTTACCGGAGCTGCAGGATCGATAGGAAGCGAGCTGGTGCGCCAGTTGCTTAATTACCGTCCATCGCTCATTATTCTGTGCGACAAGGCGGAGACCCCTATGCATGAATTTACCCTGGAGATACAGGAGCAATATAAGGGTGCCAATATAAAGGCTTACCTCGGCGATATTACCGACCGCCTGAGAATGGAGCACCTGTTCGAGATCTACAATCCTCAGATCGTTTTTCATGCGGCTGCCTACAAGCACGTACCGCTGATGGAAGATAATCCATCCATGGCGGTGATCAACAATGTGCTGGGTACACGAAACCTTGCAGAGTTATCGGTGGCCAACGGAGTGGAAAAATTTGTAATGGTGTCCACGGACAAGGCAGTAAACCCCACCAACATCATGGGGGCATCCAAGCGGATAGCCGAGATATATACACAGAGTTACTTCAACTACCTGACCAAGGATTATACGGGTAAAGAGCAACCTGTGTGTACCAAATTTGTGACCACGCGTTTCGGGAATGTGCTGGGGTCGAACGGATCGGTGATACCGAGGTTCAAGAAGCAATTGGAAAAGGGCGGCCCTATTACGGTAACCCATCCGGAGATCACCCGTTATTTCATGACCATCCCCGAGGCATGTGTATTGGTGCTGGAGGCGGGTGTAATGGGACAGGGCGGAGAGATATTTGTATTTGACATGGGTGCGCCGGTAAAGATAGCCGACCTGGCACACAAGGTGATACGGCTGGCCGGCAAGGAGCCGGGTGTGGACATTCAGGTGGTTTACACCGGTTTGCGCCCAGGCGAGAAGCTGTATGAAGAATTGCTGAACAATGCTGAAAATACACGCCCTACGTACCACCAGAAGATATTGATAGCGGATGTGCGGCAATATGATTTTGACGAGATACGCAGAAAAGTGGATAAGCTGATAGGCTGTGCGCAACACCATTATACAATGGAAACGGTGCACCTGATGAAGGACCTGGTGCCGGAATTTACCAGCAATAATACAGTATATGAAACGGTGAATAAGCCGAAATAGCATTTAGCCAGTACAACTCATTTTTACCTGAGAGCCAAAAGATTTACTTTTGGCTTTTTATTTTCGGCCATCACCTGGCAAGTAACATCTATGAGCAACAGGTACAATCAACGCGGCGTTTCGGCACAGAAGGAAGATGTGCACAAGGCAGTAGCCAAACTGGACAAGGGGCTTTTCCCTAATGCATTCTGCAAGATATATCCCGATCACTGGGGGAATGACCCAGAATATTGCAACCTGATGCACGCTGATGGCGCCGGTACAAAATCGATACTGGCGTACATGTACTGGAAAGAGACGGGCGACCTGAGCGTATGGAAGGGCATAGCCATAGACTCTATTGTGATGAACATAGACGATATGCTGTGCGTGGGTGCGACAGGCCCGTTCACCTATTCATCCACAATAGGGCGCAATAAACACCTGGTGCCGGGTGAGGTGATCTCTGAGTTGATCAATGGTACCCAATCGTATTTTGACCAGCTGAAACAATATGGCATAGACGTGCATTTTATGGGCGGTGAGACCGCAGATGTGGGCGACGTGGTGCGCACAGTGATAGTAGATGGCACTATGGCTTGCCGCATGCGCAGGGACAAGCTGGTGACGACCGAAAAAATGCAGCCGGGAGACGTGGTTGTATCGCTGGCCAGTTATGGACAGGCAACCTATGAGCAGGAATATAACAGCGGCATGGGCAGTAACGGACTGACCAGCGCCCGGCATGAAATGCTGCACAAAGTATATGCAACAAAATACCCGGAAAGCGTGGACCCCAACCTGCCGGACGATGTTGTTTATAACGGACGCTACCTGATGACCGATGCTACGGAAACAGGCCTGGATGTGGGCAGGATGATATTATCGCCCACGCGCACCTATGCACCGGTGATATTGCAGGTGCTGAGCCTGCATTTTGAAAAGATACATGGCATCATACACTGCAGTGGCGGCGGACAAAGCAAATGCCTGCACTACCTGCCAGCGCCGCTGAGGGTGGTAAAGAATAACCTGCTGCCTGTGCCACCCCTTTTCCGTATGATACAAGAGGCTGCCGGAACCGGGTGGCGGGAGATGTACCAGGTATTCAATATGGGGCAACGACTGGAGCTATTTACCGACAAGGACACCGCTGTGGATATCATAGCAATAGCGAAGAGTTTTAATATTGATGCGCAGGTTTCGGGTTATGTGGAAAGGGCTGAAAAGAAAGAAGTGATCGTGGACAGTCCGTATGGTGCATTTAGCTACGAGTAGGGGGCTTTAAACAGACCGTTAAATTTTTTGGCATAATTTGTGCGTGTATCCTTCAAAAAGACGCACATACATATGAACCTCAAAAAATTTATCCTATTTACCCTTACTGCGATCGTATCGTTCTCATCATTTGCCCAGGATAAGATATACATGGCCGGCGGATCGGTGGTTGAAGCAAAAATAATTGCTGTGACCCCGGATAATGTCACCTATAAAAAATGGGATGCCCAGAGCGGCCCCGAAATTACCGTGCTGAGGAGCGAAGTACTGAAGATAGTGTATGAGAACGGTACAGAGGATAAGATGGACAATGGCGGGCTGATCAGCGGTCTTCCGGTGCCACAGGGTTTCAGGCCGCGTACCATGCAGGAAATGCGCCCGAGGCCAGGCCTGAAGAAAAATATTTTCTCGGTATCGCCGTTCGAGTTTACAGAGAGCGGAGTGGGGCTTGCCGTAGGCTACGAGAAAGTTCTGGACAAAGAAGGCGTTATCAGTTATAGCCTGCCGGTAGTGCTCACCTTCAACCCCAGCGACGCGAATAAGCCCAGCGATAAATCGGACCCGATGGTCTATTTTATGCCGGGGTTGAAGTTTTATCCCACCAGCTATTTTGGTACGGTTAAATATGCCATCGGGCCATCGCTGGATCTGGGTTACGGGCAAAAGACACAGTACGACTATAGTTTGCCAGCGCCTTATTATTCCACAAATGATCACCTTGTGTTGGGGATGATGCTGAATAATTATCTCAATATCAATCCGACGGACAATTTTTATATCGGTATCGATTTCGGACTTGGGTTCACTTATGTTAACAATGTAGGAGGCGCAAGCAAGGGCATTGAAGCGCTTGTGCAGGGTGGATTTAAGATGGGAGTCAGGTATTGATGGAAGTTATCCGCACGCATCCATTTTTTCAGGATGACAGAAACGCCTGTCAACTCGGGCGTTATTAGCGTCTTGCCACGGCATCCGCGAAACATTCGCGGATGAGTGGGGATCGTCTTGCGCACAGCAGGAGTAATTCAAGATTATTTATTTTCGGGCGTTACAAACGCCCTACCGTAGCATCCGCGAAACATTCGCGGACGAGTGCGGCGCAGGTAAAACTCATCAGTTTCGCTTTTAGTATCATTAAATGCGAATTATTTCAATATATATTGTAAATACAAGCAATGAATGCCTGCGCCATCAGTCATTCAGCAATTCAGCCATTAGCCATTATATTTGTCTTCTTAAATTATGGAATTAAGTAAGAATTTTCAGTTTGGTGAGGCTGAGCGCCGGTGGTATGCCCACTGGGAGCAGAAGGGTTATTTTAAGAGTACGCCGGATGACCGGGAGCCTTATACTATTGTGATGCCGCCACCGAATGTAACCGGTGTGCTGCACATGGGCCACGCGCTGAACAATAGCGTGCAGGACATATTGATACGCCGTGCCAAAATGATGGGCTACAATACCTGCTGGGTGCCGGGCACCGACCATGCCAGCATTGCCACCGAAGCTAAAGTAGTGGGGATGCTGCGCGAGAGGGGTATTGACAAGCGCTCACTGAGCCGCGATGAGTTTCTGGGTTATGCCTGGGAGTGGAAAGAGAAATATGGGGGCATCATACTGGAGCAGCTCCGTAAGCTGGGCTGCTCGCTGGACTGGGACCGCACCACCTTTACCATGGATGAGGACTATTATGCTGCGGTAATCCGGGTGTTTGTGGAGTTGTATGAGAAGGGGTACATCTTCCGTGGGGTAAAGATGATCAACTGGGACCCGAAGGCCAAGACCGCCCTGAGTGACGAGGAGGTGATACACCGCCAGACCAACAGCAAGCTGGTGTATGTGCGGTACAAAATAGACAGCGATAAGGAAGAATACATTACCATAGCCACCGTGCGCCCGGAGACCATACTGGGCGATACGGCTGTGTGTGTGCATCCGGACGATGAGCGCTACGCCCACCTGAAAGGAAAGTATTGCTTTGTGCCGCTGATAGGCCGCCGTGTGCCCATCATCTTTGACGATTATATAGACAAGGAATTTGGTACGGGGGCACTGAAAGTGACGCCTGCACACGACATCAATGACTATAACCTGGGACTGAAGCACGGCCTGCCGGTAATAGATACGCTGAATGATGACGGTACCATGAGCGAGGCCGCCCAGTTGTATGTGGGTCTGGATCGCTTTGCGGTGCGCAAAAAAATAGTGGAGGATCTGCGCGAAGCGGGCCATATAGTGAAGGAAGAAGATTATCAGAACCAGGTAGGCTTCAGCGAGCGCACAGACGTGGTGATAGAACCACGCCTGAGCATGCAATGGTGGTGCAAGATGCAGGACATGGCGAAACCGGCACTGGACGCGGTGATGAACGAGGATGTGGAATTTCACCCGGCCAAGTTCAAGAACCTGTACCGGCACTGGATGGAAAACATCAAGGATTGGTGCATCAGCCGCCAGTTGTGGTGGGGGCAGCGCATACCTGCCTGGTATGACAGTGAAGGCGGCATCTACGTGGCCAACACAGCGGTGGAGGCGCATGAACAGTATAAACAGCGCAAACCTGCACTGGCAGCGCAGCATGCAGAGCTGAGGCAGGAGGAAGATGTGCTGGATACCTGGTTCAGTAGCTGGCTGTGGCCAATGGAGGTATTTGGCTGGAACAAAACGCCGGACAATGCCGAACTGAAATATTATTATCCTACCCACACGCTGGTAACGGCGCCGGAGATCATCTTCTTCTGGGTGGCGCGCATGATCATGGCGGGGTATGAGTTCAAAGGGCAGAAGCCGTTTAACGAAGTATATTTTACCGGTATCGTTCGCGATAAGCTGGGCAGGAAGATGAGCAAGTCGCTGGGCAACTCGCCAGACCTGCTGAAAATGATCGAAGACCTGGGCGCCGATGTGGTGCGCTTCAGCGTGATGATATCTTCGCCTGCAGGCAATGACCTTTTGTTTGACGATGCGCAACTGGAACAGGGCCGCAACTTCAGCAATAAGCTGTGGAATGCCATGAAATTAGTGAAAGGCTGGGAGGGCAGGCAGCAGGAAGATGCTGATTACAGCAATGTGAAATTTGCTGTGGACTGGATGGAAGCCCGCCTGGCGCAGGTGAGCGGCGAAGTGAACGAACTGATGAAAGACTTCCGCCTGAGCGAGGGATTGAAGACGGTGTATTCGCTGATATGGAATGACTTCTGCTCGTGGTACCTGGAATGGGTGAAGCCTGGCATGGATGCGCCAATATCGGCACGCTTATACGAGCGCACGGTAACGATACTGGAACAATTGCTGCAGTTGCTGCACCCTTATATGCCGTTCATTACAGAAGACATCTACCACATACTGCGCGAGCGTGCGGATGGTGATGACCTGATAGTGAAACAACTGCCAGCCTATGCAGCGCCGGAAGCACACATACTGAAAGACGGCGCCATGCTGCAGGAGCTGATAACTGCTATACGCGATACGCGCAACAAGAATAACCTGAAGCCCAAGGAGACCATAAGCCTGTGGGTGGACACGCAGCACCGCGCTTTTTATGAAGCGATGGAAAGCATTTTGCGCAAGCAGGTGAATGCCGAGGAGATGGGCTTTACTACTGAGGCCAAGGCAGGCTGCCTGAGCCTGGTTGTGCAGGCAGATAAACTTTATATTGGCGTGCAGGCTGCTGCGGGTGTGGATATGACCGCCCAGGCAGACCAGATGCGCAAGGACCTGGAATATTACCAGGGCTTTCTGATAAGCGTGGAAAAGAAGCTGAACAATGAGCGGTTTATGGCCAATGCCAAACCAGACGTGGTAGCAGCAGAACGCAAAAAGCAGGAAGATGCGCTGGAAAAGATAAAAGCGATAGAGGAAAGTTTGGCGAATTTGGAAGCGTAAACGCAAGGCAAAAGTTAAAAGCAAAAAGTAGTAATTAGTAAGTAATTAGTTGTAAGTAGTAAGTAAAACTAGTGGGTAAAATTTTCGGATTGCCGAATTGTCAAATTGTCCAATTGAAATAATGACAAGAACACTGATCATATTAGTACTGGCGCTGTGCGGGGTGACCTTGTGGGCGCAGCAGAAAAAGGGGAACGGTAAGACCCACGCTTCTAAAGAAGCGAAGACCCCGAAAAAGAAGATGCTGCTGCCGGTAACCTATCTCGGGCATTCCCGATTCAGCGGCGGACAAATAGATGCCACCAGCTTTGACTCCCTGGTGCAACAAGGTTTTTATTCGTTTGACGATGCAGGCAACGAATATGCTGTAGTGAGCTTTAAGTTCACCTATGATGAGCGCCGCGTGTATGAAGACTCCGTGGGCAATCTTTTGTTTACTACCGACGATGCATCGCAGGTGTATTTTGGCAATAAGATGGACAGCAGCATACTGGAAACCTTTCCGGAGCGCATAAAATATGGCGACACCATTTATGTGGACCAGGTGCTGGTGACGCCAAAAATGGCCACCACGGATACTTTCCTGGCCAGGGGCATGAAATGCTATATCAGTAAGTCGCGTTAGTTGAGCAGCAGCAGGTTGACGCTGCGCTGCAGGATATTGAAGGCGATCTCTGCCATCAGGTTCTCTTTATCCAACGTTGGGTTGACCTCGGCTATCTCGAAGCAGCATATCTTATGATTCTGCATGAAGGAGGCGATGAGGTCTTCCGCTTCGCGTTCGCGCAGGCCATTGCTTACTGGAGTGCCGGTGCCGCGTGAGATGGAACTGTCGAGGCTATCCACGTCGAATGAAACATAGATATCGTCGCAGTTGGCCAGGTGCTGCATGGTTTGGCGCACGGTGTGCTCCACGCCTTTGCGGCGCATCTCGGTAACGGTGATCACTTTTATATTGTGCTTGCGCAGGATAGCTTCTTCTTCTTTTTCGTAGTCGCGCAGGGCGATGAACACGATATCTTCCGGAAGTATCTTAGGTTCTATTTTGCCGAGGTTCTTCAGTTTTTTCCAGTAGTCGAGTGTCGGCGCGTCGGGGTTATGGACCTGATTTTCATTATTGTCTTCCGCCAACGAGATGCTCAACGGCATGCCGTGCATATTGCCGGAAGGTGTGGTGAAAGGAGAATGCATATCTGCATGTGCATCTATCCAGATGACGCCGAGGCGGCGTTTGGGGCGGGCTATTTTTAGTCCGGCAATGGTGCCACCTGCGGTGCTGTGGTCGCCGGCCAGCACCAGCGGGAACAGACCTGACCTGACGGTATCGGCAACTGCGCTTGAAACGCGATCGTACATGGTATAGATGCCGGCGATGCGCTTGGCGTAGGGCGATGCAACGGGTTCGTAAAGCAGGCGATTCTCGTTCTCCACCACCTCGCTGGGAAAGTTAACGAAGAGGTTGCTCATGAAGTCGAGCGCGGCTATGCGGATGGCATCGATGCCAAGGCTGGCGCCGCGGGTGCCGGCGCCAATTTCCGAGCGTACTTCTATTATCTTGATATTACGCATATGGGGCAAAGATAGTTATATAATGGCTAATGACTGAATGCCTGTCTGTCAGCAGACCGGGCTGAATTACTCAATGGCGGTTTCCCCCCGGCAGTGAATGCATGCGGGGCGGCCAGCGCCGGGCATTTTCTATTTGCACTTATACCACTTCTTACCTCGCAGATTGCTCAGCATGGAATCTGGTTTGGCCGCCAGTGGCGTAAAGGTACATGGGTCTGGCTGTGGTATATATCTGGAAAAACCTTTGCGGTTGTAATATTCCCTGCTGTTCCTGTTTGGCCTGCATAGCCCGGCCACATAGTTGATTGTGACATCTTTGTTGATGCGGTACCAGTTCTCGGCTATCACCGTGTTGGCATAATCTTTACCCTGTTCAAATTGCACTTTTATGGTGTCACCGCTTATCCTGTAACGCCCCCACGATACCCTGTACCTATTCTCAGCCGCTTCGTACTTTATAGCGGCAGCGGCATCTGCGAGTGACGAGTAACTGTAGGATGAACATTCCGAGCCATCTTCATAAAATACCACGGCGTAGTAAACATTGTAATCAACACTTTGTTCATACTGCTGCATAGCAAGTGTACCGGCAGATGGCGAGGGCTTGTTATGTTTATAGGTAGTTTTATAAGAATAGTAACCATTCATTTTTATGCGGTTGCCGAGACCGGTCATCATCCCGTCATCGCAATTGGTGTAGTGCCGGTGATGCTCAACAGAACAGGCCGGCCCTATAGCCACTAAGGCAGGCAACAGAAATTCAGCCAACCGTGCATATTTTTTCATCATTTAAAGTTAGGAAAGTTAGTGCGTGGTTGGCGGAGGTATTGGCGGCCGGAGTTACGGCTTGAACTAATTTTGCTATAATGCAGACAAGAAAAATTTTCAAGATTCGACCGGCTATTATCTTTTTTGCCGCAAAGGATTGAAATTATCTATTATGAAATTATTCGATGAAAATCTCCAATCTATTTTTAGGAATAAAAAGCAATTCATTCGATTGTTTTTGCAAACGTTGGTCATCTCGATAGATGTCAAGACCACTTTCTTCAGTTGATGGAATTTCTATGTTCTTTATTTGGTCAATTGTCATAAGTGATTTATCATCTGCTCTTCTCCAGCCTGTATCCGAGATTGAACCCTTCCGTACAAAACCAGGTATACTTCCCCAATTTGATATCATAGAATCTTGCAAAAGAAGGGCGATATTTATGTTCCGCTTCGTCTGAATGTCCGAAATGCGTAGAAGCCTAGCCAACAAGGTGATTGGACTCAAATCGCAAACTAACTGGTGCCAAGGAAACGCATGCGTTGGATGAAGATCATTAAAAAAAGGAATCAGCCACTTTAGCTCCGAAGTTCCATCTCTTTTATTTACAATTCGCTTATTGTAATAATTATCTCTTAAATATTGCGCGTCTACAATTGAACAACCATACAATTCGTTGTCGTTGTTTATGCTTGTTGGTATAGGATCAATGTAATTGTAAAGAAGATACAGCGGCCATGCGTTGCGCGTTGCATCTGACGCATAGTTAATGAGGTTTACAATTTGATCACCGTGGTCCATAGCATTATAGCCATTGTTCCTATATATCTTTTTTGCTTGAATGGCTGCGTAAAAGTCATAGTCAAAATTTTTGAACCGTATTATCAGCTCGATATCGTTTCCATTTGCTTTTTCATTTTCAGCCTCAAAGACACGAATATTCAACATCGGATAAAAGTCAACGTATGCGTTCGTCGCAAATGCTATATTCTGCGTGAGTGTTGTTTCATAAACTTTAATCCTTGGCTTGATATAAGTAAATTCAATTCTTTTCCACGTTTCTATAGATAAAAATTTAAATAGGTTACACAGGCCGGGATTCGCTTCAAAACTGTTTTTGGCAGCAGTAAAATGAGTGAAATCAATAAATGACATAGCGTTGTGTTGTGACCGTAATGATTATCAGTAACAAATGTAAATGTATTTACATCAGAATAATTCTCTATCTAGTTAACAAAAAAATGTAGCTGATTCAACCATAAGAGCACATATCTTTTTCGCAGCTCATGCAATCAATTTTTGTAAATCCAACTAGGAAAAAAATCCCGGAAGCAATGGCTTCCGGGATCTGATCTAATGGGTAAGTGGAGGGTGGTTTAAGCGCTACAGGTGATGCAGCCGTCCTGCATGCTGCAGGTTGGGCCATCGGTTTGTGTAGGCTCAATACTGTCTATGTCGTTGGCTGCGGCTACCGGGGCTGAGCCAGGTATTACCGGGGCTATATCGTTAGCTACTTGTTTTTCAACTGTGAACTGAACTGCCTGTGCTGCAGCCTGGGTGCGCAGGTAATACATGCCGGTCTTCAGGCCTTTCTTCCATGCGTAGAAGTGCATAGAAGTGAGCTTAGAAGAGGTTGGGCTATCAACGAACAGGTTCAGCGACTGTGACTGGCAGATGTATGCGCCACGGTCGGCAGCCATATCTATAAGGTTGCGCTGCTTGATCTCCCAAACGGTCTTGTACAGTTCTTTGATGTCGGCAGGAACTTCAGCAATGTGCTGCACCGATCCGTTTGCTGCGATGATCTTGTTCTTCATGTCGTTGTTCCACAAGCCCAGGCTTACGAGGTCGCGGAGCAGGTGCTTGTTAACGATGATGAACTCGCCGCTGAGTACACGACGCGTGTAAATGTTAGATGTGTATGGCTCGAAGCACTCGTTGTTGCCGAGTATCTGCGATGTAGAAGCTGTAGGCATTGGCGCCACGAGCAGTGAGTTGCGTACGCCATATTGTTTGATCTCTGCGCGGAGTGCATCCCAGTCGTAACGGTCGGTAGGGTGTACGTTCCACATATCGAACTGGAAGATGCCTTTTGACAGCGGTGAGCCTTCGAATGACTCATAAGCGCCTTCGGTTTTCGCGAGGTCCTTACTGGCAGTCATGGCTGCGTAGTAGATGGTCTCGAAGATATTTTTGTTGAGTGTTTTTGCGAGGTCGCTTTCAAATGGCAGGCGCAGCAGGATGAAGGCATCTGCAAGGCCCTGCACACCCAGGCCTATAGGGCGGTGGCGGAGGTTGCTGTTGCGGGCTTCATCAACCGGATAGTAGTTATTGTCTATGATGCGGTTCAGGTTTTTCGCAGCCTGATAAGTTACTTCATACAATTTTTCGAAATCGAAGCGGCCCTCATTCACGAAGCGTGGCAGCGCTATTGACGCCAGGTTGCACACAGCCACTTCGTCGGGACTGGTATATTCGATGATCTCAGTGCAAAGGTTGCTGCTCTTGATGGTGCCGAGGTTTTGCTGATTGCTCTTGCTGTTGGCGGCATCTTTATACAACAGGTATGGGGTACCGGTCTCTATCTGTGAATCAATGATGGCAAACCACAGTTCCTGTGCCTTGATGGTTTTGCGGGCGCGGCCTTCGCGTTCATATTGCTCGTACAGCGCCTCGAACTCTGAGCTGTGACATTCGGCCAGGCCCGGAGCTTCGTTCGGGCAGAACAGACTCCAGTCGCCGCCACTCTCAACGCGTTTCATGAACAGGTCGCATATCCACAGCGCATAGAACAGGTCGCGGGCGCGGGCTTCTTCCTTGCCATGGTTCTTTTTCAGGTCCAGGAAGTCGAACACATCCGCATGCCAGGGCTCCAGGTATATGGCGAATGCGCCTTTGCGCTTGCCGCCACCCTGGTCCACATAGCGGGCCGTGTCGTTAAACACGCGGAGCATTGGTACCAGTCCATTGCTGGTTCCGTTGGTGCCGCCGATGTAGCTGCCGGTAGCACGCACATTGTGCACAGCCAGGCCAATGCCGCCGGCGCTCTGCGATATCTTGGCAGTTTGCTTCAGCGTATCATATATGCCATCTATGCTGTCATCCTTCATAGTGAGGAGGAAGCAAGAAGACATCTGTGCTTTGGGTGTGCCTGCATTGAAAAGCGTGGGCGTGGCATGTGTGAACCAGCGCTCGCTCATCAGGTTATACGTTTTGATAGCGCTCTCAATGTCCTCCTTATGGATGCCAATGGAAACGCGCATATACATGTGCTGCGGGCGTTCGGCGATCTTGCCGTTTACCTTCAGCAGGTAAGACTTCTCCAGCGTTTTGAAGCCGAAGTAATCGAATCCGAAGTCGCGGTCGTAGATGATGGAACTGTCCAATACCTCCGCGTTGTCTTCGATGATCTGCATGATGTCGTCAGCGATCATAGGCAGGCGTTTGCCGGTGTGCTTGTCTGTATAATTATACAGTGTGCGCATGGTCTCGGAAAACGACTTTACGGTGTTCTTATGCAGGTTGCTAACGGCAATGCGGCTGGCCAGCAGTGCATAGTCGGGGTGCTTGGTGGTAAGTGAGGCGGCGGTTTCGGCAGCGAGGTTATCCAGTTCGGTAGTTGAAACACCGTCATAGATGCCTTCTATTACCTTCTTGGCCACATCTATTACATTAACGAATGGGCTAAGGCTGTAAGACAGCTTCTCGATTCGGGCGGTGATCTTGTCGAACTTTATGCTTTCTTTTTTACCGTTTCTTTTTATGACAAACATACAGGCAGTATTTAGATGGTTAGTAGTATCCTTATTCAATACCCCTAAAAAAGTGAGGGGGACACTTTGCCACTGCGGGAGGCCCGCAATGGCGCATTTTTTATTATTGTTATTTTAGTATTTCCTTATTCTAAAAGTCTTCCTCCAGGGAGAAAGTCTGGTCATCCTTACCTGACAACACACCAGATTTCTGGTAGTCGCCCACACGCTTCTCGAAGAAGTTGGTCTTACCCTGCAGGGAGATCATCTCCATAAAGTCGAAAGGGTTGGAGGCATGGTACATTTTCGGATAGCCCAGTTCGCTCAGCCAGCGGTCTGCAACAAACTCAATGTATTGCTGCATAAGTCGGGCGTTCATGCCGATAAGGTCAACAGGGAGTGCTTCGGTGATGAACTCTTTTTCGATAGCTACTGCATTCCCGATGATGTCATATACCTCAGCCTGAGAAAGTTTGGTTTGCAGCATGCTATAGAGCAGGCAGGCAAATTCGCAGTGCATACCTTCATCGCGGCTGATGAGCTCGTTGCTGAAAGTGAGGCCCGGCAGCAAGCCGCGCTTTTTAAGCCAGAATATGGAGCAGAAGCTGCCGCTGAAGAAGATGCCTTCCACGGCTGCAAAAGCCACAAGGCGTTCTGCAAATGAGCCCTGTTCTATCCAGCGGAGTGCCCATTCGGCTTTCCTCTTAACGGCAGGCACAGTATCAATGGCATGGAACAGGTGATTCTTTTCTGTGGTGTCTTTTATATAGGTGTCTATGAGCAGCGCATAGGTCTCAGAATGGATGTTCTCCATCATGATCTGGAAGCCATAAAAGCAACGGGCTTCCGGAAGCTGCACTTCGCGCATGAAGTTGACAGCAAGGTTTTCGTTAACGATGCCATCGCTGGCGGCAAAAAATGCAAGAACATGAGAAATGAAGTGACGCTCACCGTCGTTAAGTCCGTTCCAGTCCTTCATATCACTGCCCAGGTCTATTTCCTCAGCAGTCCAGAAGCTGGCTTCGTGCTTTTTATACATGTCCCAGATCTTGGGATAGTTGATCGGCAGGATGACGAAGCGGTCCTTATTGTCTTTGAGTAATATTTCGTTTTCCACCATTTTTTGCAATTTTCAGGAGCCCAAGCGGCAAAAAAGTGTGCCGTTTTGAGAACCTTAGCAAATATAAAATGGGACGAAGCCCGCTGGTTTTTAAGTTTCTAACAGCGTGTGTATAAGTCGGCAGATGCAAGCTGGTACTGCATTTTGGCTATTGTGAACAGCGTGTGGACAGAAGCAAAAACAACTTACCTTCGCGCTATGCTATGTCGTAATTTTTTCTTATCTGGTATGGGGATTTTGGTTCTCTGTCTCAGCCAGCAAAACGCACATGCACAGAACAAAACCGATACGTTAAAAGAAGTACGTGTACAAGCGCGGCCAGCGGGCCCGAATGATGAGAAGGCAAAGCAAATGGCGCCAGGTATGCAAGTGCAAACTATGAGCCAGATGGCTTTGCAGGCATACCGCATGCAAAGCGTTGGTAATATGATCGGCCAATTAACGCCTGTGTTTGTTAAGGCATATAGCTTCAACGGACTGGCAACACTCAACTTCAGAGGATCCTCTGCGGCACAATCCCAGGTTTTATGGAACGGCATACCTATTCAAAATGCGTCGTTTGGCATTGCCGATATCAGTGAACTGCCCGTAATGCTGACAGACAATGTGAGTATAGTATATGGCAGCAACTCGGCCCTGTGGGGTAGCGGGAATGTGGGGGGCGCATTGCTGATAGAAAATAACGCTCCGGTTTTCGACTCAGGCAGGCGGCACTGCGGCATTAACCTGGGAGCGGGGAGTTTTGGTCAATATTCGGGAGGTGTCAGTGCATTGGCCTCGGGCAGGCGCTGGTATGTTTCGGCAAAAGCGACGGGCCAGACCGCGAAAAATGATTTTACGTTCACTGATGCAATAGGCAGCCATGAGAAGACGAGCAACGGTGCGTTGAAAAGCGGGGCCGTGATGCTGGATGGAGCATATAAAACCGGCAGCAACAGCATGCTGACGATGAGCGCCTGGTATCAACAATATGATCGCGAGATACCACCTACGCTGTTTGAAACCTACTCAGTAAAAAAGCAAAATGACAGAGCCTTGAGGCTGCTGCTTGGGTGGGATAAGAAGAAAGGCGATAAACAGGAATGGTATGCAAAGGCAGCGCTGACTCAGGATAATGTGCGTTATGACGATACAGTTACAGGGATGCACACCAGCAGCACAGCATGGCAATATTACCAGGAAGCAGGTTGGCGCTCACACTGGCGAGAGGGCGGACAAATGATGCTATTTGTACCTGTGCAGATAGCCTGGGTAGCCGGTTCGGGGATACAAAACACCAAATACCAATCGCGGGCAGCATTGGCCGGCGCATACGAGAAAAAAATGCTGAACGAAAAGCTGGATATTGCCGGTAATGCGCGACTGGAAAATATAGCAGGCAATACCGTTGTGCTACCGGGTGCAGATGCATCTTACAGATTGGCGCACCAGTTGAAACTGCGTATCAACGTGCAGCGCAGTTACCGCCAACCATCATTAAGTGAGCTTTATTATTACCCCGGCGGCAATGCAGATCTGAAACCAGAGCAGGGGTGGAATGAAGACTGTGGTTATTCCCTCGACATATCTTTTGGACGATTCAGGCTGCAGCATGAGCTGGCGGTGTTCAACCGGGAAATCCACGACTGGATCATTTGGCTGGGGGGCGCTATCTGGACGCCGCACAATATAGCTGAAGTGCACAGCCGCGGCGTGGAGACCGAAAATAAGCTGGAATATCGGGCGGGTAAGTGGAATTTTTACGTTAGCGCAAATACGGCATACACGCTTGCCACCACGGTAAACTCATACGAAGAAAACGATGGCAGCATCGGTAAACAGTTACCTTACACGCCGCGGTATAACGGCCAGGCGAACATTGGACTGCGCCGCGGGCGATTGTTACTCCAATACAGCCATACTTATACGGGGTACCGGTTCACAGTGGCAGACGAATCGGAGTACCTGGCACCTTACCAGACGGGCAACCTGTTTGCCATGTATGTCTTGCCTTTAAAGCAAAATACCTACACATTTACTGCAATGCTTAATAATATCTGGAATGAGCAATATAGCGTTGTGGGCTACCGTCCCATGCCCGGTCGGAATTTTTTGATATCGGCGGGTGCGCAATTCTGATATGCCGGGCTAAGCCGGTTCTGAAGCACGTTGAGGGGAGGGAGTTGCGGATGGTGCTGTTCCTGCATCTATTTTCGGAACAAATGCACTGTCCCGGTTGCAGCGTGTTTAGGTAGTGCACTATAGCCAGCAAAATGAAATTGTCCGTCTTTTCCTCGCTCATGTGCGGGTGCTATTATGGCGTATCAGGCACTTGCCAGCAAGTGCGCACGTCAGTGGTACTTAACTGACGTATTTGCTTATAGTTAATAAATATATGTTGGTTTGCTTAATATTTAAAAGTTCTGTAATTTTCGAGCACCTAAGGTAACCACACATGAAATATACCCTTACGTTTCTGCTGGTGTTGTGCACAATTGTTCACGGCAGGAGCCAGTGTCTCACCAATTCTATTGTCGTTAACACGGGATATGATCCTTTGACAGGAACCGTGTTAGCTACAGGTACTCACGATCCCAAATGGTCGGTGACGGGAATTTCGGCGCCATGCGCTACAATATGCGGGTGTTCCGCACCCTTCCAGGCATGGGCTATTCCCCCGCTTGTGCTTACCGGTTATAGCTGGGCTACAAATCCGGCAAGCCAATGGATCAACTTTTATGATGGCACCGGCTATGCAACTAATGCCACGGATTCCTACAGCGTGTCTCTTTCCCGGGAATTCAGAACCTGCTCAGCCGACAGTTTAACGCTTACCTTTCAGATATCCAACGATAATTTTATAGGTTCATTGAATATTGATGGAGGACCAAGCCTCTTCTCACAACCACCTGTATTCACACTCACCAATTTCACTACGTTTACAAATTTTACCACTACCATCTATGTAACGTCAGGTACACATTCCTTGAACGTAGTTGTAGGAAATGTTGCCGCCGCTATACCTATGAACGCCCATGGGCTCAATATTGTGGGCACTATTGCATCAGCATCAGGGGCCAGTTCTATAGTAAGGGAAAACGACGCTTCATGCGCATCTTATGTATGTAGCTCGATTGCTTGCAACACAATAGCTTTACCTGACACCCTCACAGCCTGCGCTGGCTCAACCGTCACCCTGGCGGCAACCATTACAGGGCCTGATTCTGTATTGAGTATTGCCTGGTCCCCGGCCACCGGCTTGTCTGATTCCGCTATCGCATCCCCAACCCTCACAGTTTCTTCGTCTGGCTATTACTATGTTACTGTTACCAGCCTGCTACCCGGCAACCTGGTAGTGAATGGTGATTTTAGTGCGGGTAATACAGGATTTACAAGCGATTACACCTACTCTCCGCCTCCAAGCACAGTGCTCGCAGAAGGAGACTACTCAGTGTCCAATGATCCGCACAACGTCCATGCCGGATTTTTATCTTTTCCTGACCATACGTCCGGCACCGGCAACATGCTGATCATGAATGGAGGGCCAAGCCCGGTGGACGTATGGTGCCAGACAATTGCTGTCGCGCCGGGTACGTACTATGATTTCTCGGCATGGTTTGCAGATTGCTCGTCTGTGACGGTGGCGCCTTACCAGCCGATCTTGCAATTCCAGATAAACGGCTCGTTGATAGGCGCTCCGTATACAGTTAGTGCTTCTCCGGGAACCTGGATGAATTTTTACTCGACATGGTACAGCGGGACGAGCACTACTGCTACAATTTGTATCTATGATGAACTTACTGCGGCAGCTGGCAACGATTTTGTGATCGATGACATTAGCTTCTCTCCCATCTGCCTTGCGACAGACAGCATTTATGTAAACGCCATAGCAGCAGATACCACCAAATCAGCGACAGACACCTCAGCATGCGCCGTTCCTGGCTCAATATTACTTTCGGGCCCGGCAGGGTATAGTAGCTATGTGTGGAACACAGGCAGCACTGTCAATACAATAACAGTTTCGGCGGCAGGCACGTACTGGGTATCTGTTACCGGGCCATGCGTATTGCATGTTGACACGTTCCATGTAAGTTTCACAGCGCCCACTCAAACAAGCCACATCCTGAGCGATAGCATGTGCACTGGTGCATCTTTATCCCTTAATGGCCCGGCAGGTTCCTCGAGCTATACGTGGAGCGACGGTAGTACTTCCTCCTCGATCTCCGTAAGCAACTCTGGCACCTACTGGTCATCGGGCGCTGCGGGCTGTTCCGTAACTACGGACACCTTCCATGTAGCAGAATTGCCATTGCCGTCTGTAAGCCTAGGCAATGACACGTCCGTATGCGAGGGTACTGATCTTGTAGTTGCCGCTAATGAAAGTGCAGGAGTCACTAATCTCTGGAGTAACGGTGAGACCAGCAATGCCATTATTGTGAATAGTGCAGGTCAATATGTGCTTACAGTTGATCAGAATGGATGCACAAATACGGACACGATCAACATTGGCATGATGTACCCGCCGACACTGAACCTGGGTCCGGATACTTCGCTATGCAATGGTGATTATTACATGATCAGCGCGCCCGCTGGCGAGAGCGTGATATGGTCGACCGGCAAAGTTGCTAACAGCATAACGGTCAACGAGACTGGTGCTTACTGGGGGAAGATCGTCAATCAATGTGGCGTGGCAGTAGATACGGTCAATGTGGATATAGGCCCTTGTGATGTGGCAACGCCGGATGCATTCTCACCTAATAACGATGGCAGCAACGACGTATTCTATGTGCGGGGAACAGGTATTGTAGAAATGGACTTCAGAGTGTATAACCGTTGGGGGCAGCTTGTTTTTGAAAGCAAGGATGTGAAATATGGCTGGGATGGAACGTATAAAGGAGAGCCTCAGCCGGTTGACATCTATGCTTATTCACTGGAAGTGAGATTGCTGGATGGTACGACGAAGAAATTGAAGGGCAATATTACCTTACTCAGGTAGTTCCAGTAATCGCAAATTAGATTTACCGGAGTTATTTATCTTCGTGCAAAACGTAGATCTGAATGGCGCAGTCGCAGCATAGCATTAGTTTATTGGATACACACCTGCTGGAACAACTTGCCAATGCACGTGTGGCCATTGTGCACACCGAGTGGAATGATAAGATAGTGAGGGAGCAGATAAACGGCTGCGAAAGCATGGTGCACCGTTTTGGAGGCGACATAGTGCGCAAAATGGCTGTGCCCGGCGCCTTTGAATTGCCTTTTGGCTGCAGGCTGCTGTGGCAGCAAATGGAACATGCGGAAGACAGGCCGGAAGCCATCATAGCGTTTGGTGCAGTGATAAAGGGCGGTACGCCACACTTTGATTACGTGTGTAAGGCTGTAACGGATGGCATACTTCAACTAAACCTCACTTTGCCAGTGCCAGTCATCTTTGGCGTGCTGACGCTTGATACTGAAGCGCAAGCCTGGGAACGATTGGGCGGTCCGCATGGACATAAAGGTGAAGAAGCAGCAATAACAGCGCTTAAGATGATACGCAACGTGCGTCCCGTTTAGCAGCATCTAATGATCATCGCCGCCGCCATGGAACCCGCCCGGAGGGAAACCACCGGGGCCACCGCCCGGAGGGCGCATGAAATTGTGTTCCGGTTTAGCATCTAATTCTGCAGGCGCCGCTCCTTTAAAATTGCGGATGGTATAGGTGAGCTGGAACATGAAATACTGCTTCAGCACCTGGGTTACGTCGTTTTCAATGTAGGTTTCAGTGACGGTGCGGCTGATACTTTTGTTCTGGTTGAGCAGATCGAAAACAGAAATGCGCGCCTCGAGGGCCTGTTTTTTCAACAGTTTATATGCGATGTAGGCATTCCACAATATATAATCCTGATTGCCGGTGCTGCTGAAAGCGGTGTAGTAATTATCGGTGATATTGGTATTGAAGACAACATTTTTCAGGAATATCCAGTTGAATTTGAATGACGCCGTGTGGCTGTAGTAGTCCGTATTGCCCTGCGTTTGCACTGAATTATTGACCACATTATAGTTTGCGTAATAGGCCAAAGTGAAATCCACCTTCTGGCTGATGTTGCTGCTGATGACCAAGCCACCGGAAGGTATATAGTTGTTGGCATAGTTGGTTACCTGATCTATCATGCCAGGCGTACGCGTGAAATTGAAGCCACCGCTGAGGTTGAGGTTGCTTTTCATGAACTCAAGCGGAATGCTGTAAGTAAGGAATGCCCGTTCGTTAAAGTATCCGTTAAGGTTTACGGGGATGGTGAGCTGGCTGCCTTTCGGAATCAGTATTGAATGAACACCGTCGTCGAACGACAGACCATTGCCGTTTACGGTGCGGTTGGCAATGTAATTATTGTCGTAGTTGGCGTAGAGATTGAAAAAGAAGTTGTGTGATGTTTTTGATTTGGTGAGGCCATAGCGCATGATAAGTGTGTGCTCGTAGTCCTGCTTCAGGTTAGCGTTTCCGGTTTTTAGCAACAGCGGGTTGCTGATATCCACAACATCCTGCAATTGGCTGATGGAGGGCGCAGTAGTGCTGGTGCGGTAAATGATGCGCAGGTTGCGGCCATCGGCAAAGCGATAGTTGAACATTGCGTTGGGCAATACACTGGTAAATGTTTTGGAAACAGGGTAAATGAATGGATAAGTTTGTTCGCCGTTCAGTTCTGCATACTGCACATTCGCGCCTGCCGTAAACATTAGTTTACGATCGCTTACGCGGTAGCCTATGCCGCCTTTCTGGGTATTGTAAGTGTTGTTGAATTTGTTGGAAAGGGAATCGTCGAATGCGGTGTAGTTGCCTGTAGCAGGATCGCGGTCATAAGTTTCTTTGTCAGCAATGTTCTTGCTGAAAGAGGGGTTATAACTAGCCAGTATCTGTCCTTTCTTGCCTACAGGTTCTGTATAGGTAACGTTAGGCGATATTGAGTACCCGTTGTTGTAGGTGGTATAGTGCTGATCGTAGGCAGTGGTGTCTGCGATAGGCTGGGTGTAGGTATTGTAACTATTGTAAACACCATTGCCTGATTTTTCATTGATAGAATTATTGATGTTCAGAGAAATGGTGCGCCTCGGCTTTTTGAACTTATGCTGTATCAATAAGTTGTTGCTGGATGAATAGCCTGAATTGTTTGCGGCATTGTAGTTGCGTGTGCTGGAAAGCGGGCTGTTCCGGGTTTCGGTGATCGTATCGGTATAAGCGCTTTGCGAAGTAGAACTATTGTTTTGCTGAAAACTGACACCCGGTGTAAAGATGATGGAATTGAAAGAGTCGATATTGTATTCAAACCGGAGATTGAAACGATGATTGTAGTTGCGGGTCTCAGCGGTGTCGTTCTCGTGATAAAGATCGTTGGTATAATAGGTGCGATCGACGATGGAATTGGAGGTGTTATCGGTGCTGTTGAAGAAATAGCTGCCGCTGACCTTTATCTTCTTGCCCCAGGTATCAGAATAATTAAGGCCAAACGAGTTGGTGGTTGTGATGCCATTTTGCTGGCCTACGAAAAAATTTGAAGCTGCTCCTCCGCCAGCGCCGCCTCCGCCAAATGCACCCCTGCCACCGCCGCTACCGCCCCGGTTGCCGCCGCTACCACCCGTTACGCCTAATACATCCTGGGCGCTGAAGTTTTGCTGATTGATGTTGTTGGAAAGGCCGAGGATAGAGATGCGCTGATCGCCATTGAAGATATTGAGGTTGCCACCAGCAATATAAGTGTCGTCTGTGCCGTAGCCGGCATAGCCTTTGCCGAACACTCCTTCGCGCTTGTCTCCCCTGGTAATGATATTCATGGTCTTTTGCGTGTTGCCATCGTCGAAGCCGGTGAATTGGGATTGGTCGCTGAGTTTATCGAACACCTGGATCTTGTCTATTACTTCGGCAGGCATGTTGCGCAACGCAAGGGTGGGGTCCGTTCCGAAAAACGGTTTGCCATCTACATATACCTGCTGCACCGATTCGCCGTTTACTTTTACGCCGTTATTGTCGGAAGTGACGCCGGGCATTTTGGTTACCAGGTCTTCTGCGGTGGCATCGGGATGTGTTTTGTAAGCGTTTGCGTTATACTCAGAAGTGTCGCCTATTTGCCTGCCCCTTTCCTGCACACCGTTGACGGTCACACCTTTCAACTCCTTTGAAGCGGAAGTCATAGCTATTTCGCCAAGGTCGGTAGTTGTATTGGTTACAGTAATAGTGCGACTGATCGATTTGTAGCCCAGGTAGTCGGCACGCAATTTGTAATTGCCTGCAGATGTAAGCCCGGAAAGGCTAAAACGCCCGCCGGTGTCTGTGACCCCACCGGTTTTGATGTTGGAGTCTGTTGCGGAAGTGAGCAATACATCTACACCGATGAGTGCTGAGTGGTCGGTGGCGTCGGTCAGCCGACCGGTGACCTGGAATGACTGCCCATAAACGCCGGACACGCAGCAGACAAAAAGGAGAACTGAGTATATGGTTAACTTCATAGACAGCCTGGTAAATTGATTTAAGACCGCAAAGTAACCAAAAGGTTTAAGGGTATTATCTTAGTAGGTCAATCTCTCAGATATAATCTGCTGACGTCCAAATGAAGTATCCGGTTTGGCCCGTTTGCTATTTTTCAGCTGGCGAGGGACAGGCATTTATCAATACTTATGCCAAACTCCACATTTTCCGGGTAGAGATTAAAAAAAATATTTTTGTGTTTTTACACAATATCCTGAAAACTACGCGTTATTTTTAGTACACATTCCACATTTATGATCCGCAAATCCTGGCTTACCTTCTTTGTGATCGGTAGCCTTTTTTTGTGCGCCTGCCACAGCAAGAACGACCTGCAGGTAAGTTCCAAAAATTTTGAAAGCGAAATTGAGCAACAGCAGAACCTCATCTTCCAATTCAACAAGGACATTTTTCCCGATTCGCTGGTAGGCCTGTGGGACACCACCGCTTACATTGACATTTCGCCTGCCGTGAAGGGGAAATTCAAGTGGAACAGTTCCAGCGAGCTGGTATTCTCGCCAGCGGAAGGCTTTGCCCCCGGAACCGAATACACCGCGCACCTTACCAAAGCGCTGATCGCGAAAAGTGCCAGAAAGTACAGCTTCAGCAGTGATGCGATCGCCTTTCATACGGCTCCGTTGCGGGTGACCAGCACGCATCTTTTGTGGACCCGCGGCAAAAATACCAGTAACGTGATGGTGCAAATGGATATGGGGTTCAACTACGACGTTGACCTCGCAACTGCGGCCAGCAAACTAAAGCTGAGCAGCGGGGGTAATAATATCAGTATGGCGGCGGTGAACACGGGGTCAGGAAAAGTATTATCCGTTCAGTTCATGCCGGTGAATGATAAAGATGAGGAAACGCCCCTGAAAGTTGTACTGGCAAGCGGAATACCCGTGAGTGGGTCCAAATATGTGTCTACCGGTGATACCACTATTAATGCGGGCATCCCATCGCGATATGTGCTTGCTGTGACCGATGTGTCGGCGCAGCATGACGGAACGGACGGCAGCATTACCGTAACATTTTCACAACCCGTTACTGAACAGAACCTGAAGGGGATGATCACCCTGGAGCCCCAGGTGCCATTTGACGTGAGCGTAACGGACGCGGGATTTGTGCTCACGAGCAGCAAGTTCAACCCGTCGCAAACCTACCAGCTCAATATCTCAAAATCGATAGAAGGCGTATTTGGCGGCAGGATGAAGAGCGAATATTCAGGGCAGGTATCATTCGGTAAGCTGGCGCCTACCATTACGTTTGCGAACACGAAGGGATATTATTTGTCGTCTGCCGGTTTCAGGAACCTGGCATTGAATATCGTGAATGTATCGGACGTGGAGGTGAGTGTAATAAAAGTGTATGAGAATAACCTGGAACAATTCATGCGCCGCGAAAAGGATTATAATTACAGCTATGATGAAGACGAACATGAAGGGCATGAATACCAATATTACCAGGCTGAGAACCTTGGAGACACGATCTATCATCAGAGCTATGAGACCAGCAAATTGCCTAAGCTGAACGCAGCACGCGTGTTGCACCTCGACTTCCAGGATAAGATAAAAAGCTACAACGGCATTTATATTTTGCGGGTAGCCTCAAAACAGCAGAATTGGGTGCAGGATTCCAAGATCATCACGCTTTCTGACATCGGCATGATCGTAAAAGAGGAGAAGGACAATATTTATGTGTTTGCCAATTCCATTAAGAATGCGACAGCCATGGCTGGTGTGAGTGTTTCATTCATCAGCACGAACAATCAGAAATTATACACGGCAACAACTGATGATGAAGGGATGGCGGTTTTCAGGAACATCAGCGCCCAGTCGCCTGGGTTCAAAGTGGGCATGATCACCGGTAAGATGGGCGATGACTTTACGTTTGTCTGGATGCCGATGTGCAAGATAGGCACTTCGCGGTTTGACGTTGGCGGCAGAATACCCAATGATGCCGGCCTGAACGCGATGATATACGGGGAACGCAACCTTTACCGGCCGGGAGAGACCATTCATCTGAGCGCCATTGTGCGCGATGAGACTTGGGAGCGGCCGGGAGAGGTGCCGGTAAAGATCAGGCTGAATATGCCGAATGGTAAGGAATTCAGCACTGTTCGGAAGATATTGAACGAGGAAGGATCCTGTGAAGTCTCATTTCCGGTTCCTGCTACCGCACTTACGGGAACGTACACGGCATACCTGTACACCGGAAACGACGTACTGCTGAACACGTATGCCATTAGTGTAGAGGAATTCATGCCAGACCGCATGAAGGTTTCGCTGAACCTGAATAAGGAGCAATATGCGCCGGGCGAACCGATCAATGCCAGGGTGCAGGCAGACAATCTGTTTGGCACGCCGGCTGCCGATAAGGACTACGAGTGCGAGCTGAATATGCAGAAGACCGATTTCACGGCAAAGAACTTTCCGGATTATAATTTTGCTGTCAATGCGGATTTTCAGTTCACCACTGATCTGAGGAAGGGCAAGACCGATGCGAAGGGTGGTGCGATGGAAACATTCAAGCCAGAGAATGTGAGTTCTGTGGGCTTGCTGAACGGCAACATCATGGCCACGGTGTTTGATGAGACCGGCCGCCCGGTACATAGGTATTCACACTTCCAGGTATTTACGCAGCCTTGCTTTGTGGGTATTAAGAACAGCGAGACCTATGTGAGCACAAAGACGCCGGTAAGGCTTGACCTGGTAGCAACGGATAAGAATGGAAAACCCGTGACATCAGAAGCCCAGGTGACCGTGCTGCGCAAGGAATGGCACTCGGTCATTCAGCAGGAGGGCAGCAGCTACCGGTATGTTTCGCAGAGTGAAGACCATATAGTGTCGCGCAACCTGGTAAAGATCAGTGGCACTAATACTGGGTTTACAACCGTGTTGCAGGAGAGCGGAGAATATGAAGTGCGGATATTTGCTAACGGATCGAACAGTTATGTGAGCAAACACTTTTATGCATGGGGCTGGGGCGATACCCACTACACATCGTTTGAAGTGGATAATGAAGGCAATGTGGAAATAAAGCCCGATAAGCCCAAGTACAATATTGGTGATAATATGAACATCCTGTTCACCACACCATTCGAAGGGCGCATGCTGGTGACCGTTGAGCGCGACCATGTGCTGCAGCATTACTACTTTGACACCAGGAACAAATCAGCTTCACTGTCGCTTAAAGCCTCAGATGAACATATACCCAACGTATATATTACAGCAACGCTGATCCGCCCTATGGGCTCCGATAATATGCCGCTGACAGTGGCGCATGGCTTTAAGTCGCTTTCTGTGGAAAACAAGCAGAATCATATACCACTGAAACTGGCCATGCAGGAAAAGTCGCGCTCAAAGAAAATGCAGACCATTAGTGTGCAGACGACACCAGGGGCAATGGTGACGATAGCGGCGGTGGATGAAGGCATATTGCAGGTAAAGAATTTTCAGACCCCGGACCCATACCAGCATTTTTACCAGAAAGTGGCACTGGCGGTAAACAGTTACGATATATACCCCTGGTTGCTGCCCGAGCTGAAGACCACACTCTCCAGCAGTGGCGGCGATGGTTCTGAACAATCGAACATGCGCGTGAACCCTATTTTCGCCAACCGCGTAAAATTGGTTTCGTTCTGGAGTGGTGTCCGCCAGGCCGATGGCAGCGGGCATGTGCAGTTTGATATTGATGTGCCGCAGTTCTCCGGCGATATCCGCGTGATGGCAACGGCATATAAGGGCAAGGCATTCGGCAGTACAGATAACCATATGAAAGTCGCCGACCCGGTGGTTATCAGCACAGCATTGCCGCGTTTTCTGAGTCCAAAAGACCAGGTGATCATGCCGGTATCGTTGAGCAATACCACCAACAATGCAAGCAACGCCACAGTTACAGTAACAACCACCGGGCCAATGGGTGTGGTTGGCGAAAGCACGCAAACCGTTTCTTTACCGGCGAACAGAGAATCGAGAGTGGTATTCAACATTGCGGCACAACCGGCTATAGGCGCAGGAAAGGTAACCGTGAGTGTAAAGGCGCTTGGCGAGACGTTTGTCAATGAGACGGAGATGGGCGTTCGTCCCCCGGCCTCGTTGCAAAAAATAACGGACGGAGGATTTGCCGCCGCCAATACCACACAGAATATCGATCTGAAGAATAACTTCATTCCATCATCGATATCTGGTAAAATCGTGATCGCTAAGTCGCCTGTGGCACAGTTCACAAAAAACCTGGGTGACCTGGTGCATTACCCCTATGGCTGTGTGGAGCAGACCACATCTGCGGCATTCCCTCAATTGTATTATGCCGACCTCGTGAAGAGTGCAACAGGCAATAACAATACCGATGAAAGTCCAGCCTATAATGTGCAGCAGGCTATTAATAAATTACAGTCGATGCAGTTGAGCAACGGCGCGCTCTCTTACTGGCCCGGCGGCAATTATGAAAGCTGGTGGGGAAGTATTTACGCGGCGCACTTTCTGCTGGAAGCCCGGAAAGCGGGTTATGACGTGAATGCGGGAACAGTAGATCGACTGATGCAATACATGAAATTCAGGCTCTACAAAAAGGAGACGGAGACGTTCTATTTTAATAATACCATGCACAAGGAGATAGCTCCTGAAGAAGTTCCCTATTCATTGTATGTGCTGGCCCTTGCAGGGCAAAGCCAGCAGGCAACCATGAACTACTACAAGGCGCATAATGAACTGCTGACGCTTGACGGACGTTATATGTTGGGTGCGGCTTATGCGCTGTCTGGCCAGCCTATGCAGGCAAAGCAGGTGATGCCGCCCGCATTTGCCGGTGAGATACCCGACCATTCATTTTCAGGAAGTTTCTATAGCTATATAAGAGATGAAGCTTTGTCGCTGGATGTGCTGATGGATATAGACCCCGCAAATCCGCAAGTGGGTGTGATGAGCAGGCACCTGGTGGAACAGTTGAGGAAAGAATATTACCTGAGTACGCAGGAAAATGTGTTCAGCTTGCTGGCCCTCGGTAAAGTGGCCAGGGCGGCGAATGCCACTTCCGGAACTGCCACGCTTTACGCCGATGGCAAGAAGATAGGCAGCACAGATGGTCAACCGTTTACTGTGAACAGCCACGACTATGCGGGCAAACAGCTTTCCATCAAGGTGAGCGGCAAAGGCGGGTTCTACTACTCATGGCAGCTTGCGGGCATCAGCAGCGATGGCACCATCAAACAGGAAGATAGCTACCTGCGTGTGCGACGCACCTTCTATGACCGCAACGGGCATGAAATATCAGGTAATACCTTCAGGCAGAACGACCTGGTAGTTGTATGCCTCTCTATAGAAACAGAGCACAATACAGATGTTGACAATGTGGCGATAACTGACATGTTGCCGGCTGGGTTTGAGATAGAGAACACGCGCCTGAATGAGATGCCCAACATGAGCTGGATGAAGACCGACGACCAGCCAGACTATATCGACATCAGGGACGACCGCATCAACATGTTCACCAAGGTATCTTCCAGGAAGCGGAATTTCTACTACATGGTTCGCGCAGTCTCGCCGGGCACCTATCAGTTGGGCCCTGTGCAGGCCGATGCGATGTATGATGGTACCTATCACTCCTATAACGGAGCAGGTGTAGTGAGGATAACCGATAAATAGCAGCATGAAGAAGAAGTGGTGGCGAAGAGCGCTGCGCCTTGCCTGGAAGGGACCATTGGCCGCTATAGGGATGTTCCTGTTGCTGGATCTGATCGCTCCTGTAAAGCCGGACATTACTTATGCCGCTGTTATAGAATCGAGGGATGGCAAGGTGCTGCATGCTTACCTGACACACGACCAGCAGTGGCGCATGCAGGCAAAACTGAGCGAGATAACGCCTGAACTGAAGAATGCCATCCTGTTCAAGGAAGACCGACATTTTTACCACCATCCGGGCGTGAATGTGATGGCCGTGGGGCGGGCCGTGATCAATAACCTGTTTCACCTGAAACGGACATCCGGCGCATCAACCATTACCATGCAGGTGGCCAGGATGCTATCGCCAAAGCCGCGCACGTATGTGAATAAGTGCATAGAGATGTTCCGAGCCACGCAACTGGAGTTGCACTATAGCAAGGATGAGATACTGCAGATGTACCTGAACCTGGTGCCTTATGGCTCCAATATTCAGGGTGTGAAGGCTGCGTCGTTGCTGTATTTTAACAAGACGCCCGACCAGTTGTCGCTGGCAGAGATCACTGCGCTGAGCATCATACCTAACCGGCCCAACTCTTTGGTGATGGGCCGCGATAATGGCCGGATAGTTCAGGAACGCAACAAATGGCTGGTGCGGTTCAGGGAAGCCCATGTATTTGCCGATAACACGATCAATGATGCGCTGAGTGAACCACTAACTGCAAGCCGGCATGCGGCACCGGCGGGGCTAGCGCAATTCGCCTGGCGGATGCGTAGAAATAACCCCGGTGCTCCGGAGGTGAGAACGACCATTGACGCCGGCATGCAAACGGAAGCAGAAAATATTGTGACCAACTATGTAAGCGAGCTGAAGCTGCACAACATCAACAATGCGGCGGTGATGGTAATGGACAATAAAACTCACGAGGTGCTGGCTTACATCGGCTCTTCCGACTTTGCCGATAAATATCATTATGGGCAGGTAGATGGGGTACATGCGCCCCGGTCGCCGGGAAGTACTTTGAAACCCTTGCTCTATGGCATGGCATTCGATATGGGACTGGTGACGCCCAAAACTGTGCTTGCCGACGTGCCTATCAGCATCAAGGGATATTCGCCTGAGAACTACGACCGGGCATTCAGGGGCGATGTCACTATCGAGTATGCGCTGCGCAATTCGCTGAACATTCCGGCTGTGAAAGTGCTGGACGAGGAAGGCGTGAATAATTTCCTGGACAAGATGAGCGCCACCGGTTTCAAGACGATAAAGGACAGGCGAAAAAAATTAGGGCTATCGGTCATACTTGGCGGTTGCGAAGTGCGGCTGGATGAGTTGACGCCCATGTATGCGGCATTTGCGAACAATGGAAAGTATGTTCCGGTCACGTATCAGCTTTCAGACAGCACCGCGAAAATAAAGCATGACACTGCAGGGGTAGTGCAAATGGTGTCGCCTTCGGCCGCGTATATGATCTCGCAAATACTGTGCGAGCTGCATCGTCCTGACCTGCCCAATGCCTATGAACAAGCGCAAAACATTCCGAAAATAGCGTGGAAGACCGGAACCTCTTACGGCCGGAAAGATGCCTGGAGCATTGGTTATAACACGCGATACACGATAGGTGTGTGGCTGGGTAATTTTTCGGGTGCGGGTGTGCCCGAGCTGAGTGGCGCTAATACAGCAACGCCTTTACTGTTCCGCCTATTCAATGCGCTGGACCATAACGCCGGCAGTGAGTGGCTGGAGCAGCCGAAGGATCTGTCGTTCAGGCTGGTGTGCAGCGAGACGGGAGATATACCCAACGATTTTTGCCACAACCAGGTGATGGACTATTACATACCTGGCGTGTCGCAAAATACCCGGTGTGAACACCTGAAGGAGGTGTGGCTTTCTGCAGATGAAAAGTATTGCTACTGCACCAGTTGCCTGCCTCCGCAGGGTTACAAGACAAGGCTGATGCAGAACCTATCGCCTGAACTGGCTGCTTACTACGACAATAATAATATCAGCTATCAACACATGCCGCCGCATAACCCTGCATGTACGCGGACATTTGGTGGCCAGGCGCCGGTCATCAATTCGTTGACCAATGGTGCCACGTACATGATCACAGACAAGAATGAGCAGAAGCTGCAGCTTTCCTGCACGGCAGCTACCGGTGTGGACAAGGTATATTGGTACATCAACAACAAGTTTTATGCTGCGGCAGATGCCGGATCTAAAATATTTTTTGCTCCGCAAACCCCCGTTGTAAAGATCAGTTGTGCCGATGACAAGGGGCGTTCGGCAAATATCAGTATCAACATAAAGTTCCTGTAAAGCAAAGCCCGGCAATATTTGCCGGGCTTTGCTTTACAGGTTCATGTAAGATATTCTATTTCATTTTTCCGAGCACGATGTTCCATATCTCCTGTTCTCTGGCGTCTGCCCCGGTATTCATCGCGTCTGCCTTTTCCAGCAATGGTTTTACCTCCGGATGCTCTTTAAGGTCTTGCGCGTTGATCTTCACATTCAGGAAGGCGCCCTTCACACCCGTGCGGGCACAAAGTGCCCCCACGCCTGCATCGCTCACGCTGTTGGGGTTACCGATCTCGGCCATTGCTTTGATGATGCCAAATGATTCATAGGCAAGCTCCATGGTGCGGAACGGTACTTTGATGGCGTTGATAGTAGCGGCATCTATGGCTGCCTTGCGGGCAGCCTTTTCCGCATCATTGCCCTTAGGTAGGCCGAACGCAGCCATTATCTGGTTGAACGCATTGGTATCTTCATCCACCAGTGTCATTAATTCGCTCATCAGCGCCTGGCCTTTCTCAGCATGGTTGGAGAACTCCTCCCAGCGGGCATCCCAACCCTTTTTATGTGATGAAAGGTTAGCCACCATGGTTGCAAGCGCAGCGCCTAAAGCTGCGCTGTAAGCTGCTATGGAGCCGCCGCCCGGTGCAGGCGATTCGCTGGCGGTCTCTTCAGCAAAACCTTTAACCGTCATATTCACCAGCTTGCGGGTGTTATTGTCGCGCAGGCGGTATTCAATTATTTTCTTTGCAGGGTCGAATGGCGCCAGTTCGTCCAACCCCATTGAGCGAACGGCTATCTTGATCAGTTCAGCTTCGCTTACGCCCACACTGCGCTGCTGTTTGCGCAGGAAGTATTTGCCGGCTTCCAGCAATGCCTCCAGCGGCACCAGGCCCACCAGTTCGCTACCGGTGACCCGCATGCCGCGCGCTTCGGCGCGCTGGCAGGCAGTGTCAAATGCCACATGCAGCGGCGTTACGTGCATGTTGGTGAGGTTCATGGATATCTGCGCAATGCCATATTCTTCAATGAACCAGCCTATTGCTTTTACCGACTTCAGCAAACCTGGCACCCAAATAACCTCGCCATTTGCATCCTTTGCAGGCTTGCCTTTCTCATCAAGTTTCTGGCGGCCCTTTTCGCGGATATCAAAAGCCACTGAGTTGGCGCGGCGGGTAGATGTAGTATTGAGGTTCACATTATAGGCAATAAGGAAATCGCGCACCCCGATAACGGTTGCGCCGCTGCGTTCATTGAACACGGCCTTGCCGAAATCCGGCTGCCAGTCGGGCTGCTTGATTTTAGCAGCAAAACCCTCATACTCGCCGCTGCGGATGTCGGCCAGGTTGCGGCGGTGTGGCGCGCTTGCGGCATACTCATACAAGTAAACCGGTATGCCCAGTTCTTCCCCTACGCGCTTGCCCAGCATTTTGGCAAACTCCACAGTTTCCTCCATGGTAATGCCGGATATGGGTATCAGCGGGCACACATCGGTAGCGCCCATGCGGGGATGCTCGCCCTTGTGGGTGCGCATGTCAATGAGCTCGCCGGCCTTTTTTATGCCTTCAAAGGCCGCCTCTATCACCGCGTAGGGATTGCCCACTATAGTAACCACGGTGCGATTAGTGGCCTTGCCGGGGTCAACGTCCAGCACCTGCACACCGTCTATCTTTTCCATTTCGGCGGTGATCTTGTTGATGGTATCCATGTTCACCCCTTCGCTAAAGTTGGGCACACACTCTATGATGGCATTTTTGAAGTCTTTCATTGTATAGCTGAGCTTTTTGTGGTGGTGCAAATGTACTATAGCACATCAATAATGTGTCATATTATCAAATAACTCAACATTGACTGAGGCATAGTCAAAGACTACTACTTCTTCTTCGCATTTTTGCGAAACTCCGAAAACGAAGATGTTTTCTTTTTAGCTGTCGAGGATCTAGCAGCGGTGTTTTGGGCGGGCCTTACAGGTACTTCTCCATCTGGTTTAGTTCCCGTTTTCTTTTTGGGTATGTACTGCTTCTTCTCTGCTGGTTTGGGTTCTTCTGCGTCGTTGCTGGAGTATTGCAGCATGTCGGTAAGCTTGTCGGTCTCGGCGGGGGTCAGGTAGCGCCAGCGGCCGGTAGGCAGGTTGTCGATGGTAATGTTCATCACCCGCACACGGGTCAGCTCTACTACCTTATAGTCCAGGTAGTCGCACATGCGCCTTATCTGCCTGTTGAGGCCCTGGGTAAGGATGATGCGGAAGCGGCGGCTTCCTTCTTGCCGCACGAAGCACTTTTTTGTAGTTGTGCCCAGCACCGGCAAGCCATTGCTCATGCGCGTAATAAATTCAGGGGTAATGGCTTTGTCAACCGTCACCACATACTCTTTCTCGTGGTGGTTACTGGCGCGGAGTATCTTATTGACTATATCTCCATCGTTAGTGAGCAGGATAAGGCCATCAGAGTCTTTATCTAGCCTGCCCACCGGAAATATGCGCTTGGGGTGATTGAGAAAGTAGATGATATTGGTGCGGTCTTTAGGATCAGTGGTAGAGGTGACCCCGGCAGGCTTGTTGCAGGCTATATATATGGGGCGTTGTTTCGTTTTGCGGTTTAGCGGTTCGCCATCAATAGCCACTACATCGCCCGGGCTTATGCGCGCGCCGGGCAGTACCAATTCGTCATTAACGGTTACACGTGCCTGCTCAATGAGCTTATCGGCCTCGCGCCGCGAGCAAAACCCGCTGGAGCTAATGAATTTGTTCAGACTGATCAGATTATCACTCATCTGGTGTAAAGATACTGCATCCGCCGGTCGCCGTACCTATGTTCTCACATTCGTTCAACGATCGTCAATACAGCGCACTCAGTAATTATGTGATGCGTTCGCGAAAATATTAGCTGCTGCACTAAATTTGGCATTGATATGAGTCGCCATTTCGCAGAACAACAGACATTTTCCAACATTGATTTTAAGAACACCCCACTGGTAAGAGGTGAGTACGAAAGCTGCACGTTCATCAATTGTAATATGAGCGATGTAGCCCTGTCCGGCTGCCTGTTCATAGACTGTACATTCACAGGTTGCAACCTCAGCAATGCAAAGATCCTCGGAACGGTATTCCGCGATGTTCGTTTTGAGGATTGCAAAATGCTGGGGCTCCGGTTCGACAGCGCGAATGAATACGGCCTGCAGTTCGCCTTTAAAAATTGTCTGCTTGATCATTGCTCGTTCTACGATGCCAAATTGCGGGGCACTGTTTTTCGCGATTGCCGCATGCATGAGGCGGACCTTACCGGGTGCGATCTTACCGGCGCCACTATGGACAACTGCAGCCTTGCCGGAACTACGTTCGAGCGCACCGTACTGGAGAAGGCAGACCTGCGACATTCAACCGGTTTCGTCATCGATCCGGATAGCAATAAAGTGAAGAAGGCTAAATTCTCGCTTTCCGAATTGCCGGGCCTGCTGCTGAAATATGATATTATTGTTGATTGATGTTACAGGTTGTATTTCTACAGCAGTTAAATGCTAAGTTTGTAGATAAATACCATCTGTTATGATAGATACCAATCTGATTACCACCGCTACCTCACTCGAAGGCTACCGCATTGTGAAGCACATGGGTGTTATCCGCGGCATTACTGTTCGCTCGCGCAGCGTTGTGGGCAATTTTGCCGGAGCTTTTCAGGCCATCTTTGGCGGCAGGCTGTCCATATATGTTGACCTCTGCGAAAGAGCACGGCAGGAAGCCTACAATCTGATGATAGAACATGCAGATGGTGTAGGCGCCAATGCCATCATCAACGTACGCTATGACGCTAATGAAGTGATGAACGGCATCACTGAGGTGCTGGCCTATGGCACAGCAGTGCAGGTAGAGCGCATCTGATGCGGTTCTACGCCATTACTCTTGCTGCGGGTTCTTTGCGCTCGCCTATTTGCTGACGCCACATAGCATAGTACAGGCCCTTTTCCGCCAGCAGGCTCTGGTGGTCGCCTGTTTCAATGACATTGCCTTTCTCCAGTACGTAGATACGATCTGCATGCATAATGGTGGAGAGGCGGTGTGCGATCATTATAGTAATATGCTGACGCTGCGCCGTTATCTCGCGGATGGTCTGCGATATATCATCTTCGGTAAGTGAGTCGAGTGCAGACGTAGCCTCATCAAAAATCATCATGCGCGGCTGCCGCAGCAATGCGCGGGCTATGGAAATGCGCTGGCGCTCGCCGCCCGACAGTTTCAGGCCGCCTTCACCGATCATTGTATCCAAGCCATTCTCGGCACGCGAAAGCAGGTTTTCGCAGGAAGCTTTCCGGAGCACATCGTTGATCTGTTCGTCAGTCGCTGAGGGGTTCACAAAAAGCAGGTTCTCTTTTATAGTGCCCGAGAATAACTGAGGCTCCTGCGTCACCATCCCTATCTGGTGGCGAAGTTCTTCATAGTCTATTGCCGACTGTTCATGACCATTGTAGCGGATATGCCCGTTGTTGGGATGGTACAGACCTACCAGCAATTTTACAAGCGTAGTTTTACCGCTGCCGGACGGACCCACAAAGGCAACTGTTTCGCCCAGTTTCACATCAAATGAAATGCCGTCCAGCGCAGGGCGTGTGGCTGTATTGTGCTTGAACCCGACTTTGTCGAACACGACCTCTTCTATGCCATTGATCTGTTCGGGCGTTTCGGGCACGTATTCCACCGGTTTTTTCAATAGCTCCTGCATGTTATTCAGCGATGCTTCCGCTTCGCGATAAGACAGGATCACAGTGCCGATCTCCTGCATCGGGCCGAAAATAAAGAAGGAATAGAATACAAGTGTCAGGTATTGCCCGGGAGTTAACGTTCCGCGGTAGATGAGCACCAGCAGGCAAAGTATGATCGCTTGTCGCAGCGCATTCACAAAAGTGCCCTGGATGAACGAAATGGTACGGATACTACGCACCTTTTTCAGCTCCAGCCTTAGTATTCTTATTGTTGTAGAATTCAGGCGGCGGATCTCCTGCGTGGTCAGACCGAGGCTCTTCACCAGCTCTATGTTTCGCAGCGATTCCGTTGTGGAGCCAGCCAGCGCGTTTGTTTCCTTTACTATCGTTTTTTGCACTTGCTTTATCCGCTTACTCAGGAAGCTGATGAGCATGGCCAGAACTATTGCTCCACCAATATAGACCACCGGCAGCATGGGGCTGAGACTGGTGGTATATCCGATAACGATCGTGAGGCCGACCAAGGTAGGTAGCAGCACATTGAAAAAGGAATTGATGAACTTCTCGCAGTCAGCGCGCACCTTCTGCAGCACGCTCAATGTCTGTCCGCTGCTCTGGTCCTCAAATTCGTGGTAAGGCAGCCGCAGTGCATGGCGCAGGCCGTCTGTGTACATCTGGGCACCGTATTTCTGTATGACAACGTTCACCACGTAGTCCTGGAAATTTTTGGCGATGCGCGATATCATGGCCACTCCCATCAGCAAGCCAATGATGCCCAGCGCTCCGGAAACGTATTGGCTCATGGTGCGATGCACGGCGGTAGCTTCTTCAAAGTGCTTATGGGCGATCACCTGCCCGATAAGGCCGCCGGTTGGATGGGGATCGACGGCTTGTGGATGGTTAACAAAAAGGTCGAGCAGGCGCCCTGACAAATAAGGGTCCATCATGGAAAACCCCTGATTAATGGCCGCCAATATGATAGCCAGCAGGATCATCAGTTTGTACCTGCTGAGGTATTGCATCAGTAATTTCATAGCAGGTAAAGGTAGTATGCCGATAGCTACCTTCGTAAATATCTGTATTAATATTGTTTATAATCTGCCGCTTATTCGAAGCATCAGTATTATTGCTGCAAATTTTAATGGAAAATGCTGCGGCATGACCTCCAAAGGGCCAGCCAACGATGTATGGTCAAATAACTGTCTATAAGATGAAACACCATTATGAGCAGGATGCCCGGATATTTACTCGTATTGCCACTGTTATTATTCCGGGTATGCCCAGCTAATGCGCAGAATGCTCCGACAGCAGTATTGGTGGGTACTTATCAAAAGGAGGTTCCGGCGCATGTGTTTGAAGGGGATTGGGCAGACAGCAGTTCCGTGTGGTCGTCATCTCAGCTTCAGATCAATGACGACAATTCATTTGTTTTTCACGATCATGGTTGCTACGGCCAGCACTATACCTGCGGCAAATGGCACCTGGTCCATAATGTGATCGTGCTGCAAAGCGACGATAGTTATAAACCGCCAAAGCCCCACCCCAAAAAAGTGCAGCATTTCCGTGCCGGAAATGGCGCCAACTGGTCGGTAGAATTGCCCGATACGCTGGCTGGGGGGCCGATACTTAAACCGACGATGTGGAGCGATACGGTGAAAGTGTATTTTGATCACGTTGTGCTGAAGTATGAGCCATGCACTCTGGTTTGCCAAAGCAAAACGGCATTGCTTGATGAACTCAGGCTGCATAAAAGGCCGGGTTCCGGTCCGGGATGCAAATAACCGTGAGGTGGGCTAGAACGGATAGCCGATTGAGATGTTGACAATGACATTGTTGGCGCGCCACGATGGGTTCCACAAGTCTATCTTATTAAACACCCAGCCATTGTTCTCAAAAACGTAGGGCTTCTTTACCGGGATGGCCACATCGAGGCGGAAGGTAAGGAAGGAGGCTATCTCAAAGCGCGCACCGGTGCCCAGGTCCATCGCAATATCCTGTCCCAGCCTGTTAAGCTGGAATTCGCCCCCGGCATAGGCGCTGTCTCTTTTCGCCAGCCAGATATTGCCTGCATCGGCAAACAGCACGCCATTCATTTTTACCGAACCAGCAAACAGCGGTGTGATGGGGAAGCGATACTCCCCATTGGCTTCCAGCTTAATATCGCCGGTCAGGTCAATGATATTGTTATTTAAGGCAGTAGCCGCGTCGTAGTAGCTGCCGGGCCCCAGGCTGCGGATGCGCCACCCGCGCAGGCTATAGGGGCCTCCGACGTAATATTGTTTGATGTAAGGAAGTGTTACCGATTGACCATAGGGGACGCCATAACCACCATAGAAACGAAATGCGAAAATAGAGTGAGGCAGGTTGAAGAAACGACGGGCATCAAAGTCGAACTTGACGTATTGCGAGTACTTGACGTGGTACAGATCGTTCAGCGCATAACCCAATGAATTGATGGCTCCGAGCAATCCGCCGGCCTCTTCAGCTCCCAGGCGCACGTAGGTATAATTTTTACCGTAGTTTTTTTCAAAATTGGAATAGGTGAACGTAATGTTCTCGCCTTCAATGAAAGTCTGTTTGTAGCTGTCTTTGAGAAAGGCGTTGCTATCGAGCGCGCGGCGGAAAGAATCGGTCTCGCGCGGCAATCTTATGATGTTGACGAAGGCTGGCGAGAAGTCCCATTGTGTTGTTGACGATGAATGCCAGCTATACTGGAAATTAGCGCTCGTGTTCACAAGGGTGAAATACTGAACACGGTTAATGACGTTGGTGCCACCGTTGATAATGGTATGGGGCAGGTTGGAAATGTCGAAGATGCTGGCCGGCACCGGTGCAATGAATTTCGGAAAGTCAATGCTTCCATTGGCCCCGTAGTATTCCGTCAGCAGTCCGAAATGATCCGGGAATTGTTTGCCTACATTATCATTGTAAGCCAGCTCCAGACCGCCCGTAAGGCTAAGTTGCAGCAGGTTGGCACCCTTTGCAAAATTCTTATCGCGGTAGGTAACACCTACTGAGTTGCCCAGTTGGTAAGTTGTGCCGCTTGAAATTTCGGTGTTTGCGGAGAAATCGTGTTTTTTGGTTTTGCTCAGGTAAATGATGCATTCCAGTTCATGATGGTTATCCCGGTTTTCACGAAACTGGATGCGCACATATTGATAAATACCGAGCTCGTTCAGTTTCAGGATCGTGCGGTCGTATTCAGACTGCGCGAACAAATGGCCGGGATGCAGGTAAATGTGATCGGCCAGCACCTTGGGGTGAACAAAATTGCCGCGACTGAAGAATACGATGCTGTCTATCATTTTGCGGATCACCTCGCCACTGCCTGTAGTTGCAGCGGTATCATAGTCGGGAAAGACGGTAACACTGCCGATCGTATATTGTATGTTGGCCGAGTCGATGCGGGAGTTGATGATCGTGTTTACATCGGTAGTGGGTTTTGTGTTGCGGTTGGACGAAATAAAGCTGAGCGCATTCTCAAATGGGTTTTCCACATCCTTGAACATGGCCTTATCCAATGTGTCGAGCACAAAGTGGATATTGTCCTGCGTAAAATGATAATAGCCATTGTCCCGTATCAGGTTGGTCAGGCGGCTGATCTCGTTATCGGCCATGCTGTAGGTGAACTCCTTGTTCCGGGCAAAAGCGGTCGCCTGGGCAGCTTTGTTCACTATGTGTGCTATGTTCGAATCGTCAATATCATAGATCACTTTGTTCACCAGGTAGTTGCCGCCGGCATCCACGTTATAGGTCACCCGCGCCTTTTTGCCGTTTACCTTTACGGTGTCTGTGATCCTTGCGTAGAAGTAGCCCTGGTGAAACAGGTAGTTGTGCATACCCGTCATGCTCCTTGTAACAAGGCTGGTATCCAGGATGGCGGGTTTTTCGACACTTTTAGGAAGCAGCGAATCCGGCCTGTTTTTCAGTTTATGATAGCGCCAGTTAAACAGGTTCAGCTTTAATGGTACGGTTTTGAAAAACGTGCGTGTATTGGCCTTTTGTATCACCATGTGCGACAGGTTATCGCGGATCTCGCCCTTATTGTACATTACCTTCCTGGACCGGAGGTTGATGGAGTTTTTGCGCAGCATGTATTTGCCATCGGGCACATGGCGGGTGGTGCGGCATGCCCCCAGCGCCAGCAGGGCTACAAGCAAAGTAAAGAAGGTAATGCGTATGTGGGGGCGCGGGCAGTGCATTAGTTAAGGTACTACAATTAGTTATAGTTTTGCAGCACAATGTTATCAAGGGCGCAAAATAAATATATTCGGTCGTTAAGCCAGCAAAAATACAGGCTGGAGCACAAAGTATTTGTTGCTGAAGGTGCGAAGCTGGCGGGGGAATGGCTTAGCAGCCCGGGCTCCCTGCAGTTGGTTGTTGCCACCGAGGCATGGCATGCGGCACACCTGCAATTGCTGAGCAGGCACCCCGAGGCAGAGATATGTGTAGTTACCGAAGGCGAATTGGATAGTGTATCTGAGCTGCGTACGCCCAACCAGGTGCTGGTTGTGGCCCGGATGCCCGAACAGCCTGTACTGAGACCCGGTAAGGGGTGGTATCTTATTGCCGACCAGGTGCAGGATCCCGGAAACCTGGGTACACTTATTCGTATTGCCGACTGGTTTGGCATTGCGCATATGATCTGCACGCCGGGCTGTGCCGATATCTACAATAGTAAAGTTGTGCAGGCAGGCATGGGCGGTCACCTTCGGGTGAATATGTACTCCGCCGACGCGGTGTCTTTCCTGGAACAGTGTGGTCTGCCTGTGTTTGCGGCCACGCTCAATGGAGATGATCTTTATGAACAGGGGCGGCAAAAGGATGGTGTGCTGATCATTGGGAACGAATCGAAGGGAATATCGGAGCAATTGCGTACGTTGGCGACGAAGTTTGTGACGATACCCCGGCGTGGTGGTGCAGAGTCGCTGAATGCGGCTGTTTCGGCGGGCATATTGTGCTCGCACCTGGTATCTTAACAGTTATTTATACCGTTGGTCAGTCTGAATGGCATAAGTATTGTGCAAATTTGTAACAGTAAGCTTTAATATATGAAACAAATCATTCTTTTCGTTTTGGCACTGTCGGGTGCCGGCACAGTTTTAGGACAGTCAGCGCTCCGCATCAGCCTGTCTGACCGCACGCCTATTACCGTGGCAGTTGATGGACGGTATTTCAATACGCGCGGGCAGTCGGTGACAGTTGGCGACCTGCCAACCGGACGGCACTGGGTGCAGATATATGTGGCAACAGAAGGCAGCCGCAATGTGCGCGAGAACATGGTGTATGAAGGCAAAGTAAAAACGTATGGCGGCCAGACGACCCTGGTAACATATGATTACAATGCTGATAATGTGGCCATAGCCCAGCAGGATATGAACTATCAGGCACCACCCGCTATGCCTGGCAACCCAGGCAACAATGGTGCACCCGGCTACAGCAACAATAATGGCGGGTATGACAATGGGAACAACAATAATGACGCCCGGCAGAATACGCCGCCTCCGGCACAAAACGATAACGGCTATAGTGATAATAACAATCAGCCGGCAGCCAGCCCGGCTGCATCTCCGGTTTCTGACGATGTGACCACTGAGGGTAAGGCCAAATTAGCCAAACTGCAGAAAAAAGTAGCCGCAAAGAATACGGATACGGAGAAGCTGAAAGCACTGCAGAATGCATTAAAAACGGAAATGATCAATTGTGCGCAGGTACGCTATATGATGGATTGGTTCAACTTTGAGAGCACCAAGGTAGAGTTTGCTGAATGGGCCTATGACCATGTTACCGACCCGCAGAACTTTGCTACCATCAGCGACATGTTCATGTACAGCAATTACAAGGATGAACTGGATAACTTTGTGAAAAGCAAAAAGTAGTTCAGGAATGATGGTAAGGGGAGTTATTGAGAATGCTGAATGCCCGGTAAACCTGCTCGGCAACCAATAACCTCACCAACTGGTGCGGAAACACCAGGTGCGATAGCGACCATGTTTGATGGGCTTTCTGCCTGATGGCTTCACTGACGCCAAATGCGCCCCCGATAAGTATGACAACCGTTTTCGTGCCCTGGTTCATCAGGTGCTGGAATTGCTGTGCCCATTGCGGGGATGACAACATCTTACCGCGCTCATCCAGCAATATGAGATAGTGGTTGGCCTGCAGCCGCTTCAGGATCAGTTCCTCCTCCTGTTGCCGGGCCCGGTCAACATCGGTAGTGGCATTTTTTTTGGGTGTCTGCAGCAATACAAGTTCTATAGAGTTCCAGGGCTTTGTTTTTTTGAAATAATGCATGATGCCTTCGTCAATGAACGAATCGTTTTCCTTTCCAAGCGACCAGATCTCTATGTGCATGAGGGCGTAAATGAGGTTTATTTTTCGACCGGCGAAAAACTATTTTGTAAAAATAAGTGACTTTATTATCTTTGCACACCCAAACAGGGATGGCTGCGTAGCTCAACTGAATAGAGCATCTCACTACGGATGAGAAGGTTTCAGGTTTGAATCCTGACGCGGTCACAAGAAACAGGCGCTTTTTAGCGCCTGTTTTAGTTTTAGAATACGTACAATCTGGAGGGGGCTGGGCGCATTGCTGATCCCGAATATTTTTGGAGTATATAATTTCAGAATAAAAATCATATCTTTAATATGAAAATCTGATTTTATGAATAAACTATACGTGTCCGTTTCAAAATGTTTTGCGCTGGTAGCCCTGATCGTTGCCGTAGGTGCGTCGCTCAGCACGCAGGCTCAGGTTACTTTCTCCACGTGGCATCATCCGCCACAGGTTACTTTATATGCTACCGACACAGACGGCACTGCGGGCGTAGGTACATCTGCCGCAATACATGAGGATGACATTTACTCTGCGGTCATCAACATCGGTTTTACATTCAATTATTACGGTACTGACTACACACAATGCGTGATCGGGGCCAATGGCAATATTTCTTTCGATACGTCTGTGGCATTGAATTATGATCCGTGGCCAATTACGGCGGCATTGGCAGGTAACACATCTGTGCTCAACTGTATTTGCGGACCCTTTTGCGATATCTATGACCCGGCCGGAGGCGAGATGACCTATTTTAATACAGGTACAGCGCCCAATCGCAAATTCGTGGTCAGCTATTGTCACGATGCCATGTATTCCTGCACTGCGCAGTACACCACTACGCAGATCATCATCAGCGAGGGCAGCAATACTATTGAAGTGCATATTGGTCACAAAGACACGTGTTCCAGTTGGAATGGCGGCTATGCTATTGTCGGCGTGCAGAATGCAGCCGGCACGGCTTCCACTGCTGCCCCTGGCCGCGACTATCCAACTGTGTGGGCAACCGATCATGAGGCCTGGTTGTTCACGCCTGATGCGACAGTATCTTCCTACACTGTAAGTTCAGAGCCATATGCGCCTATCCCATACTACACCATTTACTGGTATGATAGCTCTACCGGTACTTACCTGGGCTCCGGCGACTCATTGGTGCTCACACCTACTGTGCCTGCTGTTTATGAGGCTGCTGCCTTAAGTTGCACAGATACTGGTACCACAGGTATGGATACTTCCGGTACAGGTTTTGTGGCCCTGGTGCCACCGACAACCAGCCTGGCCAACCTGGCTACCGGTAAGGATATTTCCATTTTCCCTAATCCTGCGAACGAAAGCGTCACAATAAAGGCAGATGGCATCATTAATAGGATAGACATTACTGACGTTCTTGGGAAAAGCGTTTACAGTTGTCAGTACCAGTCAAAGCAGGTGACGGTGAATACGGCCATGTTGCCAGCCGGAGTCTATCTGGTAAAGATCAATGATAGTTTTGTGCGGCGATTGGTGAAGGAATAGGATACAGTAATCATATTCAGGTAAGAAGGGGCTGGCCGCGAGGTTTGCCCCTTCTTTAACGATTGCCATAGACGGGGCTTCGCCGAAATTGACGAAATTTGAGAATTATGAAATTTAAGCTGCAAAGCGACTATCAGCCGGCGGGCGATCAACCACAGGCCATTAAACAACTGGTAGATGGGTTGAAAGATGGAGAGAAGTTTCAGACGCTGCTCGGTGTTACAGGGTCAGGTAAAACATTTACCATGGCCAATGTGATAAAGCAGGTGGAGCGTCCTACGCTGGTGCTTACGCACAATAAAACACTGGTGGCGCAGCTCTACGGGGAGTTCAGGCAATTCTTTCCGGATAATGCTGTGGAATATTTTGTGTCGTATTACGACTACTATCAGCCGGAGGCATACCTGCCTGTTTCCGGTACTTATATAGAGAAGGACCTGTCCATAAACGAGGAGTTGGAAAAGCTGAGATTGAGGGCTACCTCCAGCTTGCTCAGCGGACGGCGGGATATTATTGTTGTGGCTTCTGTTTCGTGTATATACGGCATTGGTAACCCTACTGAGTATGCCAACAGCATCATACGTTTTCAGCGAAATGATAGCATGGGGAGGAATAGTTTTCTTCACAAACTGGTGAATTCGCTTTACACGCGCAGCCAGGGCGAATTTGCCAGGGGCACGTTTCGTGTTAACGGGGATACTGTGGATATAAACCTGCCTTATGTGGACTATGGTTACCGTATTACTTTCTTTGGTGATGAAATTGAAGAGATCGAAAGCTTTGAAGTGGATACCGGCAAGCGCATAGGTATCATGGAAAATGCAGCCATTTTTCCTGCTAATCTTTACATTGCCCCGCGCGACCAAATGATGCAGATCATGCACGAGATCCAGGACGAAATGAATGCGCAGTCGGAATACTTCAAAAGCATCGGCAAGCACGTGGAGGCACAACGGATAAAGGAGCGCGTGACCTATGACCTGGAAATGATACAGGAGCTTGGATATTGCAGCGGCATTGAGAACTATTCACGGTTCCTGGACCGGCGCAGGCCGGGGACAAGGCCGTTCTGTCTGCTGGATTATTTCCCGCAGGATTTTCTGCTGGTGATCGATGAGAGTCACGTTACCATACCTCAGGTTAGCGGTATGTATGGTGGGGACAGATCCAGGAAGCTGACATTGGTGGATTTTGGTTTCAGGTTGCCATCAGCGCTTGATAACCGGCCGCTGAATTTTTATGAGTTTGAGAGCCTGCTGAACCAGGTGGTGTTTGTGAGCGCGACCCCCGGCCGATATGAGCTGGAGCAGTGCGGTGGGGTGGTTACGGAGCAGATAGTGCGGCCAACAGGTTTACTGGATCCCCCGATCGAGATACGGCCGAGCATTAACCAGGTAGACGACCTTCTGGACGAAATAGATAAGCGCGTGCAAAAAGGCGATCGTGTGCTGGTGACCACACTAACCAAGCGTATGGCCGAAGAACTGGACAAATACCTGAAGCGGATCAACATCAATTCGAGGTATATACACTCTGAGGTCGATACGCTGGAGCGTGTGGAAATATTGCGCGACCTGCGGCTCGGAAAAATTGATGTACTGGTTGGCGTTAACCTGCTGCGCGAAGGGCTGGATCTGCCAGAGGTATCGTTAATGGCAATACTGGATGCGGATAAAGAAGGGTTTTTGCGGGACGAACGCTCCCTTACCCAGATGGCCGGCCGTGCCGCGCGAAATGTAGATGGGTTAGTGATCTTTTATGCAGATCATATTACCGAGAGCATGCAGCGTACGATGGATGAAACACAACGTCGCCGGGAAAGACAGATAAAGTATAACACAGAAAGAGGAATTGTGCCACGTACTGTGCATAAGACGATCGCACAGATCATGAAGCAAACTTCTGTGCTGGATATTAAAGGTTATGACGAGTCCAGTGAATATGCGCTGCCGCAGCAATCAATGGCTGTTGCTGCAGAAGAACAGGTAGAGTACCGCACGGTGGCCAGCCTTGATAAATTGATCGCGCAGACGCGGAAAGCAATGGAGAAAGCGGCAAAGGATCTCGATTTTATGGAAGCTGCCAGGTTGAGAGATCAACTTTTCAAGTTACAAAAGGAAAAAGAAGAATTGAAATAGACTATTCATCTACTTTACACAAAAATCACGAAATCATGCCACGATATGCAGCGTTTCTGAGAGGCATTAATGTAAGCGGACAGAAGATCATAAAAATGGAAGTTTTAAAAGAAATGTTCGCATTGCCGGGTATCAGGAATGTTGTCACTTACATACAGAGCGGTAACGTGGCATTTGACGCCGCAGAAACGGATGCGGGAAAACTCAAGGCAAAGATCGAGAAGAAACTGGAGAAGGATCTCGGATACAAGGTAGTCACGATATTGCGAAGTGTTGAAGAGTTGCGGGAAGTGGTGGCCATGTGTCCTTTTGGTGCAGATGATGAATCGAGAAAATTGTACGTGCATTTCCTGGCAGATGCATGCGATTCAGAGCAGGTGAGGCGCTTCGACGGATATAAAAGTGCCGGCGAAGAAATTGCGGTGATGAATAAAGAGGTTTACTTGCTAACGCCTGCTTATGGTAATACGAAGCTCACTAATGTATTTATTGAGAAGAAGCTGAGTACACAAAGCACGGCAAGGAACTGGAATACTGTGAACAAAATGATCGGGCTATAATGCTTTAAACCTATGCCGTTCTGACGCGTCAAAGCGCCATAGGTTTTAACTTAATATTTAGGTTGTTTTAAGGATATTTAGGTGTATATACATTAATTGACATGGAAAGAAAGGAATTTTTGAAAATGGCAATGGGTCTATGCGGAGTTACCGTGGTGCCGGCCGGTATCGTTGCCAGTTGCTCTAAGCAGAAATATGCCGACACCAATGTAAACTTTACGCTTGATCTGACCGCTGCTGCCAATGCATCCCTGAGTACCGCAAATGGTTATGTTGTCAATGGCAACGTGATCGTGATCCGGACCGGGGCTTCGTCTTATGTGGCACTGTCCACTATTTGTACGCATCAGGGCTGTACGGTCGGGTATGTGCCGGCTTATCAGGAGTTGGCCTGCCCATGCCACGGGGGCGCGTTCAATCTTAGCGGAGCCGTTATTTCAGGGCCGCCGCCGTCGCCGCTCACTACATATAAGACCTCTCTCAGTGGTCATATACTCACCGTTACTTCGTGAGTCGTTAAAACTGCAGGTGCTTTACAGTAAGGCCATTATTGATGAGCTGCTTCAGAGAATCAATGCCGATCTTCAGGTGCAATTCGACAAAGTTTTTAGTGACCAGTGTGTCGCTGGCTGCTGTTTTCACTCCTTCCGGAATCATCGGCTGATCTGACACAAGAAGCAAAGCTCCTGTAGGTATCTTATTGTGAAAGCCAGTTGTAAAAATGGTCGCGGTCTCCATGTCTATAGCCATGGCACGTATCTTTCTCAGGTATTCTTTGAATTCTTCATCATGTTCCCACACCCGCCTGTTAGTGGTATAAACTGTGCCTGTCCAGTAGTCCATGGAGTAATCGCGGATGGTGGTTGAGATGGCTTTCTGCAAAGCAAAAGCTGGTAGGGCAGGCACTTCTGGCGGAAAATAATCGTTGCTTGTACCGTCGCCACGGATCGCAGCTATAGGGAGGATGAGGTCCCCAACGTTATTTTTTCTTTTCAATCCGCCGCATTTGCCAAGAAACAGAACTGCCTTGGGCGCTATCGCTGACAAAAGGTCCATCATGGTTGCCGCCGCCGGGCTGCCCATGCCGAAGTTGATGATCGTTATATTATCTGCCGTTGCACATTGCATAGGGCGTTCAGCGCCTATAATGGGAACGTGATGCATGTCGGCAAATAACTGAACGTAATTGCTAAAGTTGCAAACGATGATATACTGGCCGAACTGATCGGGTTGAAGACCTGTATATCTGGGTAGCCAGTTTTCTACTATTTCCTGTTTTGTTTTCATATATCTTATTCAAAGGTGAGCATAACAGGCTTAGCGTGGCGTTAATTTTTTATGACTTTGCCCAGCTTACTATGCCGTGCCCCGTAGAAAAAATAAATGACCAGGCCCACGAGCAGCCACACCAGGAATCGTTGCCAGTTGGTGGTACCCGACTCACAAAGCAAGTAGGTGCATGACAGGAAGCCGATAATGGGTATCAGCGAGTAGTTTTTGATAAACGAAAGGATCGCAGTAACGATAAATACAACGCCAAATGCAGCATACGGCACACGTTCCGATAGCGATACATTGCCATGGGCATCGCGCAGTGAGAAAAAGGAGCGAACCGCATCTGGATTGAACTTCCAGAGCAGAGCGCAGGTAGCGATCAGCATGAGCGGGACGATCCATTTGCCGTTCACATACGGCGCTTTGAATTTACATTCCGGCCGCTGTTTCATGTTGTGGAACCGCACTATGCCCGCACATACCAGTACAAATGCGAACAAGGTTCCTACGCTCGTGAGCTTCACGACCTCGTCGAGGTTCAGGAACAGAGCGGGGACGCCCACCACCACGCCAGTGAGAATGGTGGAAAAAGATGGTGTTTTGTACTTAGGATGGATACGGGAGAATATAGGCGGCAGCAGGCCATCGCGACTCATGCTCATCCAAATACGTGGCTGTCCCAGTTGAAATACAAGCAGCACGCTGGCGGTTGCGATAACTGCACCAACCGAAATAATGATGGCCAGGTAATGGGCTACTTTTGAATGAACGCTGCCAAAAACAAATGCCAGGGGGTCGCCTACGTTCAATTTGGAGTAGCTCGTCATGCCGGTGAGCACCAGGGCAATAGCGACATATATGACCGTGCAGATGATCAGTGAATAGAACATGGCGCGTGGCAGGTCGCGCTGCGGATCGCGGCACTCCTCGGCCGTGGTGGAGATAGCATCGAACCCGATGTAGGAGAAAAATACTGCGGCAGTACCTCCCAGTACACCGCGGATGCCGTTAGGCAGGAACGGGGTCCAGTTGCTCGTATCGACATAAAATGCGCCTGCTACCATCACCAACACGATGATCGCCAGCTTCAGAATGACCATTGCGTTGGTTGACCGTTTGGATTCCCTTATTCCTATGTAAATGATCCAGGTAATGACAATGGTGATCAGGAATGCAGGTATGTCGCAAATAAATTTGAACGCCCCGAAGGCGGGCGCATTAGCCCACGCCAATTTTGCCTCGTCAGACTTTTGGGCCTTGGCTGTCCAGTAATCGGTGGAGAGATATTCCGGGATGTGAACATACCATGACCCGATATGGATACGATTGATGAGGGAAGTAAAATAGTCGCTCCACGATATGGCAACGGCGATATTGCCTATAGCATATTCCATCAAAAGATCCCAGCCAATGATCCAGGCAAATATTTCGCCAAAGGCAACGTAGGAGTAGGTATAGGCACTGCCCGATACAGGCACCATGCTGGCGAACTCGGCATAGCACAGCGCCGAAAAACCACAGGCAATGGAAACGAACAGGAAAAGCAGGATGATACCAGGACCGCCGGCATAGCTGGCATCGCCGATGGTGGAGAAAATACCTGCGCCAACAATAGCAGCAATGCCCATGAAAGTGAGATCGCGGGTGGTGAGCACCTTATGCATGTTTTGTGCATGCCCGTCTCCAAGCCCCTCCTGCGCGTCCCTCAGGATGACTTCGACCGATTTCCTCCGTAGTAAGTTCATTGTTTCAAAAATAGTGCAAACAGCATTAAGTAATATCTTATGCAGGCACAACAAAAAAAGAGGGCGCCGGTAAGCGCCCTCTTTTCGTGTTTCTTATGTTAGCGAATAAGTGTTATGTTCCCTTGTCTATGCTCCGACTGTCCGTCCTTGAAAGTAGCGTCGATCACATAAATATATACGCCGGCCGGTTGTGCGGCATCGTTGAACTTGCCGTCCCAGCCTTCGCCTGTGGTGCTGGTAGTAGTGTATATCAGCTGCCCCCAACGGTTGTAGATGTCCATTTTGAAAGTGGTGAGGCCGCGTGTCAGCAATTGGCGGGGGAAGAAATAATCGTTAAGCCCATCGCCATTAGGGGTGAAGACGTTAGGGAACTCCACATAGCAGTCGTTGTAAACGATCACTGTGTCATGCGAAGCACATCCGTCGATGCTTACGGCAGCTGAGTAAGTGCCAGGCGCTGTTACCGTGATACCCGGAGTTGTTGCTCCGTTACTCCAGACCCACGAAGCTGCGGGATTGCTGCCGTTGATATTGTCATATAGTGATATCGCATTACCACCGGGGCACATTGAGCTATCCGGACCGAGATAAATGTTCGGGTAAGGATAGATTCTCAATGAACGAGTGACAGTATCCGCAGGACACGCCCTGTATTGGGTAATGAGTGTCAGTGTCAGATCTCCCGTGATATCGAAAGAATGTACGGCCGGATTAGCATTCACCAGGCTGGTGCCATCACCAAAATCCCAGATCACGTTAGTAAGTCCTATCAATGTATATATACCGGTGAATGTGGATTGTCCTCCCCGGCAGAATACGGTATCGGTAGCGCGGATGCTTACAGCGCTGTTGGAATCAACTTGCACTACCTGGCTTACTGTATCATGGCAAGGGATATAATCTGTAGCGATCAGCGTTACGGTATAAGATCCGGTGTTGGCATATATCTGGTATGGTGTCTTTGCAGTATCAGCATGGCCATTTCCAAAGCTCCAGGCATAAGTATCATTGATGCCCGTGGAGTTATTGATGAACTTGATGGTATCGCCCTGGCACACAGCAGTGGTCGGATTGGTGGCAAATGCAGCATGAACAACATTGGTGAATGATACCGGTATTTTCACACTGTCGGTGCAATGCGTATTTGTAGCCAGAAGGGTTACCGTATAAATGGTTGGGCCTACCGGATAGTAAATGTGCACAGGGTTACGCAGTGTATCGGTGGTTCCGTCATCAAAGAACCAATGGAAATACAAGCCGGTTGCAGGAGTCGACGTGTTCGTAAATATCACTGTGTCCTGGCGGCAGCCGAGCAACTCCTGGAAAGTGAAGTTCGGAGTAATAGGTGGCGCCACAAGTGTTAATGTAGTAGCCAGCGTAGCCACGCAACCTGCAGGGCTATTAGGGCATGCACCCATTGTATTCACTGCAAAATTTGAGTAGGCGCCTGCGGCGAGGCCGGAAAGTGTTATCGTGCTGTCTACGCCAACATATGCCACTACCGGAGTTTGAGGCACACCGCCCAGATCATAACGGAGCGTGTCAGTCTGCCCCGGATGCAATCCATGTATTTGTATGATACCGTCTGATACCCCACACTCTGAAGGGTTTTGGACGATAGCTGCATAACCGATGTCGAAGATCGGGTTAGCCAATGTTACATTCACCGGCGGCGAGCTGCACACGCCATATACAACCCGCACGTTTGTATATGGGCCGGCACAAAGATCTGTAAGCGTTGCTGTACCAGAAGCCGATGCCAGCGCTACAACCGGTGTTTGTGCTACGCCATTGAAGTTGTATTTGATCGTGTCGAGTTCTCCCGGATTAAGGCCCGACAATGTGATCGAACCATCATTCATACCGCAATAAGAGGGGTTTACATGTGCTGCCGTAGGCGTCACAAATGTTGCGGGTGCAATAATCAAGGGCGTTGCATTATTACAAAATGTAGAGAGGGCACTGTACACAATAAGGGTATCGTTGCCCGGAGCCAAGGTGTCCATAAAAGCGCCCATCAGTCCTGGCAGGCTGTCTATGACAACGCCCGATCCGTTCACTGTCGTCACTGTCCACGGGCTGCCGTCTCCTCCCGGAACCACGGAAACTACGGCATTGCCAGCGCAAGTTGCCGGCGAGATGAGTGTATAGGAAATGCTTGGGATAGGCAGTATTTCCACCGTGTAGGCAAGCGTCTGCGTATGTTGCAGCGGGCAGTGATTGTCCTCGAAATTTAAGTAGAAAGTATAAAAACCTGGTGTGATACCGGTGGATGTCCAGGAAAAGGTTCCTACCGGGTGATTTGTACCGTTATTGACAACATTGAATGACGCTGAGGCAGGAAGGCCGGTCGCCGAAAGTGTGATATGGAGTGTAGCATCCGTGTCATGGCCATGGATCGTGATGTTGAAAGGGCCATTGTTTGAGCAAATATGAAAGTGGACGGAATCGTCTATTACGCCGTTCGATGCCGAATCAAGTCCGCCGCTGGGTGCAGCTCCGGAATCAGCCAGCACCAGAAATGTCATTTCACGCTGGCTGGTACCTATCATATATCCGCTGCGGTATTCTTCCACATTATAAACGACCAGGGAGCGCTGCAGAATGTTAGGGATAAATGAGATCTGCCCGGTTTGCTGGTTAAAGCTGAACGATCCGGGAAGCGTTCCCAATGGATTTGTTGCAGAATAAGTGCCTACATAATTAACCCATCCGCTAATTGTGCAGGATGTGCCAGAAGATGAATTTCCCATTCCTGGCACGAGCGAAAATGAAAGACTGTCGCCGTCAGGGTCCACCGCACCAGGGTTATAGTTGTCGGAAGCATTCAGTGAAAAGAAGGGAGTTGGTACAACTGTCAGCCTTGGGCTTGAGTTGTGATCTGTAAGATTATCAAGGGTGTCGATCAACTCCGTTGTAGTGCCAGAAAGTACATTGGTGATGGCTGCTGCGCGGCCTGCCAGGTATGTGCCGCTCTGCATGTCTCCGTTAAACAAAAAACGCCAATGGGCAGAAGTATAAGGTAAGGTGATAGTTCCTGTGTAAACAAATTGCTTGATGCCGGGAATAGCAGATGTGGGTACGTGGCAGGCAGTATTGAGCGAATCCGCAGGACACACGGGCGTTATCTCACGCGTGCTGTCCGGTACATTGGTCAGGTTGATCGACGTATAATTGGTGTTTCCATCCAGAATGCAGATCTGAGGTGTGTTTGTCGGCAAAGCAGCATAGGCCGTTGTCAGCGTGGCGCTGGCGCAGTCGCCATAAGCAACAAGCGTTATCTTATATGTGTTGCCTGATACCCATGTGTAGTACAGGTCCATGCCCACGATATGTGATGCCCTGGAAATGGTTGCCAGTGAAAGCAAAACGCAGGTGAACAGAAACACCTTTGCGAAACGAGGTAATATCTTCGACATAATAATAAAGAGGGTCAATACTACTAGTTAATACAGCACTTTAGAATAAAATGGTTTGTCTTCGCTTAAAAAAAGTACCAATTCCGGTCATTGTATTCATTCTAAAGCGTATAAAAGTAATTTTTTTTTACATAATTACCAATATCAACTATTAACTGTAGAATTTTTTCTGATCCGTATTCACAAGTGTCACGAAACCGAGAAGCGGGTGGGCGATTGGTAATTAGCCGCCTTTCGTGTATTTTCACACCAAATAAACTTTCTGCTATTGCCAAAAGGGATCTCGTTCCCTCTGATCTGTTTCTGGTTGATCGTTATATCTTCCTGCCATACCAAGCGGAGTGACACAACGGCTACAACGCCCGCATTTGATAGTGTGCTGGCGAGTGGGGACCGTATTTACGATTCCGGCTTCAAAAAAAAGGCTATTGATTATGTAGTTTCCGAGCGGAGTAAGTTCAAAAACCTGACCATTGAGGATGAGCTTAGTTATTATACCTATTGCAACACCATATATGTAAAAGATTTTAATGACTATGACAGGAGCATAGCGCTTGGCGACAGCATGTTAACACTGCTGGCGAAAGAGGGCTTGATGGATAAAATGCCGGTGAGGCGTATCCAGGCATATAATATTGAGGCAAGTGCACTCCTGGCAAAGGGGCGCTATCGCGATGCATTCAATAATTTTTTCAATGCCAAAAAGCTCGCCGCGTCCACCGGCGACACGTGCTCGCTCTCTGAATATAGCTATAGCCTGGGTATGGTTCTTTACCGGCAGCAAAAATTTGCTGAAGCAGCATTGTACTTTCTGCAATCCTACGATGAGGCGATGAGGTGTGAAAATGATTTTACGTATTTCTACCGCCGCCAGGAGTTGTTAGATAATATTGGTTTGTGTTATAGTAAGCGGGGACGCTATGACAGTGCAATACTCTATTTTGAGAGAGACCTCGCATACATAGATCAAAACAGGGGGAAATTCGCCAACAAAGAGGAGCGCGTCTACGATGCTGCCACGGCCGTGGTATGGGGCAATATAGCTGATATTTATGTTGCGAAAGCTGATTACAATACGGCGGACAGTATTTTGGTAAAAAGCATCAGCGTCAACCTGCAAAAAGGGTTTGCCAATTGGGATGCACTTATCACACAGGCGAAATTGGCGGATCTCTATCTCGACCAGCGGCAGCCAGCTAATGCGCTGCCTTTGCTAAAAAACATCGAGCAGGAGCTGGATACAATACGTAATGGCGCCGTTGCCCTGCAGCTTAATAAAATGATGTGGAGGTACTATTCGCAGCAAAACGACTCGGTTGCGGCGCTCAGATATCTGCAGAAATATGTACGGCAAAGTGATTCCACGCAGAAAGTCAGCAGGGAGATACTCGAATCGAATATTGATGCAAGTGTTGACAACACGGAACACCAATACAAACTGTACCTGCTGCAGAACGAAGCCATGCAGCAGCGTACCTACCTGGTCATTGCGATCATTGTGGTCATCATGGCCATTGTGATAGTGGCGATGATGGTACGATATTCTGCGCGGGCTGAGAAAAATGTAAAAGCGCTTACTGAGCTCAACAACAAGATCAATGAGTCTAATCAAAGGCTGGAAGCTGCCTTCCGGGAACTGGAGGCAAAAAACAAGGACAATTCAAGAATTCTGCGGTCTGTGGCACACGATGTGATGAGCCCGATCGCTGCCATCGCTGCGCTCACAGACATATTGATCACTGAATCGGAAGAGCACAGCGATGAGCACAAGGAGATATACCAGCTTATCAGGGAGGCTTGCAACAATTCCCTTAGTCTCAGTAAAGATATATTAGAGGCGGCGGCTACTATTGCGCCCGGTGTCCTGTCAAAGGAATGGATCAATGTTAATAAGCTTATCGCCGGTACGGTGGAATTGCAGGGGTTCCGTGCTACGGAAAAGAAGCAGCACATTGTGGTGCATGAGCTTGCCAATGATATTGAAGCCTATGTCAACAAAGAAAAAATATGGCGGGTTATCAATAATCTGATCACAAATGCTATCAAGTTCAGTCATGAAGGGGGGACAATAGATATTTATTTGTCAAGGCAGGATGGCAATGTACTGGTAAAAGTAGCCGATCATGGTCTTGGCATTCCGGAGCGGCATAAGGCTAATTTATTTGATATGTTTACCGAAAGCAAGATGACCGGCACAGCGGGAGAAAAGCCAAATGGGCTGGGTCTTTCCATCTCCCTGCAAATCGCCCGCGCACATGGAGGTAATATCTGGTTTGAAAGTGTGGAAGGTCAGGGCTCCACGTTTTATTTCACATTTCCGGTAAATAATAGATAAATCACGTGTAAAATAATCGTTAACGTATCAATTTCTTTTTGAATCGTTAACTTATTAACCCAATTTATTAATAGCTTTGCTTCGTTGCGGCTGGTAATCCTTTGTTTATTTGAGCTATTTCAGTAGCTTTGAGATGGATTACGAGTCGGGAAAATATAAATAATTTTATAATTAGATTACAATTATAATTATCCATAGTAATATATGCCTTCAGTACTGATAATAGAGGATGATGACATAATGCTCAAAGCGATCAGAAATATCCTTACTAAAGACGGATATGGAGTGATCACGGCAAAAGATGGAAAGGAGGCTTTCGAGAAAATGGATAATTCAGAATATGATGTGGTGATCACAGATCTGATGATGCCTTATGCTAATGGATTGGAGGTAGTGAGCAGACTGCGCAATGATACCACAAAAAGGCACGTGGGTATAATAGTTGTTTCTTCGGTAGGTAATGAGGAAACTATAACAGAAGCATTTCGTTTGGGTGCGGATGATTATCTGAAAAAGCCGATCATGGCGGGCGAATTGCTGATACGTATCAGGAAATTGCTGGCAAACCGGACAAACAATGCCAAGTTAGTGACAAAAAAAAAATGACGGTAGCGCATGTGGAGTGATCTTACTGGCCTAATTTATTCCGCTTACGAACAATTCAGCTATTTACCTCTCTTCATAGAGATCGCTCTGGCATTTATCTTAATAGCCATCCTGGCTACAATGATCGCATATGGCGTTATTCTTTATCGCAGGTGGAAAGGTTATGTTGAAGATAAACGCATGGCATTTATTCGCCCGAAGATAGAGGAGATGATCACTGAGCAAGTGCTGCTTAATGAAAATCTGGAGAAGGCACCTGTGGAAGAAATAGAATTCAATACTTCCGCACTCAGTGATAATATTTACAAGAAGAAGTGGGTGCGCCAGGCGATGATAGACATCCTCATCCAATACAGAAAGAACTTCCGCGGTGAAGTGGGTGAGCTGTTGCGCAAGCTGTACCTGGATATGAACCTTTCTAAAGACTCATTTGACAAAATGAAAAGTCTTAAATGGGATAGGAAAATAAAGGCGGTTTCGGAATTGACACAAATGGATATCCAGATATCGGATGTAACCATTCTTCCGCTCACCAACAGCACTAATCCATCGCTGCGCGCTGCAGCGCGTAATGCTTACATTCAGCTCAGTAAAAATGAACCGTTCAAATTTTTTGATATAGCCACTGAACCCATCCTGCCATGGGATCAACTGGAGCTTTTTAAGATCATAACGACTACAAAAGACATCGCTATCCCCAACTTTTCCCGCTGGGTAAGCTATTCAACAAATAAAAGTGTGGTTTCCTTCTGTTTGAAGTTGATAGCGCACTACGACCAACAGTCTGCAGTTCCGGCTGTAATGGAGCTGCTGAACAATAAGGATCACTATTTCCGAGCAGATGCCATCAATTGCCTCGGTAAATTATCGGCCGAGATCGCCGAAGACCGGATGGTGCGCATATACAACACGCAGCCCATTAACTGCCAGGTGGAGATATTGAAAGCCATGGGCCGGATAGCATCCGGAAAGCAATTGGAGTTCCTGAAAAGCGAGTTCCTCTTTTCTTCAAACTTTGACATCAGGATGAATGCAGCGCGCTCTATCATCAAGCACAATACACCTGCATCGCGAATGCTGATCGATGAATTGATGGAGACAACGCACGACGAGAATAAACTTATAATCAGGCATTGTCAGAACCCTCTAATTAAGTATTAATGTTTGATACGTTCTGGGACTTTCTATCAACATTTTTTGAGACTGCCGTATTTGTGTACGGTACTACGTTGCTTATTACCTACGCTCTACTTGCAATACTCTCTTTCCTGAATATTCAACTTTACCTGAAAAAGGAAAGTTATACTGATTACAGTGTTATCGTTAGTTCACCATTGGCGCCTGAAATCTCCATCATTGCTCCGGCATTCAACGAGGCGCTCACGATCATTTCTAACGTACGTTCTCTGCTTACCATCGATTACCCTAAATATGAGGTCATCATTATCAATGACGGTAGTACGGACGATACGTTGAAATTGTTGGTGGACGAGTTTGCCCTGGTGCTTGTTGACTATGCATATGAGCTGAGGGTAGGTTGCAAACCTATCCGCGGGGTGTATAAATCTACCAACGACGCCTATGCCAAACTGACCGTGGTGGACAAGGAGAACGGGAAGAGTAAGGCGGATGCGTCCAATGCCGGTATCAATATTTGTTCCACACAGTATTTCGTGTGCACAGACGTGGATTGCATATTGCATGAGCATGTGTTGCAGAAGCTGGTGAAACCATTTATGGACGATGACCGGAGGCGGGTGATCGCATCCGGAGCCACACTGCGCCTTGCAAATTCGTGCGAAATAGACGGCGGCGTTATTACTAAGATCCGCGCCCCCCGACCATTCCTTGCCCGATTCCAGGAGATGGAGTACATAAGGGCATTTGTGTTGGGTAAGATGGGGTGGAGCTATATTAACGCTGTGCCAAATGTATCGGGTGGGCTCGGTATGTTTGACCGGGAGATAGCAGTTAAAGCGGGCGGATATGATGCAGCCTCGTTTGGTGAGGATATGGAGCTGATGCTGCGTATGAACACCTATGCCAGGGAGAACAAAATTGAGTCGGCAGTCAAATACATCCCGGTGACCATGTGCTGGACCGAAGGACCAACGACATTGAAGATATTTATGCGTCAGCGCACGCGCTGGGGCAGGGGGCTGATACAGCTCATGTACACCCACCGAAAACTAATGCTCAACCCTCGCTATGGCAGGCTGGGTATGATCACATTTCCTTACAACTTTTTCTTTGAGCTGATGGCTCCGGTGATAGAGCTTCTGGGTATTATCTATTACATATACCTTGCGCTCACCGGGCAGGTGAACTGGCCTTATGCTATCATCTTATTAGTGTTTGTTTATACGTATTCTGTCATGATCTCCACACTTGCTGTTTTGTGGGATCAGCTGACGTTCAAATACTATAAGGACTGGAAGGATGTGGTGCGGGTGTCCAGCATGGTATTCGTGGAAATGCTGCTTTACCATCCTTTGATCGTGATCTTCGCCGTGAGGGGGTATTACTTTTTTCTTACTAACCGGAAGCATTCGTGGGGCAACATGCAGCGGCAGGGCTTTAAGCAGGCTGCGAAACCAACGGTTACTTCCCCCACAACTTAGCAGGAGCGTATGAGGGCATTGTATAATTTCTTCACGAACGGCGGATTTTTCGAAACCATAGGGGTGTTTTATCAGCATGCGGTGTTCATTTATGGCACCACATTGCTTGCTGCATATGGGATGCTGGCCATTCTTTCGCTCATATCCATACGCAGGTATATGAAGAAGAATGCCTCCGTTGATTATAATATTATTGTTGAATCGCAACTGGCTCCCGGCGTATCGGTTGTTGCGCCAGCCTATAACGAGGGCGTTACCATCATTCAGAATGTACGTTCATTGCTCACTTTCAATTACCCCAAGTTTGAAGTGATCATCATTAATGATGGCAGTACGGACGATACGCTTGAAAAGCTGATCGGTGAGTTTGAATTGGTGCATGTGGATTATGCCTATCGCGAAAAACTGAACTGCATGCCCGTGAAACGGGTGTTCAAATCTACTAATCCGGCTTACGACAAGCTGATAGTTATTGATAAGGTAAACGGTAAGAGTAAGGCTGATGCTTCCAATGCGGGCATCAATGTTGCTGCCTATGACTACTTCCTGTGTACAGATGTGGATTGCATCCTGGATAAAGACACGCTCATTAAGCTCATCAAGCCGTTCATGGACGAGGAAAATACCAAGATAAAATTGGTAGGTGAGCCTTGTCAGGAGTGTGGCTTCCAGCATGTGCAGGAAGACTTTCGCCGCACCATAGCAACCGGCGCAACGCTCCGTATGGTGAACTCCTGCGAGGTGGATGAGGGGCTGATCACCCGTGTGCGCCCTCCGCGCCGCTATCTGCCCCGATTCCAGGAGATGGAATACATCCGCGCCTTTGTGCTGGGTAAAATGGGCTGGGATTTTATTAATGCGGTACCGAATGTATCAGGAGGCCTGGGTATGTTCGACAAGGACATTGCCATCAAGGCAGGCGGATACGATTCCAAATCTTTCGGTGAGGATATGGACCTTATCACCCGAATGGGTGCCTTTATGAGTGCGAATAACAGGAAATATGCTGTGAAATATGTGCCTGTTACCCTTTGCTGGACAGAAGGCCCGACTACTATGAAGGTGTTTGGCCGCCAGCGTTCGCGCTGGGGCAGGGGATTGGCGCAGATCATGACCATCCATCGCAAGATACTTTTCAACCCGCGGTATGGCAGGCTCGGACTTATTGTTTTCCCATATAACTTCCTGTTCGAACTGCTGGCGCCTGTTATCGAGTTCCTGGGTATCCTTTTTTACATCTACCTGATCATCACTCGTCAGATCAACTGGCCCTATGCTATTATCCTCATAGTTTTTGTATATACTTACTCAGTGATGATCACCACCCTTGCCCTCCTTTGGGACCAGATCACATTCAAGTATTACAAAACCTGGGGTGAGGTGATAGGGTTGTGCCTGATGGCTTTCCTGGAGCCGTTCATCTATCACCCACTTATCCTGTTTTTTGCCTTAAAGGGATATTTTAATGCCATTACCGGCAGGAAACACGTTTGGGGTAATATGCAGCGCCAGGGCTTTGGGGCGCAGTCAAAAAAGAAAAAAGAGCCTACTCCGGCCTAATGCGCTGTCGCTACTTACATTAAGAACGAATTATTATGCATAATTCTTCAATAATGTTTTTGGCGGTCTTACAACAAGTTACTATTTTTGAGCAGCAAGCTATAAAACTAAACATACGCAACTATTGTAACCCTATCCATCAGCTTGTGTGCTATACGCTTCGGCGTGTGGTATGCTGTTGATTGACTCAGTTTACTAACAACCATTAATACTTGCAACATGTTTAGGAAAAGCCTGGAGCTTTTACTTGTGCTCGTGCTTATCGGCACGTATCAATCCAATGCACAATGGCTCAAAAAGCTTGAATCGTCAGACAATCTTTACAAAGACGCGAAGCGCGAAATTGATCTGAAGCATTATCAGAATGCGATCAGTATGTGTAATAAGGCGCTCGAGATTTCTCCGCACAATTATGATATCCGCTTGCTTCTGGGCCGCGCTTACTCACTATCCGGCAAGATAGACAGTGCCCGCATAGAGCTGAATAAGGTGATAGAGAAAAATCCGCGTTACAGAGATGCCTATATTTACCTGGTCAATATGGAATCTATTGCCTGTAACTATGTTCAGGCATTGGAGTATGCAGACATAGGTCTGAAATACTTTCCCAACGACCGCGACCTTTTGCTGAAAAAGCTGGATATCTACAATAAAGAAGGTGATTGGATAGAGAGCAATAAACTGGCAGACTATCTCTTCGATCGCTATTCAAGCGACCCCTTCATACGCAGCGTGTACCTCGACTATAAACTGACCCTTGCCCGTCAATACTCGCATCGTGGCTATATTGAGATAGCAAAACGTGCATACGAATCGGTGCTGGAGCAAGATCCGCTTAACCAGGAGGCACTGCAGGCCGTTTATAACCTGGACGTAAGAGCAGGAAATTACGAAAGTTCGCTTGGCTTTACCAATAGGGCGTTGCAGTCGAATCCTAATTCCAAAGAGTTCCTGATGAAGAAAGTGGGCATACTGGATGCCATGGGACGCTATGTGGATGCGATAGAAGCGATAGACAAATTGCTGAAGCTTTACCCTAATGACCCTGAAGTAAGAAAGCTGAATACGTACATGCGCATGCAGGCCGGCCGTTACTATATGAATACCGATCCGTACCTGCAGTTTCAGGGTGTGCTGGAGAAAGATCCCGGCAATAGGGACGCGCTGAACTATGTCGTGAACCTGGCTTATTCGCGCGGCTTGCTCTCAGAAGCATTGGGATGGGTAAACTCAGGCCTGAAAAAATATCCTGGCGATAAGGACCTTACCACAAAAAAGATGAGCATACTGAGCGACATGAAACGTTACGGACCTGCATCCGTGCTCGCTGAAAACCAGTATAAGGCAAGTCCGACTCCAGATAATAAGGCCAACTTTGTAGAGCTGCGCACACTGGCAGGCCGCGAATACCTGCAGTCTCAGGATTACGACAGTGCCATTGCCGATCTGAAGTCTGTATTGTTTTACGATCATGCGAATATGATGGCCATAAACTATATCGTATCTGCATATACAGCACAGAAGCGGTATGATGAGGCGATACATACCATTGACGAGGCGCTCACTTATTACCCCGGTGATGAGAACCTGTTGTTCAAAAAAGCAGGGATATTGGAAAGTTATCAGCACTACGCGGAGGCCGCACAAATATCTAAAACGCTACTCGCAAAATACCCGGAAAAGCATCAGTACCTGCTAAGTTTTGTGGACCAGTCGCTGGCAGCAGGCCGGCAGTCATTGGCCTATGACGACTACTCAAGTACTACCACCATTTTGAAGGATGTACTTTCGAAACAGCCGGATAACCTTGATGCCCTCAATTACCTGATCAATATAGAAAGCGCGTTCAAGAACTACGATACGGCCATATTCTACACTGATCAGGCCTTGCACTACTATCCCGACTCAAAAGACCTCCTGTTCAAAAAGGCATCGATCTATGCAGACGCGCACAGGTATCCCGATGCCTATGCAATATCTGGCGCATTGCACAATGAATATCCCTACAACATACGTTACCGAGATGCCTATATAGACCACCTTCTGGGTTCAGGCCGTGTGTATATGACGGAAAATAAGCCAGACAGCGCGCTTGTGGAATATTACAAGGCGCTGGATGCTTCCCCTGCAGATACCAATGCACTGTTCTATGCGATAAATATCCTCAACGATCAGAAGCAGTTTGACACAGCACTCGTACTCATCAACAGAGGCCGTGCACTATATCCGGACAAGTCATACTTCCTGCTGAAACGTGCCGTGGTATATGAGAATATGCAGAAGTGGGATGATGCCTGGGCTGCGGCAGATACGTTGACCAAGATGAGCAATCTGGATCCGAAATATGCTGACTATGCCAATTTCCTGAAGAGCAGGCAGCTGAAGAACGAGTGGTCGATCTCTTATCTGAGAACCTGGATCAATGATTCGGCCAATAATACTACTACCAAAAATAGCATGGCCACAGTTGGCTATACCCGCCACATTAAGAGGGGGACTATCACAGGCAGGATCGACTATGCAGGCCGCACAAATATGGATGGCTTTATGTTTGAACTGGAAGCCTATTATAACCACACGCCAAAATGGTTCTCTTTCGGGGGCATCGGCTATTCTCCTACTGACTCTGTATTTCCAAAACTCAGGCTGGCTTATTCCATCAACCACAACTTTAACCATGGTTGGGCCGGAGAACTTGGTATTCGCTACCTGGAAACATTTAATGCGAAGACCATATCTCCGCTGGCATCTGTTACCCGGGAGATCGGGGACTTTTACCTGAATCTGCGCGGGTATTATCTCATAGTGAATTCAGTTGACTCCGACCGCGTTCTGAACGAGGCGAATGTGCACAAAACAAATAACTATTACTCGGCAATACTCACTACCCGCTGCTATGTAAGCCAGTTCGGAAAGACAGATTATGTGTCGGGCATATTTGGCTATGGTACAGCGCCGGACGATTTCAGCCGCAACTATGCCCTGCGCCAATACCTGCAATACCCTACGGTGAGTGTGGCTGCGGGTTATTCAAAGCAATTCAGGTATCGCAGCACCATTACCGTATTCGGTTCGTGGTATAATACCAAGATAGCCCCGGACAATCACCTGAACCAGTATGATGTGTACGTGCAGTTCCAGCATCGGTTCTAAACTAAAGTGAGTACCAATTCAGCAATATAAAATTATCCCGACCTTTGGTTGGGATAATTTTTATAGGAGAGATTTGTAATAAAACCTGACATGACCACATTGAGCAACGCGAACAGAGCCGGGAAAATATGCAGGCAGGTGCTGAGCGGCCTGTACTGCACATTGCTGATGTCGTGCACCGGACGGGCACAGGATGTTACGCTGGTGAGCAATAAAACATCTTCCTATAAAATAGTCATACCGCAGGAGCCTACGCCGCTGGAGCAAAAGGCTGCCAATACGCTGCAGCAATATCTGCAGCAGTCGGCCTCTGCAAAACTTCCTATAGTTCACGAAGGGGAATTCTCTGGCGCTGAGGGAGTGTTCATTGGCCACACACGAAAGGGCGATAGGCTGCACCCGGAAAAGTTGCCGGCAGAAAGCTATGTGCTGCAGACAGATGGCAAAGCATTAGTGATAATGGGCGGGAGCGGAAAGGGGCTGATCTATGGGGTCTATAGCTTCCTGGAGCGATATGCAGGTTGTAGTAAAATAGCGAATATTCCCGCGGTGGTGAATGCGCAGGCGGTGATAAAAGTATCCACTTTGAAAGCGGAAGCAAAGCCAAAATTCGAATACCGTGAAGTGTATTACCCGGCCAGCCAGGATGGCGAGTACCTGCATTGGAATCAGTTGCAGCAGTTTGAGGCGCTGTGGGGATTGTGGGGTCATTCGTATGATAAGCTGGTGCCTGCAAAAGTGTACTTCAAAAGTCATCCCGATTATTATGCGCTGGTGAAGGGCAAAAGGCAGCCTACCCAATTGTGTCTGAGCAATGAAGAAGTATATAAAATAGTAGTGGCAGAACTGAAAAAGCGTATGGCTGACAACCCGGATGCGATCTATTGGTCGGTTAGCCCAAACGATGACAATGGGTTTTGCCAGTGCGATAAATGCAGGGCTGTGGATGATGCCCAGGGTAGTCCATCCGGGTCACTGATAAAATTTGTGAATCGGGTAGCCGCTGCATTTCCGGATAAGAAGATAACGACGCTCGCCTATGGCTACACACACAAAGCGCCTAAAGATCTGACACCGGCGAATAATGTATTTGTATTTCTCAGCGACATTGATGCTTACCGCGACAAGCCGCTTACCGACGGAGGCTCAGCTGCGGCATTTCGTAACGACCTGAGGGATTGGGGAACGATGACACCCAACATTTTTGTCTGGGACTATATCACGCAGTTCACCAACTACCTGGCACCTTTCCCAAATTTCGCCACGCTGCAGCCCAACATTAAATACCTTGCAGCAAATGGTGTTAAGGGAATATTTGCACAGGGCAGCGGGGATACCTATAGCGAATTTGCCGAGCTGAGGAGCTACCTGGAAGCACGTCTGCTGCAAGATCCGGCTGCGGATGTTAAAGATATTACCAACACCTTTCTGGGCGAGTTTTATGGCCCTAAGGCCGGCAAATTCATTGGCGACTATATCAATGCGCTACAGGCAAATATGCAGGCATCTCATCGCAAGCTGGATATCTATGGAAATCCGGTGAACGAATGGAACAGCTATTTATCGCCGGAAAAAATTGACCAGTACAGCTCTTTGCTGGATAAGGCCGAAGCGGCTGCAGAAGGCAATGCGACTTACGCGGAACGCGTTATGCGTGCCCGGCTGCCACTGGAATATACGGTACTGCAGCAGGCGAGGTTTTATGGAATAGAGAAGTTTGGCATATTTGTGAAGGAGGGCAGCGGCTGGCAGGTGCATGCCAATCTGAAGGAGCGTGTAAAACGCTTTGTATCCAATTGCAAAAAGGCAGGTGTAACAGAGCTGTCGGAAGGTGGCCCGTCACCCGACCAATACCAGGCGGAATGGGATGGGATATTTAATGGTGGTGTGACACCAACTAAAGCCCTGGAAGGCACAGTTGCCTTGCAGTATCCGTTTGCCGAAGATTACCCCGCCAAGGGCAATAAGACTTTGATAGACGGGAACCCCGGCTATGGCGACTTCAGCTACAACTGGCTTTGCTTTTACGGTGTGCCCATGGTGGCGACCATAGACCTTGGCCATGCCGAGAAGGTGAGCGCCATAAAAATGCACTTTCTTGACGACCCACGCCATTGGATATTCCTGCCCGCGACCATCAAGATAGAGGGCTCGGCTGATGGCACGAATTATCATACCATAGCCGACCTCAGCTCCCCGTCGAGTGAGGAGCATTACGAAAGATCGATCAAGGAGTATCATGCGGCCAATACGCGTGGTGAGGTACGTTTTATCCGGGTAACGGCTGCCAACAGCGGTGCGCTACCGGAATGGCGCTATAAGGATGACAAGAAGGCTATGATCGCCTGCGACGAAATTTACGTGCAGTAATACCTAAAATTACCCGGCAAAATGTGCAATTTTTAAAATGAAATACATACCTTTGCAGTCCAAATTTTTGGCGAGATAGCTCAGGCGGTTAGAGCGCAGGATTCATAACCCTGAGGTGGAGGGTTCAACTCCCTCTCTCGCTACAAGTAGAATAGCCCCTTTCAAAGGGGCTATTTCTTTTTACCAGAATCACTGCAATTATTCAGCAAAAAATTGATGTATTCTTAATTCAATTATTGGATCAGCGGTAATGAAAAACTAAAAACAGAACCCTTACCTATCTCACTTTCGGCCCATATTCTTCCTTTCTGGGCTTCTATGAACTCTTTAGATATTGCCAATCCAAGTCCGGTGCCTTTAGTTTTGGAGCCAGGCACTTTGAAATAACGCTCAAAAATTCGCAATAAGTACTCCTGTGGTATGCCGGGGCCCTTATCTTCTACAGAAAATCGCACAATGTCATTTTCCTTCTTCGCGGCAACTATTATCCTTGAGCCTTCCGATGAATTCTTAATAGCGTTAGTAAGAAAATTATTAAGTACCCAGGTGCTTTTTTCTGCATCAGCCTTCACTAAAGGTAATTGCTCATCAATTGCTCTCGTTATATCGATGCTCTTTTCCTTTGCCGACGCCGTTAAAGTTTCTATGGCATGATCGATGATCAAATACGGATTTACTACCTGAACATCCAATTCAATTTTGCCTGCCTCCACCTGCGACATGTTGAGCAATTCGCTCAATATTTTTAGTAACCGCTGGTTGTCCTGCTTCAGGTTTTGGATCAACTCTTTCTGTTCTGGAGACAAAGTGCCGATGCGCTCATCTTCCAATAATTTCAGGCTGAAATCTGAAGCGGCCAACGGTGTTTTCAGTTCGTGAGAGATCGTTGCGATAAAATTTGTTTTTGCTACGTCAAGCTCCTTATATGATGTAATATTTTTAAGAACGATGACCTTATTCTTATTTTCTCCAAGCGGAACATCAATTACCTCTTTGATAAAGTAGTTTTCACGGTTTTCTATGACAATTTTAAACGGGGCAGAAGATTCGCTGTTCAGGAGAAATCTGAACAGGTCATTTCTATTTTCAACCGCCTCAACCGTCTGGTCAAGAATATCGTTAGATTTCAGCCCCAGCAGCATGAGCGCCTTTGAATTGGCAAATAAAACCTTATTGTCTTTATCAATGCCAATACTCGCGTCCTGTAAACTATTGATCACAGCTTCTGCACGGCCTTTTTCAAACATTATTTTATTAAGGTTGCTGCTTTCAAAATATTCAAGACGTTCGGCCATTTTATTAAAAGCATCCGCAAGTTCCCCGAATTCATCCTTATTATCGATGACAATTCTGTGCTTATAATTCTTGTTGGTTATTTCTTTGATCGCAACTTTAAAATGTTTGATCGGGTTAGTAACAATTGAAGGGAAATTTATCGAGAAGGAAAATGCTATCAGAAATACTGCTCCTGTAAGCAATACAATTATGGTCATTGCATTTTCAGCGGCAGCGCGCGCCTTTTCATTTTTATTTTGAATGGCATTCATATTGAGTGACAATACCCGTTGCAGATCGCCCTGAAGAATTAGTATTTGTCTCATGGAGGTATCTCCGGCTTTTAGTGCTTCGAAATCGAGACGCAATTTTGATGTGGCTTCCTTTTCTCCTGGTTCAGTAATGTTTTTTTCCTGCAGGCCGAGCACATAGTCTATTTTCTTTACGGCAGGGAGAAAGTCGTAATGGCTGCTATCCAATTGTTGTTGAATAGTATGACAATAGCTAACTGATTCATAGTTATCCTGCAGTACGGCTTTCGCTCCGTTCTTCAGGGTTATGGTAGAATATATGCCGGCGCCGCCGGCTAAAAATAGCAACAGGCACAAAAACACAGTACCCATCCATATTTTATTTTTTACAGAAAGCCCCATCAGGATAGAATAATTATGTCAACATTATTTCTTGATAAAGTTCGAAGTAATTGGTTAAATAACCCTGTCTTCAAAATTATCTGAAGCAAATTCAAATGGGGTTTGCCGATGCAGAGGGTGGTAATGTTCTTTTCAGTAGCTGTTTCAATGATGGCCTGCGCAACGTTTTGCGACTTCTTTCTTATTACTTCCGCTCCTGATTCTGTGGCGTTTTTGAAATTATTTATCAGGTGCCGTTGCGCTGCAAGTGAAATTTTGTCATTAGCTTCTCTGGATGTCTGGACGTACAAAACTGACCACTGGCTGTTATAGTAAGATGCCAGGCGGGCGGTTTTGCGAATGATCTTTTGTGCCACTTCGTGATTTGAGGAGATGCAGGCGAGAAAACGCTCGTGACGAAAGGCAGTTTGTTTTGCAGTGATCTGATAATCGACCTTACGTTCTACCTGCACCGCTACTTCTTTGAGGGCGAGCTCGCGAAGCTGTAAAATTTTATCGGGTTGAAAAAAGTTCTGTAATGCCTGCTGAACCTTTGAGTGATCATATATTTTGCCTTCTTTCAGGCGTGTGATCAATTCATCCGCGGTCAGATCAATATTCACTACTTCGTCTGCTAACTGAAGCATTTTGTCCGGAACACGTTCCTGAACCTCAATTCCCGTTATTTCTCTTACATCTTTATTGATGCTTTCGATGTGTTGAATATTAACGGCAGTAATTACATCGATGCCGGCGTTAAGTATGTCCAGTACATCCTGCCACCTTTTTTCATTTTTGCTGCCCGGAATGTTTGAATGCGCAAGCTCATCCACTACTACTGTCTCAGGGTGCAATAACAGGATGGCCTGCACATCTAGTTCATCTAACTTTTTGCCTTTGTAAAATACCTCTCGTCTTGGAATGAGCGGCAACCCATCGACAAGTGCATCGGTTTCTTTTCTGCCATGAGTTTCTATGAAGCCTACTTTTACATTGACCCCATTTCGCAACAGCGTATGCGCCTCCTGCAGCATGCGGTAGCTTTTTCCCACACCGGCGCTCATGCCTACATAAATTTTCAGCCTCCCCATTTCATTCTTCCTGCTCAGGTCTAAAAATTGCTGCACTCTTATGTCCTTTTCATCTTGCATACCGTTATTGTCCGTTTGTCAATAGGCAGATTATTCATAACCTGAATAGAAACGCTGCAACGATCCTGTTCTCAGATTTAACAAGGTCTGGCACCCATGCATTGGGATTTGCAGTTGTATTAGGTAATGGGGTAGTTGTGTATCCGGTAGGGGAAGTGACACCGCCAGCGCCTGCGAAATAGGGGACGCTCGATTCACGATGCACAAATTCAAGTTTAAACTCTATGCTTTGGTTGGGCATCCACCTGAACCCGGTAGAGCAGTCCCATCCCTGGAATTGGTCGCCGGGATTTTCTGTGAATGGATGAGTACCGACGGTTTGTGTGGGGTTGTAGGGGTTGGGGAACGGACTTGCGTCGCCTGTAGGCGCCAGCACCAGGTAACGTCCGGGGTTTTTCATCCACCCGCCACCTATATACCATCCCAGTTTGTTTTTTGCGAACCAGATGTGGTTGTACACCATTCCGCTTACAAAATACTGTGCAGGGTTGGATGGCCCACCGTCAGAGAATCCATTTACACCGTCGCCTTTTTCAAAGCCGATGTCTGCGGTTGCTGAGAATGCAGCCCGGTTGATGCCATGTTTCTTTGAACCGTTGTAATAGCGAAGAAGAAAGCTGTTATCGGAATGAAACCTATGCCTGCCCACTAAGCCTGCGGCATCAGTGCCCCAGTAGTCGTTGGTCAGCATTTTGACATTCTCGCGTGGGATGTAGGTGATGTTGCAGCCCAGGCCTGGCAGTGCGTTGAACATGCCGTAGCTCTGCCAGCCATTGATGATCCAGGGTTCTATCTTCAGGTATTTGGAGGGATATATCTGCACCCTGATACCATTAAAGAACCATGGAGTATTATCTGATGTATAAGATGCCTGGTATTCCCAATTTTCCTCTTCGTAGTACGAGTTCAGACCGATGTAAGACATAAACAGCCCGAAATCAACATTGATACCATACATCTTGTTAAAGTGATAGCCAACATAGGCTTCATCAAGGTAGCGGTAGGCATCTGCCATGTCATACTGACCGCGATATGGGCTGAGGTCATTCCTCGGCACCACTTGCGACCGGGTGCCGAACTGGGTCATAATACGGGCATGTGCATCGCCATACATGAAGTCGCCGCCCAGGTTTACAGCCGAAACAACCATTTCGTCGTTCCTGGACAGAGCCGTGGAGCCAACAACAGTGTGGTCGTTGGGGTTATTGAATGAATGCGTAAAATTGTTGTCTAGCATTATGGATGGCGTGAAAAACGGCCAATGAAAAATCGAGGAATCTCTTCGGTCGTTTCCGTTTATCCACGTCAGGTCAAAGCCGTCCCAGGGTGTTTTACTTTCCTTTACTGGCTTGTCACCAGTGCCGTTGACTATTTTATCCGTGTGCTCGGTTTCGTTGTTCTGGGCAAACGAGGTATTTGAAAACATCGTTAATGTGCAGGCAATAAATAGTAATTGTTTGTTCATATTTTAGTGTTTAATCGCTTTATTGTTTCGTTTATTTTTTCAGTGCATCGAGGTCTGCATTCAGTTTCAGTACATTTATTTTTTCCGGACCGAACATACCCCATAGTGGTTTTTGAATATTGTCATTGATGATCTTCTCCACATCCGCCCGCGACAAGCCGCGCGCTTGTGCTACGCGGTCTGCCTGCACCTTTGCACCATCGCGGCTTATATCCGGATCAAGACCGCTACCGCTGGCAGTTACCATTTCAGAGGGTATCTCTGCTTTCTGTACGCCTGGATCATGTGCGAGAAAACTGTCTATTCTTGCCTGCACCGTCGCAAGGTATTCCGGGTTTGACGGGCCCTTGTTGCTGCCGCCTGAACCTGCGGCATTGTAGTCCACTGCTGACGGTCTGGACCAGAAATATTTATCACTGGTAAATTTCTGTGCGATATTCTCATAGTACTGTTTCCCATTTGCAGTCAATTTGGTGCCCTCCCCCTTGCCGGGTGTACATTGCGCGATTACCCATATGAGCGCCGGGTATATTCCGCTGAACAGGATGAGGCACAGGAGACTTAAAATAATTGAGGGCAATATTTGCTTTTTCATTTTTTGAGATTTTTGTGAGTGGATGATCAGCTGATGACATTTATCAACCAACCGACAAGCAGATCGATCAGCTTGATACTTACAAATGGCATGATAATGCCACCAAGGCCATAGATGAATAGATTTCTTTGCAACAATGCGCTTGCGCCTATTGGCCGGTATGCCACACCCTTGAGGGCGAGCGGGATCAGCAGCGGAATAATAATGGCGTTGAATATTACCGCAGACAGAATGGCGCTTTCCGGGCTTTTTAACCCCATTATATTCAAACCCTGGAGGGCCGGAACGGAGATCATGAACAATGCAGGTACGATAGCAAAATATTTTGCAACGTCGTTCGCGATGGAAAACGTTGTCAGGGTTCCGCGCGTCATGAGCAGTTGTTTGCCGATCTCTACTATTTCGATCAGCTTGGTGGGGTCGTTGTCAAGGTCAACCATATTGCCAGCTTCTTTTGCTGCTTGTGTCCCGCTGTTCATTGATACACCTACATCTGCCTGGGCCAGGGCAGGTGCATCGTTAGTACCGTCTCCCATCATAGCCACTAGCTTGCCGCTTTGTTGTTCCTTACGTATGTAGGCCAGTTTGTCTTCGGGTTTTGCCTCAGCGATATAGTCGTCGACCCCAGCCTTTTCAGCAATGTATTTGGCTGTAAGTGGATTGTCGCCGGTAACCATAACGGTCTTGACGCCCATTTTCCGCAAGCGTTCGAACCGTTCCTGTATGCCTGTCTTTATGATGTCCTGCAATTCAATGGCTCCAAGTACAATGTTATTTTCAATAAGCACAAGCGGCGTTCCGCCGTTCATTGATATCTTATTGACAGCATTGGTGACTTCCGCAGGAAAGATATTTCCAGCTTTCTCAACCATCGCTCTTATGGCATCGTAAGCGCCTTTGCGAATTTGTGTGCTACCAAAGTCTATTCCGCTGCTGCGTGTTTCCGCAGTAAATTTTATGAATTTTGGTGTGTCTATCTGATAGCTGACGGGGTTAATGCCTGAGAGCTCGACAATTGATTTGCCTTCTGGTGTATCGTCTGCCATAGATGCCAGTACTACGCATTTTGTGAAGTGCATATTGTCGATGCCCTTGGCCAAATGAAAATGGGTAGCCTTGCGATTGCCTATTGTTATAGTGCCCGTTTTGTCCAGCAAGAGTATGTCTATATCGCCGGCCGTTTCCACTGCTTTTCCCGATTTGGCAATAACATTTGCTCTGAGCGCTCTATCCATGCCAGCTATGCCAATTGCACTTAGCAGGCCACCGATCGTAGTGGGGATGAGACAAACAAATAGTGAGATGAATGCGGCGATCGTTATTGGCGTTTTTGCGTAGTCGCCGAAAGGTTTAAGCGTTACACAAACAATGACAAAGACTATTGTAAATGCGGCCAGTAATATGGTGAGGGCGATTTCGTTAGGTGTTTTCTGCCTGCTTGCTCCTTCTACCAGCGCTATCATTTTGTCGAGGAAGCTTTCACCCGGCTCAGTAGTTACTTTTACCTTTATCTTGTCCGATAATATTTTTGTGCCGCCCGTAACGGATGACTTATCTCCGCCGCTTTCCCTGATCACGGGAGCCGATTCGCCGGTGATGGCGGATTCATCTATTGTTGCAATGCCTTCTATTATTTCACCGTCAGTCGGTATTATGTCGCCGGTCTCACACAAAAAAATATCGCCCTTTCTAAGTTCAGAAGATGAGACAACCTGTATCTCATTCATGAATATTTCTCCCATGAGCCTTATTTTTTTTGCCGGGGTATCCTTCCTGGTCTTGCGCAGCGCAGCGGCCTGTGCCTTCCCTCGTGCTTCAGCAATTGCCTCTGCGAAATTTGCAAACAGGAGTGTGAAGAATAATATGAGGAACACACAAAGGTTATAGCCAAATGAACCCTGGCCTGATTGGCCTGTAAGCGCTATGACGGTTACCACCAACATAATAGCAGTACCTATTTCTACAGTGAACATTACAGGATTGCGGAACATCACTGCAGGGTTCAGCTTGACGAATGATTGGCCAATGGCTTCTTTCACCAGGCTGGCTTCAAATAATTTTTGTTTTCTTTTATGTACAGACATAAACCATGATTTATTTCATTCCAAAATATTCCGCGATAGGACCGAGCGCTAATGCGGGGAAAAATGCGAGTGCGGCAATGATGACCTTAACGGCAAAAACAAGTATGCCGAATGTTCCGGTGTCCGTTTTAAGTGTTCCGCTGCTTTCTGGTATGTATTTTTTGCGTGCCAGAAGACCCGCAATAGCCACAGGGCCTATAATAGGCAGGAAGCGAGACAGGACGAGAACGACGCCGGTGCTGATGTTCCAGAACGGATTGTTGTCTGCAAGGCCTTCGAAGCCGCTGCCGTTATTGGCGGATGAGGAAGTGTATTGGTATAACATTTCGCTGAAGCCGTGATAGGAAGGGTTATTGAGCCAACCGGAGGCATTGTGCTTGCCTGCAGCATCTGTAAACCACCAGCCCATATTGGTGTCGTGTGCGGCAAGGTGGGAGGAGAGGGCTGTGAATGTCAGGATGAGGAAGGGGTGAAGCAAGGCAACTATCATCGCTATCTTCATCTCTCTTGCTTCAACTTTTTTGCCCATGAATTCAGGCGTTCGGCCTACCATTAACCCGCCGATAAAGACGGCGAGGATGACATAAATGAAGAAGTTCAAAAAGCCCACGCCGACGCCACCATAAAACGAATTGACCATCATCCCCAGCAGCATGTTCATTCCGGATAGGGGCATAAAGCTGTCGTGCATTGCATTTACGGAGCCTGTTGATATCACCGTGGTAGCAATGCTCCAATAGGCGGATGCAGTGGCTCCGAACCGCATTTCTTTGCCTTCCATATTGCCCGCGGGCTGTGCAATGCCCATTTTTGCCAGGGCCGGGTTGCCGTGTATCTCGGCCGATATAGCCGGGATCACAAGCAAGAGGAAGCCAATGGTCATTACCGACCAGAATACCCAGGCCAGCTTCTTCTTCCGTACGTAATACCCAAATGCAAATACTATAGCAAATGGTATGAGCACCTGGGCGATCATCTGAACCATGTTAGTGAGATAACCCGGATTTTCGAGCGGATGGGCGGAGTTCGCGCCAAAGAAACCGCCACCATTGGTGCCCAGATGTTTAATGGCCACAAATGCTGCAACCGGTCCGCGGCTTACGTGCATCGTGTCGCCCTGCATTGATGTGACGGTGTCAATACCTTTGACGGTCATTGGAGTGCCTTCGGAAACATGAACGGCGGCTATCAGTATGCATATGGGTAAGAGTATGCGGGTGCAGCTTTTAAGAAAATAATTGTAAAAATTGCCCAGCTTCTCCGTCGTTCTGTCCCTGAGTGCGTTAAAGACAACGGCCGCGGCAGCCATGCCTGTGCCGGCAGAGACAAACTGCAGGAACATAAGTGCGAAAACCTGGGAGAAATAGGATGCACCGGTTTCTCCGCTATACTGTTGCAGGTTGCAGTTTACAAGGAATGAGATAGCTGTATTCCACGCCAGGTCTGGTGTCTGGTTGGGGATATGGTCCGGGTTCCAGGGCAGCCAGGATTGGTTCATCAGGCAGAAGAGCGCCCAAACGAACCAAACGAAATTCAAAGTAAGCATAACGATGAGGTGCTGCTTCCAATTCATTTCTGTGGATGGGTCGATACGGGATAATTTGAAAAATAACCGCTCTATAGGGCTGAGAAAAGTGTCTGTCCATACTTTTTCGCCCAGGTACACTTTGGCTATGTATTTGCCAAGCGGCACTGCCAGCAATAATGTTGCAACGAACATTATTATTATACCGAAGATCTCTGTGTTCATACTGTCAGTGTGTTTAGAATTTTTCTGGTTTCAGCAATACGTAAACGAGATAGCAGAAAACCAATATTGATATGAGTAGGAGTAGTATCATTTCTGTTAGATTTTTTCGAACCAGGTTATAGATCTGAATAGTAAACCAAAACACACAATGCTTAGGAGGAATAGTAGTGCTGTTTGTAACATGACCATTGTTTTTTGCTTTTATACTGTTGTCATCTCAATAAAGGTGCCGTTCAGATCTTTGTTCGGCTATTGATCCCTGATATTTACTTGGAGCCAATAGTAGAGGGCTTATTGGCTTGTTTTCTCTGTTTGCTGATCCTTGTTGGCTCTATCAAAATGATAGGGCTATTTTATCAAATCGATAAATGAAAAGCAGAATCGGATAGTGTCAACAGCCTTTATGGTGCACCTGGTTAATGTATTGGGAATAAAGGCCCAAAGGCATCATGCTTTGTAGTAGCAATTGGTCAGATGAGCAGCATTGAAGCATTTTTGTAAGTGAAAAGACAAAAACATTCAGAACTGCGTTCTTCACTACGTTGTTGCCTCGTTCAAAGAGCTTATCAGCTATGCAGAGGCAGCGTTTTACAACGCCATAATTGTGTTCCATTATGCTCCGGTCGGTGAAATCTGCCAGTATATGGATCATTATATAGGCGTTTGTTTTGCCTTGCTTATGTAAGTCGGCAGATATTTCAGGCACCGCTTGTTCGAGGTACATGGGTACCTCTATTGGATCGATCATCGGGTTGCGATTTGCCAGACGCGTTGCGAATGGCGTGCCAATCCGTAGAAAAAAGACGAAATGAGCCACTATGGCTCATTTATAGAAAGTCATTCGGGTATGATGTGTACAAATCCTATCAAATTGGAAGGCCGTATTATCGAAGTGATATTACTTAAGGTGGTATTCCTCAATTTTCCGGTATAGCGTTGCAATGCCTATGTCCAAAAGCCGGGCGGCTTCGGTTTTATTGCCTCCGGTAAAGCTCAGTACTTTGCATATATGTTGTTTTTCCATTGCAGCGATACTCCATTGAGCGCTGTCTGTTTTCCCAAATTTTTCGTGCTGGATATCGTAAGGAAGGCTTTTCAATGTTAGCACTGGTGAATCTTCTAATATCACCGCTCTCTCCATAATATTCTTTAGCTCTCTGACATTTCCTTTCCAGTCGTTGAGCATAAGTGCATTGATGGCGTCAGTGGCTATGGAATTGATCTGCTTATTCATTTTTGCTGCATATACCGTAAGGAAGTGTGCAGCCAAAGCAGGAATATCCTTAGTACGTTCGCGCAAGGAAGGAAGGTTTATTGTGAAGACCGCTATCCGGTAGTAGAGATCGTTTCTGAAATGCCCTTTGGCAACGTCTTCACTCAGTGTGCGGTTGGTGGCTGCTATTATCCTCAGGTTTGCTTTTTGTTCTTTGGTATCACCTACCCGTATATAGGTGCCATTTTCAAGTAGCCGCAATAATTTGGGTTGCAATTCCAATGACATTTCTCCTATCTCATCCAGGAATAGCGTTCCGCCTTTAGCCTCTTCCACCAGTCCTTTCTTATCTTTGGTTGCCCCGGTAAATGCGCCGGCTTTATGACCGAACAGCTCGCTTTCAAGAAGGTCGCGGCTAAATGCGCTACAGTTTAGCGCCACAAAAGGCTGATTTTTGTGGAGACTGTGATAGTGGATAGCTTGCGCAAATACTTCTTTTCCCGTACCGGTTTCTCCGGTCAGCAATACTGCGGCTTCTGTAGGCGATACTTTTTGGGCTAACTGAACGGCTCTCTGCAACGCGTCACTGCTGCCAATTATTTTATCGAAACTAAACTGACCACCTAATTGTTTTTCCAGGCGGGTAACCCGATTGGTGAGTGTTACTTTTTCGGATGCCCGGCTTAATAATGGAAGTATTTTATCGTTATCATTTCCTTTTACAATATAGTCGAAGGCTCCATTTTTGATGGCCTGCACACCGTCCGGAATGTTACCGTAGGCTGTCAGCAGTATTATTTCTATCTGAGGATATTTGGTTTTGAGTTCTTTGGTAAAATCAACTCCACTGCCATCGGGCAATTTTACATCGCAAAGCACAATATCAATATCCTTTGTCTCAAGAGACTGCCAGGCTCCGGCAATCGTCCCTACATCGCATATTTTATATCCCTCCAGCGCTATTATCCGTTTCAGTAACTGGCGTAGCTTCTCTTCATCATCAACAATCAGGATATTCATTGATATTGCTCGTTTAATTGTGCAAAATACAAAAGTTCGATATTTCATCTGCGCTGTGTCCCACTGTTATCACTTGCCCAAGCCGGGCCTTGCGTTACCGGTTCACAGTTTTTTTCGTCAAACTGCCCAAACGTGGTATCACCCCTATTTTACCGTAGTATTCAGCTCCCAAAATTTTCCATTTCGGTCTTTGATGCCCACATGTCCGTCTTGCAATATTCTTGCCTCAACCGGATCAATTTCTTTACGGACCTTAATCCGGTGCAGAATTCTTTTTTGCCTAATTCATACAAATGCATATATTTGTTTGTCTTTTATATAATAAAACGGCCTTTATGAAGAAAGTGATATTTATCTTTATATTTATTTCGGCCTGGCTTCGGAGTATAGATACGTATGCTCAGTATTCCATTGAGTCCCTCAATATTTCTACCACGGCAGATACTCTATTTATTGATTCTTCCTACGAGTGTACATACCCCATCTTCAACACTTATGTTAACGGTTATTCGCCGCTGCTGAAGTTAAAAACATATTACGGAGATGGAACGTATGATTCAGTATCATTGGTGTCATGGGTAGGAGGATCGCATTGCTCGATTCCGCACTATTACGGTAGCGCAGGGCAATATTCAATAAAGCAAATGCTGTATTATGACAATGTGCTGCAGGACTCTTCCTTTCAGAGTTATGTCTATCAATACTGTCGGACGTTTCAGCTCATCTTTTTCTACGATTTGAATAACAATTGTATAAAAGATAGCGACGAGTCATTTTTGCGGACCCCTTCGATTATTAAAATTGATTCTGATGGCGTAGCCATTGATACAGTGGCTATTACGTCTGGTTTTTCCCACGAGACATATGGTAATGCAGGCACTATTTATACTTACACCGTATTATCATCAGCATTTATGCCAGCATGTGCTGCCAGCATCAGCGACACGGTTAATTTTATTAATAATCAATATGCGCCGAAATTTTTGGGGCTCACAGGCACTCCCGCGCCGGTTGACTTTTCGGTCCGAGACATTATCCCAGTCACAGGTGTGCACGATGAATGGGGTAATATTTATGTTACAAATAGTAGCTGCACTCCCGCCAACGCAACCGTTACACTGTATTACAGCAGAAAATACGATGTGACGGGTACTTGGTCCCCAGACGTGTCTCCAGCTCCCGCTTCTTATACCGACTCATCTATTACCTGGACGGTTACTGGCGTGTCTTCAGCAACAGGTAGTGTTGACTTGTACTATGCCATTTTCGCTACGGGTGGAGTATACCTTACCATCGGGGACACTGTGCACAGTTACGTGGTTGTAACGCCAATAGGGAGCACTGATGCCGACCCATCGAACAACACCTGCTTCATTATTGACACGGTAAGGGCAGGATGTGATCCTAATGAAATGTTTGTCTCGCCAGAGCATTGCGTTATGTCTGATGGCTCAGCTCATGAATTGCAATACACTATAAATTTCACCAACACGGGAAACGACACAGCACACAATATCTACGTGTTAGATACATTGTCTGATAATATTGATATGAACAGCTTGCGTGTGTTGGAGGCTTCTGCAACTATGAACCTGTTTATGTCCCGCGACGACGGTCTTAAAATTGTTCGTTTCGATTTTCCCTCCATTAATCTGCTCGACAGTAGTCACCACTATCAGTGCAATGGTGATGTTATTTTCTCTGTCAACACAAAAGCCGGTTTGCCTGCAGGCACTACGATAAGCAACCGTGCGGGCATATACTTTGATATCAACCCAGTGGTAATGACTAATGATGAAGACGTCACCATAGGCTGTGCTACCGGCGTTGAGGATGTGGTAAAGCCCGAAGGACCCCGCCTCTATCCTAACCCTGCAAATGATGAATTAACGATCACCGATATTGAGGACATAAACACGATTGTTATCACCGACGTCACCGGACAGGCCATCAGGACCTTCAAGTGCAATGGCAAAAGGGCATCGGTGGATGTTGCAACATTAGCCCCTGGCATATATTTCGTAAAAATAAACAACGCTGCCGCTCAAAAGTTCATCAAGTTGTAGCTATACTTTTTCGCTTTATTTGTTTTCCATAACAGTCGCTATGGCACCACCCCGTGAAAACTCCCCCCATGTACAAATCCGCTAACTGTTGTACTTTTCGCGGAGTATTTCGCAAAAGTTATGAGAACAGGCAATCATCAGTGGAATTTTTCCATTATCGGCGGTGTAAAAAGAGTGAACCTGGATTCAGGTGCAGACCTGGCAAATCTGGCAGACCTTGATCCTAAATTGTGGACAGCGCTTAGCTGTCCCGTGGCAGATATGGCCATTGACCGCCGAACGCTGGAACTCATTGACGATGACAACGATGGTCAGATAAGGGTGCCCGACGTGATTGCCGCAGTGAACTGGATTCTTTCAGTGATCAATAACGCAGATGACCTGTTGAAACAATCGGAGGATTTCCCGCTGTCGGCAATTAACGTCAGCACTCCGCAGGGAAAAATACTGCGCGATTCCGCCGAAACTATTCTTCGCAACCTGGGCAAAGCCGACGAAAAGGTACTTTCCGTGGCAGATACTTCTGATACGCAAAAGATATTTGCCGGCACTCGCTTCAATGGCGATGGAGTTATTACTATAGAAACAGCCGGCACAGATGACCAGATCTCCGCGCTCATTGCCGACATCATGCAGTATGCAGGTTCCGCACCCGACCGTAGTGGTTCGGCAGGCATCACGGCAGATATCATTGCTTCGTTTTTCGAACAGTGTGAAAAATATGCCGCCTGGCAGGCGCTGAAAGATGCCGCCCCGGCAGACATATTACCGTTGGGTGATGATACTGAAGCTGCCTATAACACTTACCTGGAGCTCAAGCCTAAGGTAGATGATTTTTTTCTGCGCTGCAGGCTGGCAGCCTTTGATCCGCAGTTGAGCGGTTCGCTGAATCTGCAAACCTCCCGCATAGACAGCATCACCGACAAAGATCTTTCCGCACAAACAGGCGAGATCGCAGCATTCCCCATTGCAAATATCACCACCGGAAGTTTGCTGCCGTTGCACAAAGGCATAAACCCTGCATGGGAAGAGAGGCTTCGCACATTCGTGGGCCTCGCCGCGCAACGATTGTTTCCGGGCAAGGAGGCTATTTCAGAGGCCGATTGGAATAAGGTATCGCAAACCTTCGCTGCATATGCACAATGGCAGGCGGCTAAGGAGGGTACAATGGTTGCCCCGCTGGGATTGCCCCGCATAAAAGAGTGGCTGGGCAGCGACTATCGCGTTCGCCTTACCTCTTTGGTAGAGCAAGACAAGGCGGTAGAGCAGGAGGCGAACAATATCATTCTTGTAGACAAGCTGGTGCGCTACTATCGCGATCTCTACACCCTCCTGAAAAACTTCGTTACCTTTTATGATTTCTACAGCCCCGGACGCAAAGCTATTTTCCAGGCTGGCACGTTATACATCGATCAGCGCAGTTGCGATCTCTGCATCAAGGTAAAAGACATCAACCGCCAGTCTGAGCTGGCGCCGGTAAGCGGCATGTTCCTGGTTTACTGCGATTGTGTATCTAAATCTACCAATGAACGCATGACCATCATCGCGGCGCTCACCAATGGCGATGTGGATGACCTGATGGTAGGCCGCAACGCGCTCTTCTTCGACCGCAAGGGCAACGATTGGGATGCAACCATCATCAAGATCACAGAGAATCCTATCAGCATCAGGCAGGCGTTCTTTGCGCCGTATAAGCGGCTCACAAAGCTCATAGAATCGCAGGTGAACAAGGCTGCTTCTGCGGCGGATGAAAAAGCAATGGACAAAATGAGCAAGAGCGTAGACGAGGCCGCCGACAAAGCAGACAAAGCCGAGGCAGAAGCAGCAAAAGCAGCGCCTGCAGCCGATCAGGCGGAGCCGTTCGATGTGGCTAAATTCGCCGGTATATTTGCTGCGGTAGGGCTGGCTATGGGCGCCATTGGCACATTCCTGGCGGCTGCTATAGGAGGCTTCCTGAAGCTGGTTTGGTGGAAAATGCCGCTGGCACTCATTGGGTTAATGATCACCGTTTCTGCACCGTCAATGATACTCGCTTACATCAAGTTGCGCAAGCGCAGCCTGGCGCCCATTCTGGATGCCAACGGCTGGGCCATCAACTCAAAGGTCAAGATCAACATCGCCTTTGGCCGCACCCTCACGCATCTGGCCGCATTGCCCAAAGGCGCCCGCATAGATTTCAACGACCCCTTCCGTGAAAAAAGAAATCCACTGATTCCTGTTTTCATAGGTGTAGTGATTGTCGGTGCTGCGGTGCTCTACTACATGTGGAAGCATAAGGTAGGATTATGGCACTAAGGCTTGTTGCTATATGAAGTAAGCCCATCACCCCCATCCTGAATTTAAATTTTTGGATTTTGAGATTTGGATTTTGAGATTTGGATTTTGGGATTTTGGATTTGGAATTTGTCCTTTGGAATTTATTCAGGTAAATGTTCCCCACTAAAATAAAACGGGAGCAGCATGCTGGCATCGCCTATGTGCAGTACATCACCATCCGGCCCGCACATATATACCTCTATCGGAAAGCCCTGTGTTAACTGTGTTTCCAGCAATACCTGGCGGCAAATGCCGCAGGGCGCTAATGGCTCGTGCGCATCCGGCTTTCCCTGGTAGCAAATGCCAATAGCTTTTACATGTTCATTGGGGTTGGCCGGATCCAGAGTATATAGTATACTGCGCTCTGCACAAACCCCGGCAGGGTAGGAGGCGTTCTCGTGATTGGCTCCGGTCTTTATACTGCCATCGGCCAGCCGAACTGCGGCACCTACCTTAAATTTTGAATAGGGCGCATAAGCCCGTTGCACTGCATCTTTTGCAGCTGCTATCAATTCCTGCACATCGGCCGCAAGAGCCGGTAAGGTGGTACGCTCAAACGAAAAACTGAATTGCTGCATAGCCTTGGGCCGCAATTATCGCATTATATCCGGTAAAAGAGCGAATATTTCCAGAAATAGTAACGCAATCTTAATACTACTCAACCCAATCGCACACAAATACATTGGTGTCATGTCCTCCGCCATTGTTGCGGTTGGAGCTGAAGATAAACTTCTTGCCATCTGGCGAGAACATCGGGAAGGCATCGAAGCTGCCATCGTGCGAAATGCGCTCCAGGCCCGTTCCATCGAGGTTCACTAAATACAGGTTGAAGGGGAAGCCGCGCTCATACTCGTAGTCTGATGCGAACACGATCCGTTTGCCATCCGGTGTAAACGCCGGCGCCCAGTTGGCCTTGCCTAAGTGCGTTACCTGGTGCACATCGCTGCCGTCCACATTGGCCACATACACTTCCATATGTGTCGGCATCACAAGGCCTTGTGCCAACAGGTCTTTGTAATCCTTTATTTCTTCTGGTGTCTGCGGACGGCTGGCACGCCACACCAGTTTTTTGCCATCCGGCGAAAAGCAGGCACCGCCATCATAGCCCAGGTCGTGGGTTATCTGTTTCACGTTGCTGCCATCCAGATTCATGGTATAAATATCCAGATCGCCATTGCGCATACTGGTAAACACAATTTTATCTCCCTTTGGCGAAATAGTGGCTTCTGCATCATAGCCTGGCGTATTGGTCAGGCGTTTGGTGATGTTGCCTTTAAAGTCGGCCACAAAAATATCGTAGCTGTCATATATCGGCCACACATACTTCTTTATCTTGTTTCTGTCTGGCACAGGCGGGCAGGTATCCATAGCCAGATGGGTAGATGCATAAAGGAAGTGTTTATGATCGGGCATCAGGTAGGCACAGGTAGTGCGGCCCCGGCCGGTGCTCACGCGTTTATAGGTAAACTTCGTCTTTTTGTCTTTGGGTATCTCGCCGTAAAATATCTGGTCGCACTGCAGGCCCTCGGCCGGGTTGGTGCGCTGAAAGGTGATGTGCGAATTGTCAAAACCAAAATACGCTTCCGCATTATCGCCACCTATGGTCAGTTGGCGCATATTCTTAAAGTGCTTTTCATCAGGATAGGCGAGGTCTTTCTGTTGGGCCTTGGCAAGGCTGCTGAGCAATGAACAAGCGATAACAGAAGCATAAATAACTGATGTTCCCTTCATAATATGTTTTGATATGACGCAATATTAATCAAAGCGACATATTGCAGATAGAGGTAGCTATATTTTTTTACAATTCTGTTACTGTAGCAGCCCGTGCTGGTCAATGAGGTATATGAGTTGAGCAAGCGTGGCCGCACCCAGTTTCAGCTCGCGATGGTTCACGTTCTCAAACACATCGTTGTTGGTGTGGTGTATGTCGAAATACCGCTGCGAGTCCGGTATCAGCCCGGCCAATGGCACTTTCAGCTTATCTTTCAGCGGCCCTATGTCCGATCCTCCTTCCTCCATCGAGAAATCATAAACACCATAGGGCAGGAAAAGGTCTTTATATTTCCTGATCTCGTCCTTCAGCGCTTCGCTCATCTCAAAACCTATGCCCCGTGGCGAAAACCCGCCGGCATCGGTTTCAATGGCTATTACATGATGCTCTCCGCGCGCTTTGGCGCTGTCAGCATATGCCTGTCCGCCCTTGCCGCCGTTCTCTTCGTTCATGAACAGCACTGCGCGAACGGTGCATTTAGGTTTTATGCCCAGCGCCTTAAAGATGCGGATCACTTCCATCGACTGCACGCAGCCCGCCCCGTCGTCATTCGCGCCTTCACCTACATCCCATGAGTCCAGGTGGCCACCTACGGTAATGATCCTATCCGGGTATTCGCTGCCTTTTATTTCGCCGATCACATTATAGGAGTGCACCAGGTCGGGCATCATTTTACACTCGCTCTGCATTTTGGCGCTTACCGTGCCCAGAGTGCAATATTTCTCCAGCGAGTCGGCAGTATTGTTGCCCAGCGACATTTCGGGCAGGTGCACTTTATCAGTATCAGCATAGTGCATGGAGCCCGTGTGCGGGAAATCATCCACACCGGTGGACATAGATCTGATGATGACACCAACCGCGCCCTTGGTAGCTGCAGCAGATGGAGAGGCCCAGCGATACTTCACAGCATCGCCATAAGCTTTGAAGGTGAACACAAAATCCTGCCTGAAGCGGTAGTTGAAGAAAACTATTTTGCCCTTTACCTGGTCTTTGCTCAGCTTATTGAACTCGTCAAAATCATGCACCATGATAACGGGTGCTTCCACTACTTTGCCATTCGTACCCTGGCTATTGCCTAAGCTCAGCGCAGTCACTTTTTTGTACTGTCCCTTACCATATTTCAGCATCAGGCTTTCTTTGCCGCGCTTCCAGTATGGCACATCGGCAGGCATCAGGCTCACCTTATCAGCGCCGGTTGTCTTCATGGTCTTTTCGCCCCAGGTCACTGCCTTCGCGGCATTGGCCGAACCGCTGATGCGGTTGCCCACGGTTTTGCACAGCACTCGCAGGTTATCATAACATTGCCCATGCAGCAGCGCTTCATCAGCTATGCGCCGGAACATGGTTGAGTCCTGCGCCGACGCGGAAAACGTAATAACTATGGTGGCAAGAGTAAGGAATGGATGTTTCATGGTTATAAAAGTAATAATTTGTGTCTAAGGTAACAGCAAAGCTTATAAGTGGATAAGTAATGCTTCTTAGTTTTTTGTCCCATTCGGCCACTTGATCTCGCGCACGATTTCCCTTTTTTTCCTACGTTTGCCTTCCATGAAAAAAATAAAGTTTCTAATTATTCTGTGCCCAGCTATGTTTACCCTATCGCAATGCGCGAAAAAGAACAATCCCGCGCGTTCAGCACAAGCTGCAGATGAAGTCGCCGCAGAAAAAAAGAAGTTCAGTGCGGAGCAGATAGCAAAGGGCGGAGCCATATTCGATAACAAATGCGGCAAATGCCACGAATACCACGAACCGCAGGAGTTTTCGGTGCATTTCTGGGATAAGATACTGCCGGCTATGTCCGGTAAAGCTAAATTGTCGGCAGATGACGCCGCCCTTGTGCGGGCATGGGTCATCACCAATACCAAGGCGGGCTGATCGGCCCGCCCGCGGCGTAGTTCACCACATTTTGTAGCTCAGTAATTGCGCCGTAGCTATTTTCATACAAGAACGGTCATACTATGGAAAATGGAGTTTACAGAATACTGCTGGTCGATGATAATGAGATCAACACCATCTCCATGAAGCATGCCCTATTGCGGCACAGCTACGAGGTGGAGACTGCCCTCAATGGCATGGAAGCCATGGAAAAGTTGTTTGCCGGCAATTTCGATGTATTGATCACCGACCTCATGATGCCATTCGTAAGCGGGCAGCAACTCATAGAGGCCATAAAGCGAAATGGATATGACGATCTCAAAATAATTGTCATCACTTCGGTAGATCATGAACATACACTCACCGATGTATTTAAAATGGGAGCAGACGATTACCTGGTAAAGCCGGTAAATAACAATGAACTGATCACCCGGCTGGAGCGTTTGTTTCTTCCGGGAAGATGATTGGTTGTGAGCTTATGGCGCCAGGCGGCCTTTCCGCCATTTTCCTTCGCCATCATAAGTAAACATGATCCTGTCGTGCAGGCGGCTGCTGCGGCCCTGCCAGAACTCTATGTGCGAAGGAACCACCCGGTAACCGCCCCAATGGGCTGGCCGCGGAATATTGCCGCTCCGGAATTGCTCTTCGTATCTTTTGAAAAAACCTTCAAGCTCCTGCCGGTCGGCAATGGCCTGGCTTTGTGGCGATGCCCATGCGCCTATGCGGCTGCCTTCGGGCCTTGAATGAAAGTAATGATCGCTTTCTTCGGCGCTCAGTTTTTCGGCAACGCCTTCAATGCGCACTTGCCGTTCCAGTTCCTTCCAGAAGAAAAGCAGCGAGACATGAGGTTGGGCCGCAATTTCGTGTCCCTTGGCGCTCTTGTAGTTGGTATAAAAAACGAATGCATCATTTTCCACGCCTTTCAGTAGCACGGTGCGTGCATGTGGGTGACCGGCAGCGTCCACTGTGGCCAGTGTCATCGCGTTCACCTCAGTAATTTCAGCAACCTGTGCTTCTTTGAACCAGGCGTGAAAGAATGCTATCGGGTCGTCACCTGCTGCCTGCTCGTCAAGGGCGGCCAGCGTATAATCCTTCCGGATGGACGCAATATGATGGGAATGTGCCGACAAAACGCTTACTTGTTTTCTCCGGTGCCCAGGTATTTGGCCATTACATAGATCAGCTCAATAGTGAGCAGCAAAGCAAAAACCCACATCAGGGTAGGGCCAACATTCTTGTTCACATTGTCGTAAAAAGCGCTGAGCATTACGTGGTTCATCAGTAGTAAAATTTGGGGTGCAAGATAGCTACAATTTCACAATTAGTCAATCTCAGGCGCAAACGCCTGGTGCCGTCATCCGGCAAATGTGAATTCCATTACCTGTTTCCCGTATTTGTCGCTATCTTCATCCAAATTATGCCCCCATGTTGCTGCGGCACATACCTTTCTTAAGGTCTGTATTTATTTACTCTTTTACCGCCTTTGGCGGTCCGCAGGGGCATTTGGGTATGATGATGAAGACCTTTGTGCAAAAGCGCAAGGATATTACCGAGAGTGAGCTGCTGGAGTACAACGCATTCTGCCAGATGCTGCCAGGGCCGTCTTCCACGCAAACTGTAATGCTTATTGCCATGAAGAGGGGCGGCATTTTGCTCGCTTCGCTCACGCTGCTCATCTGGGTATTGCCGGCAGCGCTCATAATGGGTCTGTTTTCTTTCCTCATCTATTACTACTACGGCCAGGTGGCCACGGGCGGGAAAAATGTTCCCATCAATCTCTTTGCTTACGTGCAGCCGATGTCAGTAGGTTTTGTGTGCTATGCCGCCATGCGCATGACAAAGGCAAGCGTAAAATACGTGGCCACTGCCGGTATCATGGCGGGCGGGGTTATTGCCACTATTTTATTCCGGTCGCCATGGGTGTTTCCGGTATTACTTATTTTGTCCGGTACCATCAGCAATTTCAGTAATAAGCGTATCCCTACGCCCATCCAGAAGCCCAAAAAAATAAATTGGGTGAATCTCTGGCTGTTTGCGCTCATTTTCATTGTTGCCGGTATCATGAGCGAGGTCGCCCGGCAGGAAGGCTGGGTGCATGGCAGGATCTATCATGTATTTGAAAATTTCTACCGTTTCGGAGCCATTGTCTTTGGCGGCGGCCAGGCCCTGCTGCCCATGATGTTTTACCAGTTTGTCGACACGCCCGCACAACCCATAGTCACATCGCAGCAACTGCTCACCGGCTACGGTATGGTTCAGGCAGTTCCTGGTCCCGTATTTTCCATTTGTTCCTATGTAGGCGGAATTGCCATGAGTCAATATGGGCCTGCATGGCAGGGCTTGGGTGCGGTTGTAGCCACCATCGCAGTTTTCCTGCCCAGCACGTTGCTGCTGTTCTTTTTCTTCCCTATCTACGAGAACCTTAAACACCACGTCATTATTTACAGGGCTCTGGAGGGTATCAACGCGGTTATCGTGGGCATTATCTGGGCCTCTGGTTTTGTGTTGCTGGATAGCATACCCTTTGCCTGGAGCAACCTGGTTGTGGTCGCCATTACATTCTGCGTTCTGTACTTCACCAAAATTCCCGCTCCGTTGGTGGTTATTGCCTGGCTGCTGCTCGGCTGGACGCTGCACTAATGTGCGCAGGCCATAAAAAACCACCCCATCGGGTGGTCTCAGATATCCCTAAGTGCCTTATCATTGCATCGCAACGCCGTTATCCTCCTTCAGCAATGTTTTAATATCAGTGATCAGCTTCTCCATTTCTGCCGGTAAAAGTCCGTCATAGTAACCGCGTATCCTGCCATAGCCATCCACCAGCACATAGTGTTGGTCGTGTATGAAATCATCTTCTATTTTCACCCCGGCGGTATCATCCTGCGCGCTTATCAGGTAACTGTAACGGGCCATGTCATACAATTGGCGCTTATCTCCCGTCAGAAACATCCATTGATCGCTGTTGGCATCAAACTTTTTAGCGTAGGCCTTCAGTGCTGCAGGTGTGTCTTTTGCCGGGTCCACGGTATGCAGCAGGAACAGCACATTATTGTTTCCCTTGAATGCATCATATACTGCCGTCAGGTTCGAGTTCATCCGTGGACACAGTGTTTTGCACGTGGCAAAGAAATAGCCGGCAACATAAACCTTGCCTTTAACATCAGCATTGGTGATCACTTTCCCATCCTGGTTAATGAAAGAGAACGGCGCTATGTGGTGATTCTGCTCGTTACCTATTATGGGCAGCGAATTTCTTTTTGCCGATTTATTCACTTTGAAATAATACCCTAAAAACGCGGTGGCAAGCACCATGAAAAAGATCAGCAGTATCAGCCCCGTCCTCTTGTTATTCATGCGCGCAAAATTACTACCTAAATCCACACTGTGGCCTGCTTATATTACGATGCCCTTGCTGCGAAAGCATTGGCGCGGGTTTTAAGGCAGAAAGAAAATGTTAATATCTTGTGTATTTCACGCGGAAGTAATATGAACGTAACGGCGATTTAATCAGTTTAGAGTTAACTTTAATAAACTAAAAACCTGGTACATATGATTTGGAGAAGATTTAGTGGGGAATTGCTGAAACTCCCTATAAAAAAGGCGGTGGAAGATACGATCGTCAGGGAGGCTGAGTTGGGTAACAAATTGAAGGTGTGCATCGGTACAGACTCCCAGGTTCGCGCAGGCGAAGCTGAATTTGCGACCGTCATCGTTTTTTTGAGGGAAAAACGCGGTGGCTTCATGTTCATCAGCAACGACAAGACCACTCAGACGTTCTCTGTTAAGGAGCGCATGCTGGTGGAAGTTTCCCGCAGTATCGAGATCGCTTTCGAGCTTTGCGATCTGTTCAATAAATACGATGTGGACATGGAGGTGCATGCCGACATCAACACTAATCCGCAGTTCAAAAGCAATGAGGCCCTCCGCGAGGCTATGGGTTATATCTTAGGAATGGGTTATGCGTTCAAGGCGAAGCCCGATGCGTTTGCCAGCAGTTGCTGCGCCGATAAAGTAGTTAATTGATTCCTGCCTTTGTCCTAACGGATATTCCGGACATACATTGCCGGCAGGGGATTCTTCCCCTTTTAATTTTCGGTTATTCCCTTCCTTTCAGGTAATTATTACCGTCTGTATATCAAAGAAAAATCATAAATTTACTTTGGAATACGCGCCCCCAATGAAGGTTATTAATATACTTATTTTCTCTATGCTGTTGTGCCTGCTCCCCGCTCTGTCGCGTGCGCAACGCCCTGTTGAATTTATTCAGAATCAGGGGCAGTGGGGCGAGTGGTTCCAATACCGCGCTTCCACAACCCGCGGTGAGGTTTGCCTGGAAAAGGACGGGTTCCGTTACATACTGGCGGATGCTCACAATAATCAGCGGCTCGACTCGTTCCATCACGGCCAGCGCCACGAGAATCCCATACTCCGCTTTCACACGTACAAAGTAACTTTCGAGGGCTGCCAGGAGCCGGTGCTGCAGGGGCAGAAGCCGCGCAAGATCTATTACAACTATTACCTGGGCGATGACCCTTCGCACTGGAAGACGGGCATTCACCCGGTTGCAGCAGTCGATTACGCAAAGCTCTATCCGGGTATAGACATGCACGTGTCCTCCGAAAAAGGCAACATAGTTTATGAACTGATGGTCAACGCAGGCGCAGATGCTTCGCAAGTAAAACTGCGGTTCGATGGCCAGGACGACCTTCGCCTGCACAAGGGCAACCTGGAGATCAACACCAGCGTGGGCGATGTGACCGAAATGAAGCCCTTTGCCTATCAGTACGTAAATAATCAGCGGGTAGAAGTAGCCTGCAATTATCACCTCATCGGCAACGAGCTCACCTTCAGTTTTCCGGACGACTACGATCACACGCAGTTACTGATCATAGATCCAACAGTTGTATTCAGCACGCTTACCGGCTCCACGGCCGACAACTGGGGCTACACCGCTACCTACGACAACGCAGGTAACTTCTATGCGGGCGGCCTGGTCAATGCGCTCAACCTTGGCACTCACTTTCCGGTAAGCCCCGGCGCTTTCCAAACTACGTGGGGCGGTGGATATGGCGACGCATCCGCGGCTACCGGCTATGCTTATGCGGCAGATATTTCCATCATCAAATATTCGCCTGATGGCTCTGCCCGCTTATTTGCTACTTATCTTGGCGGTGCTGGCAACGAACATACGCACAGCATGATCGTAGACGGAGCCAACAACCTCATTCTGGCCGGCCGCACCCGTTCACTCAATTATCCCGTTACCGGAACCGCTTACCAGGGCACCAACCAGGGCGGGTGGGATATCATTGTTTCCAAAATGAGCAGCGACGGCACCTCCCTGCTGGCCTCCACTTATCTCGGCGGCTCGGGCAATGATGGCGTCAACTACGATTCAACCGAATACTTCTACGGTCAGTTGAAACACAATTACGGAGACGACTCCCGCAGCGAGGTGCAGGTGGACAACACCGGGAATATATATGTTGCCGGTTGCACCATGTCCACTAACTTTCCCACCACTGGTACCGCGATCAGTTCCACACTCTCGGGTATGCAGGATGGGGTAGTATTCAAACTGAATAGTTCGTGCAGTAGCCTCCTCTGGAGCACTTACCTGGGCGGCAATGGTTCAGACGCGGCATATGTGCTGGCGTTCGATACGTTGCAGCAATATGTGTATGTGGCTGGCGGCACCAGCAGTACCAACTTCCCAACAACTACCGGCAGCTATCAAACCACTTACCAGGGCGATTCCGCAGATGGCTTTATAGCCAAGTTCCAGAATAGCGGAGCATATAGCCTCGTCAAGGCCACTTATGTCGGCACGGCCGGTTACGACCAGGTATATGGCATACAGGTAGATCCCACCAATCAGGTTTATGTAATGGGCCAGTCTATTGGCGGATTATTCCCGGTTACTTCCGGCGTTTATTCCAATCCTTCATCTACTCAGTTCGTTATGAAGACAGACCAGAACCTGTCCTCGGATCTCATCTCCACGGTCTATGGCTCAGGGGATGCGTCATTCACCAATATTTCGCCGGTTGCTTTTCTTGTGGATACTTGTCAGAACGTTTATGTATCTGGCTGGGGCGGTAACCTCGGCCTTACGGGTGGTACCACCGGCACTTGTACCGGCTTGCCCGTGACGCCTGACGCCTATCAGCCGACAACGGACGGCCGCGATTTTTATTTCATCGTCTTCGCACCGGGGATGACCAGTCTGCGTTACGCTACTTTTTATGGCCGCCTGTGCAGCATAGCCTGGGAAGGTGAACATGTGGACGGAGGTACCAGCCGTTTCGATAAGCATGGCATCATTTATCAGGCCATCTGCGCCAACTGCGGCGGCACAGCCAGTGGTTGCCCTAACTTCCCCACTACCAGTGGTGTATGGAGCGAGATGGATTCGAGTTCCAATTGCAATGAGGCAGCGCTGAAGATCGCCTTCAACATAGGGCCTGTTGATGCCAGCATCACGGCAGGCCCCAGCACTTCGGGGTGTGCGCCGCTGACCGTCAATTTTACCAATAGCTCCAATAACGCATTGTCGTTCATCTGGAATTTCGGCGATGGTTCTGCGCTCGATACCAGTTATTCGCCTACGCACGTGTTCACCAGTTCCGGCACATATTCCGTGCAGCTCTCCGCGGCAAATTCCAATGCGTGTTTCCGAACTAACGATACCGCCACATTGACTATCGTAGTTGATACCGGCCAGATCATGCCTGGTTTCTCTGATCTTGTGACGGACAGTTGCGGGCCATATTCTGCTTCATTCACCAATACATCCGTTACAACGGTGGGTACCTCAACATTCAACTGGTATTTCAGCGACGGCGGTAGTTTCTCGGGTACCACACCTCCGGCGCATTCTTTCGCGTCCGCAGGCACCTATACGGTAACACTGGTAATGACAGATACCTCTGCCTGCAATTCACCCGACACAGTTTCAAAAACTGTGACCATGGGTGGGCAAAACGTATCGGGGGCATTTACTATTCCCGATTCCGTATGCCAGGGTACTACAGTTACGCCCAATATCAACATTAATAACGCAACTACTACCAACTGGACATTCGGCGATGGCGGCACATCTTCGTCAGCAGGGCCCAGCTATCAGTTCGATTCTGTAGGTACCTTCACGGTAACACTCATCAGCGCCAACCCGTCCACTTGCAATGGCGCAGATACCGTTACCGCAACCATAAAGGTGATCGCATCGCCTATAGCGAATTTCACTTATACGCCTATTTCTCCGGAGGCCAATACACCTACTTCTTTCAAAAACCTCTCCATTAATGCAACCCGCTATGCATGGGATTTCGGCGATGGCAGCGGTAGTGCAGATGTGGATCCTGTTCATCAATACAACAAGACGGGTTCATACAATACCTGCCTCACGGCCTACAACGCTATTGGCTGTTCATCTAAACTCTGCAAGAGCGTAAGCGCTGATGTCGTTCCTATTGTCGGCCTGCCTTCGGCATTTAGTCCAAATGGGGACGGCGGCAACGAAGTCTTGTATGTGCGCGGCGCAGCCATTGCAACGCTCGACCTGAGGATCTATAACCGCTGGGGCCAGTTGGTTTTTGAGACCAGGAGCCAGAGTGTGGGTTGGGATGGCACGTTTAATGGCCAGCCGCAACCGATGGATGCATATGCTTACGTTTTGAATGTGAATTTTATCGATGGTAGTTCAAAAACATTAAAAGGAAATATAACCCTGCTGCGATGAGAAAAATATATCTGACATATCCCCTTGCGTTTGCTGCTTTGCTGCTGGCATTTGTTGGCCGTGCACAGAGTATCCATTTTTCGCAATACTACAACGCCCCCGCGTTGATCAGTCCTGCAAATACCGCCCTTATGCCCGATAACGATTTCAGGCTCGGGGCCAATTATCGCACCCAGTGGACTGCTATACCGGTTCCATATAATACTTTCAGCGCTTTCGGTGATTTTAAGATCGGTGGCAACAAAGATGGTGACAACTCCAACTGGGTTGGCCTGGGCGGCGCTTTCTTCAGTGATAAGGCAGGCGACGGCAATCTGCAGATGATATCCGCGCAGGGTTCGCTGGCATACCACATGCACCTGGGCCCCACCAGCTTGCTGAGCATAGGCAGTTCTGCAGCATATGTGCAGCGCAGTGTCAACTACGACAACCTTACGTTCGATGCACAGTGGGATGGCTTTACTTTCAATGCGCACTTACCCAACGGCGAGAAGGTGGGTATTATCCGCACATCCTATAGTACCGTGGCCGCCGGCGTAAATTTGTCCCTGTTTCCTTCAGATGTTTTTTACATGAAGATAGGCGGCACCCTGGCCAATATTAACAGCCCTACGGAGAGCTTTTATGGCACAAAAAATACCCTGGCTATGCGGCCCATCGGCAATGTGGACATGATCATCCGCACCGGTGACAACTTTATCGTAAACCCTTCGGCATTTTATGAGACGCAGAGCGCGGCCAGCGAACTGGTTGCAGGTTCTTTGTTTCGTTATAACCTTAACCGGGGCCGCGATAGCCGCGCTTCACAACTCATACTTGGGGCGTTTTACCGCGTTACGGATGCAGTTATCGGCGTCATGGGCTACCAGCTAGGCAATGTTCAATTTATGGCGAGCTATGATGTAACTACGTCAGGTCTGGCCCCATACAACGGTTCCTATGGCGCACTTGAGTTTTCCATCACCTACAACGGCAATTATTCCGGCCACGATGGTATCAGGCGTATGTTCACCTGTCCGCGCTTCTAAGCCTATCCTAATTAACATAGTTTTGTATTAATATGAAACATTGTGGTATTATTTTTGTCCCACATAACACGCTATGATGGAAAAGGAAAAAAACAAAATTCTCCTCGTCGAGGATGATACCAACTTCGGACAAGTACTGAAAAATTACCTTGAACTTCATGATTTTGTAGTAGAACTGGCCAGGGATGGTATCCTGGGCCTCGCTGCTTTTCGCCGCGAGAAATTCGATATATGCCTGCTTGATGTGATGATGCCGAACATGGATGGCTTTACGCTTGCAGAAGAGATCCGTAACGTTGACCCTGATGTGCCGTTATTTTTCCTTTCTGCAAAAAGCATGAAGGAGGACATCCTCAATGGCTATAAACTGGGTGCCGACGATTACATCACCAAGCCATTCGACAGTGATGTATTGCTGTCAAAAATAAAGGCGGTACTCAAGCGCAACCAGGAGTTGCAGGAGAAGCAACATTCGCAGGTCGAGTTCAATATCGGCTCTTATCACTTCAACAGCAAACTACGTACCCTCAAGCACGGTAACGATTCAGTGACCCTGAGCCCCAAGGAAAATGAATTGCTGCTGATGCTGTGCGAATACAAGAACGACCTGCTGCCCCGCGAGCTGGCGCTGAAGCGTATCTGGGGTAGCGATACTTATTTCAACGGCCGTAGTATGGATGTTTATATTGCCAAGCTGCGTAAATACCTGAAGGAAGATAGCGCCGTCGAGATCGTCAACATCCACGGCAATGGTTTCCGCCTGGTAGCTCCTGAATAAAACTGAGATCAATATAACAATGCAGCGGCTGCCCGAAAAGGCAGCCGCTGGTCATTTATGCAGAACTCAGGAAAATACAGATGAAAACTGACGGGAAACAATCCAAATCCAGACAACCACCACATTATTTGTCTATTCCCCGGTCAGTTTTTTGCTCTTTGCATTGCTGGTAACAAATGGTTTCGATGATAACGTTTACAAAGGCTGATGATGTAAATGTAGGTAGCAGCTCAATGCTGCGCGAACCATGTTTGCCCGCGCGGGAATGTCAGCCACCGAAGGAAGAAAATCGGGTGATAAGCCGAATAGCGTTCATCACTATGGAGCGTTTGCGTAACGGTGTATCCTTCCTGCGGCAATTCAAGTGTTTGCTAACATTCATAACGCGACAACATGAGATAATGGATGATCTGCCCCAGCACTGTAGCCCAGAAAAAGCCAATGACAAGTAGCGCCACGGTTTCATATTTTCGCCGCCATGCCTTTATGCCAGCGGCCGCCATCAGTGTAGTCAGCACTGCGCAGTAAACGCTGTAAAACACTGTGGCTTCCATCGGCAAAAGCAAAGGGCCTGCATCGCCATTCCATTTGCCGGTAATGCCATAGTACAGGCCTTCGTAGCCATCAAGTGTTATTGCCAGCAGCACAATGCAGGCGGCAACAAGCAGAACTTTTGGGAAAGGGTATCTTGCAACAGTCTTCATTTTGGCAATTGGAATAAAATTAGTGGTTCTGAGCATGCCGCCATGTTGCTTGTTGTGAAATGGGGCGGCTGTTATTTGCGATCCTCAAGTCTTTCCTGGTCGTTGCACACCTCTTATGCTTTCCTAAAACGTAGACGGATCGATAGTCAGAGACCGCTGAAAAGTATCCTGGTAATTGCCTATAGTGATATTTTCTGAATGGTCATGGTGTGTGCCATGGTACTCATTGTAGCTGAACAAGATCTGAAAACTGGTATCGGGGTATATGTTGGAAACAATATAGGTGTCGAGGGTAGTGGAAGGAACATAAAAATCGCCGAATCCTGATGCGAAATCAGGTATCACGTGAACGGTATCAAAATTGTTGATGATGTGTAGGTGAAAGTATAATTTGGGTATGGTGTCTGCGTAAAAATAGAAATAATTCCGCTGGTCTAGGTTCACGGCGTTGTAGCCGAAGCCATGCAGGTCCTTATTCATGATGGTAACTGTAAAACTCTGTGCTTGTATGGTATCGGCGAAATTCATTTGGAAGTAGCCGCTATCATTAGTAGTGCATGATGCCACTATCTTACTTTCATTCAGTGGTGCAAAATAGCCGCCGAAAACCAGTTGCCGCCATACCGCTACGTTCACGTTCGGCAGCAGCCGCCCATATTTTCTGTCATATACCTTGCCAGATACTGTAGTGTACTTGACCGGTGCCACCACCGTATTCTGTGCCTTTTTACAGGCACATGCCAGCAACAAGAAAATGAAAAGGTAGCTTTGGGGTTTCATAATAGCTTTCTTTTTGCAAAAGTATTGCCCCAGCACAAGCCGCAATTTGACATTTGTCAAGAAATGCGGTGCCAATAGTTGAAACTTATCCCCGAATTCTGTCTGGTGTTATCTCAACAGAGTCACATTTCCTTTTATCATTCTCGATGTGCCGTCCTTCATTGTGGCACTTACAACATAGCCATACACACCTACTGGCTGCGGCTGGCCCTTAAAGCTGCCATCCCAGCCTATCTTGGCATCATTCGTTTCAAAAACCATTTCACCCCACCGGTCATATATTCTGAAGGTCAGTGCCGCAGCTCCTTCCCCCCGCACATACAGCACATCATTACTCATGTCTCCATTGGGCGAGAATGCGCTGGGCACACCTATGTTGCATGGGTCCACTTCCACTACAATAGTGTCTCGCGCAATGCCGCAGTTATTTACTTCTGTTGCAACATATGTGCCGCCGTGCTCCACTAAAATGCTGGAACCCCACGCGCCCGTGTTCCATGACGTGGCAGTGTTACCAGTGCTGAGCAATAGTTCATTGCCATCACATATAGCTGTGTCGGGTCCCAGATTAATGACCGGTAGTGGCAGCTCTGCTATTTGTATCGTGTCAGATGCACTGCAGCTATCAGTTATCGTCACTATATACGTGCCGGCTGTCGTTATCGTTATGGATGAATTGGTGCTGCCCGTGTTCCATAAATAACTGCCCGTTACATTCGTTTGCGGTGAAAGTAAAAGGGTACTGCCCTGGCATAATGTGGTATCATTTCCCAGTTGCACTTGTGGTATCGCCCGGTAGTTTACAGCGAATTCCGCTACGTGTCTCGCGCAAGCTGCTGTGTCAGCATTCACAACTGAATAATTTCCATTGCTGTTCACTATTATGGAGGCTGTGGTGCTGCCAGTATTCCAGGTATATGAGGTGAACCAGAGTGGCGCATTAAGAGTTACGGGGCCAGGGCATAGCGTCGTGTCGCTGGTGGTAGTATCGCTCGAAACCGCATGGAGCGAGACGTTGAATGTGTCTGTAAAAAGGAAGCACGAGCCTGCTGACCTGACCCAGTAGGTGCCGGCTCCGGGTACAGTAATGTTGCTTGTGCTGGCACCTGTGCTCCAATTAGGGCTTGAATAGCTTGACGGAGCAGACAGTGTTACTGGCAGAGACAACGCACAGGCATTGACGTTTGTTGCAGTATTAGAGCTATCGCTGATGTTTATCGCCACATACACACTGTCTTTTGCCACGCAAAGCGGCTGTAACGAAATGTCGTCTATCGCAAAATCATTCCCAAAGCCCGCGGCCATCAGGTCGCTCATGCAAATGTTGGCAGAAGTAGCTGTTCCGCTGTTCCATAGTACCTGGTATTGCTGCCATATGCCGGCTATAGACGGTGGAGTTATGGTGCCTACGTTGATGCTGTTGATGGATAGCTGTATAGAAGGAAGCGGATTATGAAGCAAGGCTGTCCATACCGTGAAGATGTAGTTGGTGCCTGGGGTCACTGTCATCGTCTCGCACCAGAAGCTCGCACCCGATGTATATGAACCGTCAATGATCAGCATATTGCCGCTTCCGGTCGTATGGTCACCCATCGCCGGCCACGAGCCATCATATAAATTCGGATCAGTGGCCACTGCATAGTCGCCTGGTGTAGAGGTGCTGCCGGTGCCTTCCGGGGTATATGTTGTACTGAAACCCAAACTACCGCCACTGAAGTCTCCGTTAGTCACAAGGTTTTCCGGTAATATGGCACTCAGTGTCAGCGTGTACCACCCTGGTGTCGTGGCCGTAAGAACAGGTTCTGTAATTGTTGTGTCGGAAAGTCCTGTGCCTGGTTGCCACCTGGCGCTGTAAACAGAGTCCGCGCCGATGAGTACTGCGGGAATGGTAACAGTATCTCCTGTGCACAAATGCAAACTATCTGGCATGGTTATGGAGTCACAGGCTACTACCACAGCTGCGCAAACAGGACCTGCGCAACTGCCAATCCGTCGTATGCGGTTATTGCCCGCATCTGCTACATATACGCAGGAAGTAGAAAGGTCCACAAATACGCCCTCGGGCGAATGTACTTCGGCTGCCGTCGCAGGGCCGCTATCGCCGGTAAATCCGGGCGTACCATTACCTGCAAATGTGTGTATATTGCCGCTGGCGTCTATATTGCGCACGCGGTTACCCGTTATCTCGCATACATAGACATTGCCTGTTGCATCTGCTATTACCCCCTCTGGGCCGTTCAATTGAGCGGCCGTCGCAGGCCCTCCGTCTCCACCCGAAGCTGCAGTGCCTGTGCCTGCAATTGTAGTGATAATACCTGTAGTGGAAATCTGCCGTAACCGGTTATTGCCGCAGTCAGAAAAAACGATCGAGCCTGAAGGAGTAGTGGTTATACCAACAGGAAAGTTTATGGCTGCTGAAGTAGCTGGTCCGCCATCGCCGCCAAAGCCGCCCAGCAGATATCCCGTCGGGCCGTTGCCAGCGATAGTACTGATGACGCCCGCGGTATTTACCTTGCGGATCCTGTTGTTCCACTCATCGCTGATGTAAACATTGCCGGTCGCATCAACAGCAATACCTGAAGGATACCAAAGTTCGGCAGCTGTTGCAGGGCCACCGTCACCAGAATATCCGGGTGTCCCGTTACCCGCAATAGTAGTAATGATTCCAGCGGTAGTTATTTTGCGTACCCTGTGATTGGTGAAATCAGCGAAGTAAATATTTCCTGCGGCATCTACAGTTATTTTTTCGGTATGCCCAATTTGAGCTGCAGTAGCCATGCCTCCGTCGCCACTAAAACCTGCAGACCCCGTACCCGCCACAGTCGATATAATGCCAGACACAGTCACTTTGCGGATGCGGGCGTTATTATAATCGGAGATGTAAAGGTTACATTCAGCATCCATGGTCACACCTATCGGTCTCGACAACTCCGCACCGGTGGCCGATCCGCCGTCACCACCATAACTGGGGGTGCCATTGCCAGCAATAGTAGAAATGGTTTGTGCTCCGGCAAAAAAAGGCAATACTGTAACAAGCAGAAGAAAGGTATATTTCATAAAGGCTTATTGACTTATCAAAGATAAGCGATTTTAAATAGCAGACATTAATATATGCATGTTGTTGTTTTTTTTAGTTCGCTGATATATACTCGCGTTGTTTTACTTTGATAATACTGCAAATGATGTGATGTTCTATGATCAAACCGATAGGTATATCCTCACTTCTGTGTGGTATTCTGGTTGCGTCCTGCACCGGTTATACCGGCCGTTTTGAGGTAATTGAGTTAACAAAGCAAAATTACAATCCCTGCCCGGTACATTTTGCGGGCAGAGACCTGGTGATAGATAATGCATACGTCTATAGCAACGGAAAACTCGTCCAGCATTCAGGTTGTGGATCGGAAGGACTATATACGTTGGATTTCGACAAGGATGTTGACTATTCCACAGAAGAAAGGCAATTGAAATACCTCTCCGTCTCCCGGCGGGGCAATACAATTGACTATGCCGGGCACTCGTATAAAGCCATTGCACAGGCTGGAGACAGCTTGTTGGTTACGCGTAATTCTGAAATATTACTTTTTGTCGGACGTATTCCGGACCAATGAAATGCAGTGTATGAATGCGTACTGATTCTCTTATCGGTAGGTTGGCATGCCCCAATGCCACAGTTGAGTTAAAAAGCGTTGAAAAATTTCCGGGCCTCGCGTCTCCGCGCGTTAGCTATAAAAGTGCTCCAAACCGATAAAAAAAGCGAAAAGCTTCCGCTTTTCGCTTTTTGATCACAAAATGTGGTCGCACTCGCTCCCGCACTCTGCCCTGTTTTGTGGTTCCGTGGGGGCTCGAACCCCAGACCCGCTGATTAAGAGTCAGCTGCTCTACCAACTGAGCTACAAAACCTTAGTTCCCTTTCGGGGGTGCAAAAATAGGAATTTTATTTTATTCTCAAAAAATGAACAGGAAATTATTTACAATTCCACATGTACGCGCAGCGAGAATACGTTCACCGGCCCTCGGTCTTTGTTATAGCCGGGGTTAAGTGCAAATTGGTAGTCGGCAGAGAACCAAAGACCGTTGTCTATTGGTTTGCAGCTATAATACACCTCGGTCACCGTTTCATAACCATAGTTCAGATTGCCGTCGCCAAGCTGAAACCCCATGCCCCCTGCCGCTAAATAATTGCGGTGGTCTCCCGACAGGCCATTCAATACCAGCGCGGCACCCAGCACATCATCCTTGCGCTTCCATTTACCCCCTGCCAGCGATATACCCAGCGATAGCGTGCGGTCTGCCTCCGTAAACGCCCACGATTCGGTTTTGCCGTCATTCCACCCGGCGCGCATAAAAGCGCCCAGGTTGTCGGTCAGTTGCTGGTCTATGTTCAGTCCCAGACCGGTTTTGGTACGGCCAATTTTGTCGTCGGCAACAATTACCGGCACACCGCCCGTTTGTGATGCGTGCAATATCGCTTCCTTATAGATGCCCATATTAGCCTGGTTATGGTAGGCCAGTAAGCGCATGTGCCCGGCGCGTTTGTGCACCACCATCTGCCGTTCTACCTGTCCGTTTATACCGCGGGCTACACCAAAGTCGTCATTGAGGTTGGCGCCATTAGCCATGGTGGGCTCGGTAACCACAGCCAGTTTGTAGGTCATTTTGTCCCATTGCAATATGGCCACGCCGCCCGCAGTGTAGCCGCGCAGGTTGGCAGCATAATCCCAGGCTGCATTACTCATCAGCGCCCAGTTCATGAATTGTGTCCGAGGCGAGCCGGAATAGGCATTGTTATCAAAAAAATCGCCCAGCGAGAACTTGCCACCAACAAGGCGCAGGTAACGTTTCGGTTCGTGGCCGCCAAGCTGATTGGCTCCATCCTGCACAGTATCGTAGGTGTTACCCAGGTTAAAAGTTTGCTGTACATAACCACGGGCAAGGTACAGGGTGGGGGCGGGGTCGCCCACTCGGAATGTCTCACCATTAGTGGAGGCTGCCATACCAAATGCACCGCTCAGCGCGCTGCCGCCCGCTATTTCAGGGTTAATGTACACCTGTGCGCCTTTCCATAACCTTGCCCCGGCATATAAGGTTGCAGTAACAGAGTTCTGCTTTTCCTCACGGTTGTTCAGGCTGTTGGGTCCCGAATAATCAGCACTGAACGCCGGCTTATACTGGTAGATGTAAGTGGTCTGGAAATGCAGGTTCCATCGTTGCTGTACACTATCGGTGGCTGCATAGGCAAAGCATGGTAATAAGAGTAATAGTATGTATATGTTTTTTTTCATTAATTTCATTAAACGCGCAAAGGTAGGAACAGTGAGGGGGATTTTTGTATTATTAAATGCCTAATTCTCATTGCCGCACATCAAAACGTGTTTTTTTATTATTTTTCTCAAAAATCAATGGTGATGAAAAGAGCCGCAGGCCTCACGGTCATACTTGCAGTTTTCCTGCTTTCGTTCAAAGGTGACAGGTCTTCGCAACCCGACCTTCATGAAATAACACTCATCAAACAAGAGGGGTTCAGCAACTCTCAAGTGATGCAGACGATGTTTGAAATGACGGATGTGAATGGGCCGCGACTTACCGGCTCAACTGGCATGAAGGCCGCTGAAAAATGGGCTGCTGATAAACTGGAAAGCTGGGGCCTGAGCAATGTGCATATCGAACCATGGGGAGGTTTTGGCAAAGGTTGGGAGATCAATAAAAGCTATGTGGCCATGACAGAACCCTACTATCAGGCGCTCATTGGTGTGCCCCGCGCATGGACGCCCGGTACCAATGGCCTTGTAAAAGGGAGCGCCGCTTTGGTGAAGATAGAGTCTGCGGCAGATATGGCTAATTATGCCGGCAAGCTGCGGGGTAAAATAGTAGTGCTCACAACCATGAACGGCGACACGAAGCTCAACTTCACTGCGGATGCTAAAAGATACACGGATGACGAACTGCAGAAAATGGAGGCAGATCCGCATACCGAAGAAGGTACTACCAACCTGAGCCAAAAGCCAAAGGTGCAGACGCCGCCACCGGCAGTGAATCCAGCAGTATTGCTGCGCAGGCAGATAGATTCCTTCCTTTTGGGCGAGGGCGCAGTTGCTGTGCTCAGTGGTGGCCGCGGCACTATGGGCACGGTATTCACCAGTAATGGCGCTTCGCGCGCCTGGGACGCCAGGCCGGTGCTGCCGGATATGGAAATGAGCAGCGAACACCTTGCACGCCTGGTGCGCTTGCTGGAAGCTGGTAAACAGGTTGGCCTGGAGATGGACACCCGCACTACGTTCTTAATGGCCGATTCTGTTGAGAATAATGTGGTGGCTGAAATACCAGGTACAGATCCGGAGTTGAAAGACCAACTGGTCATCATAGGTGCGCATCTGGATAGCTGGCATGCAGCCACAGGCGCTACTGACAATGGCACGGGCTCCGCTGTGATGATGGAGGCGATACGCATACTAAAGGCAATTGGGGTGCAGCCACGCCGCACCATACGCCTGGTACTGTGGAGTGGGGAAGAGCAGGGTCTGCTCGGCTCGCGGGCATATGTAAAAAAGCACTTTGCAGACAGGATGACCATGGAACTGAAGCCGGCACAGGCAAAGGTTTCAGCATATTATAACCTGGATAATGGCGCAGGCAAGATCCGAGGTATCTTCCTGCAGGGCAACGATGAACTGCGCGAAACATTCTCTCAATGGCTGGCTCCTTTTCACGACCTTGGCGCAACAACAGTAACTATAAAAAATACGGGCTCCACAGACCATGTTTCTTTTGACGAAGTAGGCATACCTGCGTTCCAGTTCATTCAGGATCCACTTGAATATGGCACGCGCACACACCACACCAATATGGACTCCTACGACCGGATCAGCAGCAACGATCTGCAGCAGGCGGCCATTGTCATTGCTTCATTCGTTTACAACACTGCGCAGCGCGACGGTATGCTGCCGCGAAAGCCGCTGCCTAAGCCGCAATCAACCACTCACAGTAAGGGTGTGGATAAGGTAAAGCCATTCAAGCCATAGACAAATGAACGATCCCCGGTCAAAGGCCGGGGATCGCTGTAAGAAGGTGGTCGGTTTCTATTTAATGATCTGTGTGATCGGTTTGCCAATACAGCCATTCGGCATTTGTATGTGCAGCAGTGCAGCAAGGGTGGGGCTTATGTCGGTCATGTTGACCTGTTCGTGCGTCTCGCCGCGCGGTATGTCCCAGCCATAGAATATCAGCGGAATATGCGTATCGTACGGATTCCAGTTGCCATGCGTTGTGCCGGTGAACCGGTCAGACTCGAACCATGCCGGGTTCAATATCATGATCAGGCTGCCGCTGCGGTCGTGGTTATAACCATTGACTACCATGGTGCGTATGGGCTCGGGCACCGCACATTTGCTCATGTCTTCCGCATCTACCACAAACGATACCGGCGTATGGTAGCGTTTTGGCATCACTTCCTGCAGCCATATGCGCGCGCTATTCTTTATGGCGTTACGGTCAAGTGTTTTGTTGCCCACCAACAATGTATCGTTAAAATATACCTGGTAGTTGAGCACGGTGTCCACCAGCTTTTCGCCGGTATGAAATTCATCCTGCAGGTAGCGGTTAAGGTCTGGCGTCACATTAAAGCTGATACCCGCCGGAACATTCACACTCTTCAGCCAGGCAGGGTTGTGAGCGCCTGCGTGGTCGGCAGTAAGGAAGAACAGGTAGTTGCCGCGACCTACGGTCTGATCGAGGTATTGGAGAAAGGCAGCCAGTTCCTGGTCAAGACGCAGGTACATATCCTCAGCCTCGACAGAGTTAGGGGCAAATTGGTGGCCGGTATAGTCCGGGCTGGACAGGCTTACCGCAAGAAAGTCTGTGTTGCCTTTTTCGCCAAGCTGTTCCCCTTCGATCAGCGCTCTTACCATGCTCAACGTCAGGGTGTTTCCAGCAGGTATCGTCTTGATGGCGCTGAGCCTGTCAGCCTTCAGGAATTTGTGTGGAAACGTAGCAGATGATTCACCTTTGAAAGCATCTTCAAAGTCATTTTTATCGGCTATACTCTGTTTATAGAATGAAGTATCGTACAATAGCGACCAGCCCTGTGCTGCGAGGCTGTCAGCCATTTTGCGCTTGTTGAATTCCTGCAGCCATTTTGGGTTACGATACATGGTGTCATAATAAGTGCTGGTCACAAACCTGCCGCTGCGGTCATCATACCAGTATGCGGCATTGGCTGTGTGGCCTGCGGGCAGAATGGCGCCACGGTCTTTTATGGCTACGCCAAATGTGCGTGAGGCAAAGTTCGTACCCAGGCGCAGTTCATCAGTAATGGTGGTGGTCAAAAGGTTCCGCGGACTGTACGATGGCGCTGAAAAAGTATCTCCGGCAACTCTTACGGCATCGTCATCTACACAATAATAAACGCGGCCCGTGGCATTATCTACCCAGTTATTTCCGGCAATGCCATGAATGGCCGGCACCGACCCCGTATATACACAGGTGTGCCCCGGGCCCGTGAATGTGGGCAGGTAATTCACCATGGTGTTCTGGCAGGCAAAGCCTTCACGGAGCAAGCGCTTAAAACCATCTTCGCCATACATATCATAATAACGGTACAGGTAATCCCAGCGCATCTGGTCTACGATCATGCCTATCACCAGTTTTGGCCGTTTCACGGGGTCCTTCCTCATGCAGGAAGAATATAGAATAGAGAAGAAGGACAAAAAAAGAGCTAAACGAAGGATTCGCTTCATTTTGTTAAATTTGGATGAGTTCACAAATGTGCAAATTCTGGAAAGAACAGGCAGTTATATTTTCATTAATTTCGCCCCCGCAAAGTTGCGGATTTTTGCCTTCCGACTAACGTATTTGATCTTTTACAAATAAAATAGTTTTTAGCGTATGGACATTTTTGCCAAATTTGAGAACAGGCTCGGACCTATCGGAGATTATGCAGAGAAATCCCCGGGTTATTTCGCATTCCCGAAACTGGAGGGTGAGATCGGTAATCGTATGAAGTTCCGGGGTAAGGAGAAGATCGTTTGGAGCCTGAACAATTACCTGGGTCTTGCCAATCATCCTGAAGTTCGCAAGGCAGATGCAGAAGCGGCAGCAAAATGGGGCTTTGCAAGCCCTATGGGCGCAAGGATGATGAGTGGTAACTCTGATAGCCACGACAGGCTGGAGCGCCAGTTGGCAGATTTTGTAGGCAAGGAAGATACCATGCTGCTGAACTATGGATACCAGGGCATGGTATCTGCTATCGATACCCTTTGCGGCCGTCACGATGTTGTTGTATATGACGCTGAGTCTCATGCATGTATCATCGATGGCCTCAGGCTCATACCCAGCCACCGCTACGTATATAAACACAACGATATTGCCGACTGCGACAAGCAGTTGGCCCGCGCTACCGAGCTGGTAAAGAAAACAGGTGGTGGCATCCTGGTAATTACCGAAGGTGTTTTTGGTATGAATGGCAACCAGGGCAAGATCAAGGAACTGGCTGTGCTTCGCGAAAAGTATGAGTTCCGCCTGTTTGTTGATGACGCACATGGCTTCGGTACAATGGGTAAAACAGGTGCAGGCATAGGCGAAGAGCAGAACTGCATGGAAGATATCGATATTTACTTTTCCACTTTTGCCAAGTCTATGGCAAGTATAGGTGGCTTCATTGCTGCCGACAAAAAGATACTCACCTTCCTTCGCTACAATATCCGCTCACAGATCTATGCAAAATCATTGCCTATGGCATTTGTAGAAGGCAATCTCAAGCGTCTGGAGTTGCTGCGCACGCAACCGGAGCTGCGTGAAAAGCTCTGGCACAATGTGCGCCGTCTGCAGAATGGTTTCCGCGATAATGGCTTTGATATTGGCTCTACCAACACACCTGTTACACCGGTGTTCATGAAGGGTGGCCTTTACGACGCCGTTCAGCTTACCTATGACATGCGTGAGAATTACAACATCTTCTGTTCAGTGATCGTTTATCCGGTGATACCAAAGGGCCAGATAGAACTTCGCATCATTCCAACAGCAGCGCATACAGACAAGGACATCGACGAAACACTCGCAGCCTTCGCCGCAGTTCGCGAAAAGCTGGAAAAGAAACTATACCCGCAGGAAATGCCGAACGTAGGTATGCCTGCATAAGCTTAACTGATCTCTTCAATAAAAACAAATGGCGCTTCTCAGAAGCGCCATTTGTTTTAGGAGATATTTACCGCGATTACCACACGGTTATTTTTGCATGGTAAAGTTGGCCTTCAGCCTGAACAGTGATCATGTAATTGCCGGCTGCTATGTGCTCCACATTTATTGCAGAGTTGCCATGTGCTGTGTTGGTCAATACAGTGTTGCCCATAATGTCAACTACAGTTATCAAAGCATCGCCTGACGCAGTGGGTAATTGAATGGTAAACGATCCATTAGATGGATTCGGGTATACCTTGAACTGGTTTTCTTCAACATTGTTTACCCCGGCTGTACATTCAGCTGCAGTAAGCACAGTGTCTGCGAACGATGCGCTTTGTGTGCCGCAGCTATTGGTCACAGAGTAAAAGATATTTGCGATGCCCGGAGCAATGCCTGTCACCACGCCCGTAGCGCTAATCGTGGCTACTGTGGTCGGGATGCAGCTCCACGTGCCGCCTGTTGCTGTCTCGGAAAGGGTGAGCGGTGTGCCTATACATACCCTTGCAGCGCCGGAAATAGCGCCGGCATCAGGTTGTGGCAGTACAGTAATAACGTTGGTAGCATACACTGTCTCGCAGCCGGCAACGCCATAGCTGATCGTACTGGTACCTGCAGAAACTGCAGTGATCAGGCCTATTGAGCTTACTGATGCTACGCCGCTTGCGCTGCTACTCCAGGTGCCGCCAGATACAGATTCTGATAAGATCAGGTTGTCTCCTGCACATACTGATGATCCGCCCGAAATAGTGCCGGCTGATGGTGGCACACTCACTGCGATCGGGAATGTTGTTGTCGCGGTACCGCAGCCATTGGTCACTGTGTAGGTGATCACCGTTGTGCCAAGTGACACGCCGGTTACATCGCCAGATATGTCAATGCTTGCGATAGATGTATCGTTGCTGCTGAATACGCCGGTTGCTGCACCGTCAGCAAGTGTTGCTGTAGCACCAATACAAATATCTGCTGGTCCGGTTATTGTTCCGGCAACTGGTGCTGCGGATATAGCAACCGGGCTGGTGGCCGTAGCTGTCGAACACGCATTTGAAACTGAATAGCTAATGATGGCAGATCCGCCGGTGATACCTGTTACTGTGCCTCCGGTTACGGTAGCAACGGAAGTGTTACTGCTGCTCCATGCACCGCCTGGAGTACCATCGGTCATAGAGATAGTAGATACACCCGCGCACTCAGATGACGAGCCTGTAATTATCGGGCTAACGGTAGGCGGGGTGGCCACAGACATGGCATGCACCGAATAGCCGGTGCCGCAGGCATTGGTAACCGTGTAGGTAATATTGGTAGTGCCGACCGTAAGGCCGTTCACGATACCGGATGAGCCAACGCTGGCCACCGATGGGCTGCTGCTAGACCACGTACCACCGCCGGTTGCATCAAACAACGTGAGCGTGCTGCCTGCACACATGCCCGGCATGCCTACAATAGTAGCTGGGGCTGGTATGCCATTTACGGTAATGCCATAAGTTACGGTAGTAGTGCCGCAGGCACCGGTAACTGAATAGTCGATAGTAGCCGCTCCGCCGGCCAGACCGCTTACTACGCCGCTGCTGTTTACAGAAGCATAGCCCGGTGTGCCCGAACTCCATGTTCCGCCAGGTGTCGCGTCACTTAATGTGATGGTAGCACCCTGGCAAACACTGATATAGCCGGAGATTCCAGCCACTGTTGGTGGTGGGGTAACGGTGACATTATATGAAGTTGAAGCTGCGCCACACGCGCTCATGATTGTATACGTAATGTGTGCCGTGCCTCCGGAAACACCGCTTACCGCACCGGATGAGTTTACTGTAGCAACACCTGGTGTACCACTGCTCCAGGTGCCGCTGCCTGTGCCGTCGGTGAGTGTAATAGTAGCGCCTTCACACACGCCGGATGGCCCGGTAATGGTACCTGCGCTTGGTGAAGGATATACCGTTACAGGTTGGGTAGCATACACGGTTCCGCATACATTGGTAACGGTATAGCTGATGGTCGCTGTACCGGTTGTTACGCCATTTACAACACCGCCTGTAACATTTGCTACACCGCCTGCACTGCTACTCCACGTGCCGCCGCCTGCTGCGTCTGTAAGTGTAATAGGTGTGCCCAGGCAAATGGTTGAAGGACCAGAGATAGTGCCCGCATTAGGTAACGGGTTGACGGTGATATTGTAAATAGCAGATGCGGCGCCGCAACTGCCCGAAACTGTATAACTAATGGTTGCAGGGCCGGCAACCACGCCGGTAACTACACCGCCGGAAACAGATGCTGTGCCTGGGGCGCTGCTGCTCCAGGTACCGCCACCTGTAGCTTCAGACAATGTGATTGTAGAGCCTGCACAAACACTGGTAGGGCCGCTTATTGCACCAACAACCGGTGGTGTGCCCACAGATACGGTGTGTGTAGCGGTGGCTGTGCCGCAACTATTGGTTACCTGGTAAGAAATAATGGCAGTGCCGACTGTTGCACCGGAAACAACACCACCGGTTGTTACAGAAGCCACGCCCGGAGAGCCGCTGCTCCATGTTCCGCCGCCGGCCGCATCGCTCAGTGTGATCGGTGTGCCGATGCAAACGCTGGACGCGCCTGTTATTGACCCTGCATTCGGCAAAGGATTAACAGTGAATGGCATTGCTGCGACACAGCTACCTATAGCATATTTTATTGTATCGGTACCCCCGGATAAACCGGTAACTGCACCTGTTGTGCCAACCGTAGCAATACCAGTGCTGGTACTGCTCCATACTCCGCCTGTTGGACCGTCAGCAAGGGTAACAACTGAACCCACGCAAACACTTGGTGTGCCGGTTATTGTGCCAGGGGATGTAGCTACCGTAACTGTGGCTGTTGCGGTGCCGGCCGGAGCAGTATACGTGATTATCGAAGTACCCGGAGTAACGCCGGTAACCACGCCTGCAGATGTAATAGTTGCTACGCCAGGCGTACCACTTGTCCATGTTCCGCCAGCCGATGTATCAGCAAGTGTTGTCGTAGATCCTGCACAAACAGTGGTTGTGCCGGTTATTGCGCCTACAGTCACAGTCACTGGGATCAGTTCTGTAATGGTGATATTGCCGCGATTCCATTTATCACCACCAGAGCCTCCGGTGTAGTTTACTGCGTTCACGACGCCATATATCTTAATTGAGCCGGTGCCTGCAGTAGTAGGCGCCGTCCATCCTATCGATTCAACATAAGTGGTACCAGAGCCACCGGTGCCGCTCGTTGCGACTATCGCGCTCGATTGTTCAACAACTGTCGTAGTTCCTGCCGAAACGTTCTGGCAAGACGCTGGCAGCCCTGTTGAGGCCAGGGTACCTGCATTAGTTGCAGATGCTGTGCCTGCTCCTGTTGCACCGACTACCGATACCTGGAAGCCAAAGCGCGGTAATGATGTTGTTGATGTATTGGTACCCGTTATCTTAACGGTATAAGAATGCCCTGCAATGTAATGAGACACAGAGATCCCTGCGGAGTCAAGCTCCAGGGCAACTGTCGTTGTGGTTGCCGAGGTATGGCAGGAACAACCGCTGCCTCCCGTGGCTCCCGTTGCGTTGCCGCCGCCACCCGCTGCATATCCTGTTGAATAGCTGCTGAGCGTAATGTAACCCAGCGCCGCTAATAAGGGGAATAGTAGGAAAAGCTTCTTCATGTAAAATATTGATTTACGATTACTGTCACAATTTCGTAAAAGTAATGTTTAAATCAATATTGCCAGCTTATATATGCGATATTTTTTGTTTTTATATTTTATGATGAACGTATGTAATGGTTAACATGCTGATCTGTAATTAATTTAATGTTATTTTTTTAATATCTCTGATGTTTTGCCCGGTGATTATTACAACATAATTGCCTTCATTGAGTGTAGATACATCCAACGAGCTTGTACCACTTATTTCTTTTGACATAACAGTACGGCCTGTCATGTCCGCGATCCAAATGTTACATGTTCCATAGGTTGCTGGGAGTTCAATGTTAAGTTGTCCGTGGCATGGATTAGGTGAAAGCGACCAGGTTGCTGGTTCCATCACATTTTCCACCAGAGCTGTGCAGGCGGTTGTAGATAGAACGGTATCTGCATATGCAGTCGTCGTTGACCCACAACTGTTGGTTACCGTATATCGCGCATAAGCCATGCCCGGTGTTACTCCGTTAATGACCCCATCGGCACTTACATACAATACAGACTCTTCGCTGCTTGCCCATACGCCACCGCTGATGGCTGCAGACAGTGTGGCCGTATTACCGGTACATATCTGAGATGGCCCGGTAATATCGCTTGCAGATGGCGCGCCTGTTACAGTAATTGCGATAGTTGCCGAAGCGCTTCCGCATCCGTTGGCAGCTGTGTAGCTGATAGTAGCTGTGCCGGCTGATACTCCGTTTACGCTGCCGGCACTGTTCACAGTGGCAATGCTGGCATCGCCGCTGCTCCATGTGCCGCCTGCGGTCATGTCTGTTAAAGAGATTGAACTGCCTGCACAAACAGTTGAAGCGCCGGTGATGGCCCCGGCATTCGACAACGTGTCAATAGTTACGGGTAGCAAAACGCTGGCAGCTCCGCAGGAATTTGAGATGGTATAGATTATTGTATCAGATCCAGGGATCAGGCCGCTCACCAACCCCGTCGCACTTACTGAGGCCATGGTTAAATTACTGGCAGAGTAGCTGCCTCCACTTATACTTGCAGTGGTCGCTATTGTTGCACCAGGACAAACATCTGGGGGGCCGGTTAGTGTTCCGGCAACCGGGACGCTATCAATGGCTATCGTTGCAGACGCAGAAGCAGATGAGCAAGAATTGGTAATGATATAACTGACGTTGGCTGTGCCGGGCGCTAATGAGAACAGAACGCCTGAAGAAGAAATAGTTGCAGGCCCAGATACAGTCCATGTTCCGCCGGTGCTGGCATCGGTAAGCAGGCTGCTGGATCCGCTGCAGATAGCTGTTGGCGCGCTTATTTCACTTACCGTTGGCATATTGTCTATCGTTACGCTTTGGCTGACGGCACCTGTTCCGCAGGCATTGGTCACCGTATAGCTAATGATGGATGATCCGGAGCCTATTGCTGCGGCCAGGCCAGAGCTGCTGATAAATATTGCGGGCGAAGAGCTGCTCCATACACCTCCCGGAGTGGGGTCTGTGTAGGATGTTATTCCTCCCGTACACACCGCTGACGGACCGGAAATATCAGCAGGTGCAGGAACAGTCAAAACGGTTATCGTTATGGTTGATGATCCCGATTCGTTGGTGTAAGAAATGATCGAGGTTCCGGTAGCAATCCCGGATACTACTCCGTCAGCCGACACCGTTGCTGCCGATGTAGTTCCACTGGTCCATGAGCCTCCCGTCGCAGTATCTGTCAAAGTGATGGTTGCACCTACACACACGGTCGTTGCGCCACTGATAGCACCGCCACCACTGCCACCCAATCCCTCCACATAATATGCTGGGTGCCCAGTTAAAGTTGAATGTATTTTTGATGCACCATGGTTATTGTGCAACTCACCAGATGCAGGCTGGGCGCTGATTGCCAGCCAGGAGAGCAAAGGAACAGTTAAAAATAGAGAATTAATTTTCACCATGTTAACGAGATGTTTAGTAAATACTTCATAAAAGTAAATACTCAATTAACTTCTCAAAAACATTTTAACAAAGAAATTAATATATATTATATAGTTGTTTTTATAGTGTAGAAAATAGTAATCTATTTGTACTTCCAGTTCCGGCTTTTTCCGGCTGCTATCCACTCAATTGCCTGCTCCAGGCGTTTGGTGCGCGTGCCCTCTGTTTTAGCCTCCTCCAGCCAATCTACATACTCTTTCTTGTTCGAGTAACTGAACTCTTTGAATACCAATGACGCCATGGCATTCCTGGTCAGAGCTGCAGCTAGATAATCAGGTATTTTCAACATGCTCTTTTGTTGCTCGGTCGGTTTTTTACGAAGCAATTTTACTCCTTCGTCATTCAGCTTCATGGCACTACGGATGTACTTCTTGAGTATACTGTCTTTTGGCAGGTCTTTAAGCGATCTGATCGCTCCCAGATGTCCCATTGTCTTGGCGTTTGTATCAAGAATATTATCCGGATCGGGGAGAAATGCAGTCTTCCAGAAACCAAAGGAACAATGCTTTTTAAACGCTGCCATGTGGCAAAGTATCTGGCCATTATACATGAAATTCGGAAAGCTCCATTTCCATGCCTCCTCCACATCCGGACAACACTCATGAACTAATTTGCGCAGGTGCGCTAATACAGGCCTGGCAAACGGCTCAGCCGATTCTATATACTCATCTATTCTTTTCTCTGTTTTCATTGCCTTTATATAAATGATCAGAAGCAAAATAAAGCGATTTTGTATCGATCGCTTATTAGCGGACAGCTACTTTAAATATTTATTTGTCCGTATATGACATTGGGTCTAAGCCACTTTCCGTTGATGATTTAACTGATTAATCAATAGTTAATTAAAAGGCTGATGATTTTTAATTTTCTGTTATCAATTTTTTTGAATTTGTCCTACATTGTAGAATTTATTTTATATTTTAAAGTTGATTTTCAATTAATTATAGTTAATTTAAAATAAAAATAAAAAAATAATAAATGGTTATTGAGAGGTTATTACACGTTTCGATCCGCCTTAAAATTGCGGCAGAACAATATTTTTGAAAAAGTTAATTATAGTGTTCAGACGTTTAACTGAATTTGGCGATGTTTTAATTGATCGATAAATTTTGATCAGAAAAAGAGAGTTCTGCAGCCGGCGTCTATTTTGAATGAAAGCAATATAAAACTCTAAGCAACCGATATGAAAAAGTTTTACTTTTCTGCGATCCTCTGTCTTGTTTCCATTGCGAGCTTTGCAGCACGTACGACAACACTTGCCGGTGGGGGCACCCCTGGCGGCACTGTAAGTTGCGGTGCGACCGCCAAACTGATAGACAGCTTTACGCTGGCACAAAGCGGCACTACTGCCACGGGTACATTTAACAGCGTTACGATTACAACAGCGGGTACTTACGTAGCTGGTGACCTGGCAAATATGAAGTTATGGTATAATACCACCAATAGCCTTTCCGGCGCTACTGCAGTGGTAACCTCAACAACCGGTCTCGGCGCAGGGTCACATACATTCACTCCTACTGCTATCACGTTCAACACAGGAAGCACATACTATTTCTGGGTTACCATTGCCACAAATACGGGGGCAGTGGGCACTCATACTATCTCCGTGAATGCAATGACCAGTGCCAGCTATACCATGGCGGCAGGTACTCAAAACGGAAGTGCAACTGCAACCGGAGTACAAACATTTCTTCCGAAGGCCATTACCGGCGGTACGGCTGTTTGTTCGGGAAGCACTCTATCGCTGAGCGATTCTACCTCATCGGGTACGTGGAGTGTCGGCGGCACTACAGGTTCAACAATTTCCGGCGTTGGCGTACTTACAGGAGGTGGCACAGCAGGCACAGCTACTGTGTCATATTCTACCGGATCATGTTATTCTACCAATGCAGTTACTGTGAGCGCGGCGCCAGCGTCTATAACTCCGGCGGGCTCAGTTACTGTTTGCGTTGGCGCTACTACTACGCTGGCCGATGCCACAGGCACAGGCACATGGAGCAGCAGCAGCCCTTCAAAGGCCACGGTCAATACATCAGGAGTTGTTACGGGTGTGGCAGCTGGCTCAGATACGATCTTTTACACTACTTCTGGCTGTACGCCGGTCTTTAAAGTGATAACGGTAAGTGCGGCACCTACTTTGGTGAGTGCCAGCGCCGCGCCAAACCCGATATGCTCCGGGTCAACGCTCTCGCTTACAGGTGTTGCCACTGGCGCTACAACCTTTTCCTGGTCAGGCCCTGCGGCATTTTCATCAACTTTGCAATCGCCAACCACTACTGCCAGTAGCTCGGGTGTCTTTACTTTTACGGCTACCAATGCAGGCGGATGTAGCACTACCGCAAACACAGCGAGTGTTACAGTAAATACGCCGCCCGGCGCTATCAGCGGTGCAACGAGCGTTTGCGCGGGTTCTGCCATTTCGCTCAGTGAGGGATCAACTGGTGGCACCTGGAGTGTTACGGCCGGAACCGGCACTGCAACAATAAATGCTTCCGGAGTGCTTACCGGGTCTACCGCAGGTACCGTCACCGTATCTTATACAACAACGGGATGTACGCCTGCAACTTATGGCGTAACGGTCAATGCGCAACCTGCTGCCATTACAGGTTCTTCCACAGTGTGTATGCCGGGTAGCACAACCTTGGCTGATGTTACCGTTGGCGGAACATGGACCAGCGGAACCACCTCTGTAGCTACAGTCAGCGGAGGTGTCGTGAGCCCGGTTACTGTCGGAAGCTCCATCATTACTTATGCAATAGGAACATGCCGCTCTACCTTGACCGTTAATGTGGTGGCAGTGCCTTCAGCTATTACAGGTGGCGTATCTTCATTGTGCGCAACCACGCTCATCTCGCAAAATTTCAACAGCAGTCTCACCGGCCAGGTTGGTGGTACCTGGACCGTTGTCAATACCGGCGCTACTGGTTCAGGGGTTTATAACTGGGGAATAGTAACGCCCACAACATACACGGATGTCTCCATCGGCGGCGACGGATCCAATTATGTGGGCGCAAATGCCGATCTTAGTGGATCAGGGGTACATGTAAATTCGATTTTGTACGCGCCTGTGGTTTCTACTGTTGGCCTAACAGCAGCGAGCCTGGCGTTCAACTATTATTGTGAGTCAAGTTCTACGTTCGATGTCACGGCGGATATTGAATATTCCACCGATGGCTCGACCTGGACCCAGCTTTATAACTATTTCAATACTACTACGGGTTCTACTACTTGGACCGTAGGGACACCAACGCAAAGTATCTCACTTCCATCAGGCGCATTGGGGCAGCCAACGCTTTACCTCCGGTGGAATTACAACTCAACCTTCGGATATTATTGGGTCCTGGATAATGTAACGCTCACGGGTACAATACCCAATAGCAGTATGATCCTTTCGGAAAGTGCAACTTCCGGCACATGGAACAGCACCAATACCACTGTGGCAACCGTGTCTGCAGGAACGGTAACTGCACTTGCTGCGGGTACAGACACTGTTAAGTACACGAATACATGCGGTGTTGCAAGCTGGCCGTTCACAGTTAAAGCGGAGCCGGCGGCTATTACTGGTTCGAATGTAGTTGCAGTAGGTAACACCGCTACACTCTCCGATGCAGTTTCGGGGGGCTCATGGTCCAGCAGTAACATATCGGTTGCAACTATCGATGCGACAACGGGTGTTGTTACCGGGGTAGCTGTGGGTGTGGATACGATCAGCTATTCCGCTGGTTGTGGAACGGTATCATATACCATCAATGTGACCAATCCATGTACCGGAACACCAACGCCGGGAACCGTCAGCAGTACGTCAACTTATTCCTGCAGTACTTATTCTCCAACGTTGTCATTAACAGGGTCTACGATAGCTGCCGGTATAACTTACCAATGGAAGTCTTCCAGCGATGGTGTGACTTTTTCTTCTGTAGGCGGTGCTACAAACAGTACTTATTCTCCTACCGTGTCAGACAACACATACTATGAATGTGTGCTTACCTGTTCATTCTCTTCTTCATCAGCCACTACCACCCCGTTGGAAGAGCTCACTCCGCATATCACCACTTTCCCGGACACAGAGAATTTTGACGAAATATCTACAACGGATATGCCATGCGGATGGATAGCTATTGATACTAATGGAGATGGCAATACCTGGTTTACTACAACGACCGGAGATGGCGGCGGCTGGAGTGCTGCAACGATGGCCACATACCAGGATAATTTCGATGGTGATGCTGCTGACGACTGGATGATCACTGCGCCGATCACTGTAGTGCCTGGAGATCTTTATAAATTGAACTTTGACTATGGTGGGGATGGTTTCGATGTTGAAAGCCTTGAAGTGAAGTACGGTTCGTCGCCCACTGTAGCTGGAATGACCTCATCCGCAGTATTTTCCAATACTAATATTACCAGTGGATCGCTTTCCGGATCTGGTGATATTTTCATAACACCATCCACCAGTAAAATATATATTGGGTTCCATTGTAATGCCGCAGCGTTCGAGGGCAATCTTTTTCTGGATGATATTACCATCGTGCATTATCCGCCTTGTGTGGCTCCATCCAGCATACCTACAGGTCTCTCCTGTTCTACAGCCGAAGGTACTTCCACAACAATATCTTTCACTCCGGCAAGTCCGGTGGTGGATTCTTACCTCGTAGTGGCGTCTACTTCAGCTTCCTTAACATCCGGTCCCGTCAACGGAACACACTATGCTATCGGCGCTTCACTGGGAGGCGGCAAAGTAATAGCATTAAGTGCAGGTGGTTCCGTTTCTTCGATTGTCACTTCAGCTATTGCGGGGCTTTCATACAGTACTGCATACCATGTATTTGTTTACTCGTTCTCCGGTATATCATGTTCCGGAGATCCGGACTACTATAGTACTGCTGCCACCACCACATTTACAACATGTGTTGCCCCGCCTGCAGCGCCAACTACTTCCGGCACTGTGCCAGGGTCTACAACCGTTAACTGGTCTACAATAGCCGGCGCCACTGGGTTCGTCGTAAATGCTTATTCAGACAGCCTTGCTACGGGCAGTGCGCTCGCCACATCCGGAACGCTTGGTTCGGGTACGCTCTCTTATACGTTCACAGGGTTGACCAATGGCCTTACCTATTGGTTCAAAGTAACGGCTATCACTTCCAGTTGCGACGCAGTATCCAATTCTACAAAGGTTGGTATTCCATACGGCTCGCCTTATTACGAAAGCTTTGAAACAAGTCCTACAGAAGGTAATATCGCACCAGACAACCTGCGCGGAAATACGGCTCCATACAACTCTTCCAGTTTTGTATATGGTGGCGAGGATGATCAGTATCCGATCTACAACTCAAGCACCTTTGCCACGATAGCAGCGCATACAGGCGGATGGGATTACTTATTCCAGGGAAAATACAACGGAAGCACTTATACGGATAACTGGCTGGTTACCCCAGGGATCTACCTGACATCTGGTACAACTTACACTGTGTCGTTCTGGTATGTGACCGACTATGGTGACATAACCACAGGCACCACTTATAAGTGGTCCAGTTTAAAGTTGCAGTATAGCACTAACGGGACATTGCCATCTAATACTGCGACTGCTATGTCTGGAACGCCAACTACACTTAGCACTACGACCAATGCTGCAGCTAATGCGTGGACACATATAACCACAACTATGACCCCGGCATCGACGGGCACATATTATTTTGGTATCCTGGCTGCATCAAATACCAATTCATCTTACCTCGCAGTTGATGACATTGCTATTTGTACAGCACCAACCGGGCTTACTGCAAGCAACAGCCCAACGCCTGTTTGCCAGAACGGTACGTTGACTCTTTCTGCGTCAAGTACTGCTCCCTCCAGCTACACTTATACCTGGTCTGGTGCCACATCGGCAGTGGGCTCTACAACAACAATAGCAAGCATGCCAGGTACACCAACTAATCCTGTTTATTCAGTAACAGTGAGCAGTGATGCAGCCAATAGTTGCAGTGCCTCTACAACTACCACGGCAACCGTGACACCGGTTCCTACAGCTATTACACCTACGTCATCTTTTGTTTGTCCGGGTAGCACTGTAGCGCTTGCCGGGGGTGGTGCTACAGGTGCTTTCTGGAGCAGCTCCGCTTCAGGACAGGCTACCGTGAGCACATCTGGCTTAGTAACTGCGGCTGCAATCCCAAGCCCTGCACTTAGCGCTGGCCTTAACCCTGTTACCATAACCTATAACAATGGTTGCGGTACGCCGACTACAACAACGGTGAACATCGGCCAGACACTCAGCGGAACCTATAATGTTGGGGTCGGACAAACCTTTCCAACGCTGACATCTGCGATAGCTGCATACAATTCATTATGCGGCAGCCTTGCAGGGAATGTAACGTTCCAACTTACCGATGCCAGCTATTCAACGAGCGAAACCTTCCCGCTGACCATCAACTCTAACAGTGGAAGTTCGCATACCCTGACGATACAACCTGCATCTGGCGTGTCGCCAGTAATAAGCGGCAGCAGCAGCACAGGCGTCTTTGTTCTTAATGGAAGTAACAATGTGATCATAGATGGGTCGAATTCGTCAACTACAAACTCGATCTGCCCTTCATCAACAGCCACACAAAACATGACGATCACTAACACGTCAGCTACCGCCGGCACTGGCGCTGTAGTGTGGTTAACTAGCGGTTCTACCAACAACATCATCCGCAACTGCATCATTACCGGATCAGGAACTGCTAACACACTTGTTGGTATTGGTTCAGGTAGTTCTACGGTTTCACTTACCAGCACAGGAGGTGGAAGCAATAACAATCAGTTTATCAACAACACAATATCCGGTGTGAGCGCGGGCATTTACTCGATGGGTAGCAGCACTACTGGCAACAGTGGTAATACCATAAGCCAGAATACAATGACCACTTCAAATGGTATAGGTACAAATGGGATATTGGTCGGGTACGAGGACAACATATCCATCACTGCAAATACGATCAAAAATATGTCCACCTCGTCCAATGTTGACATAGTGGGCATTAATGCAGGCTTCCCGAATAATGGGATCACTTCTACTGCTACAACGGGTAACACGGTTACTAATGCCACCATTACCAATAACGTTGTAGGCACGATCTCAGGTGTTGGTACTGCATCTGCGGTCGGTATAGCTTGTGCAAGTTTTGGCAGTGGCACGTCAGTGATTGCCAATAATGAAGTTTTCTCAATTCTCAGCCGTGCAACTATCGCCGCCGACCTTACTGCTGGTATCTATTCCGGTGGAAATAGCGGCTCAGGAACTTTAAAGGTATGGTATAACTCTGTCTATCTGTCGGGTGCTTCTGGTGGTGGTACTGCAAATACATTTGGATATGCGCAGTCTGGTAGCAGCGCAAACCTGCTCATCGAAAGCAATATTATCGACAATGTAGCCACAGGTAGTTCTGGAACTGCCTATTCGGTTGGACTTGGTTTTTCATCCTATAGCGGGTTTACCTCAAATAATAACGACTTTGTGACAACGGCCGCTCCGCTTGCAGGAGTTGGCAGCCTTACGTCTGCAACCAATCAGACCGCACTTACAGATTGGCAGACAACGACCGGGCAGGATGCTGCCTCATTCAGCCTTGTGCCTAGCTTTGCTTCTGCAACTGCACCTATAGATCTGCACATGGTGTCCGGTGCCGGCAACAACCCAACATTGAACAATAACGGTGCTACTTCGGGAGCTCCGGTGTCAGTTGACATCAATTGTATTTCCAGGCCGACGAACCCGGATATGGGTATCAATGAATTTAATGGTAATCCATTGCCGACCGTGTTCATCTCTTCATTACCGCCAGCTTCAAGCTGTCCATCGGCAAATGTGAACCTTACAGCTATGGCGATCACTGCTACCGGTGCTTCCAGCTATGCGCTCACCACCTCGGGTACCTATATGCCAAGGGTGTATTTTAGCCGCGACGGTGGCGTGCACTGGAACAGTGTTCAGGCAACTGGCTATACCGGTCCAACAGCAGCAGGCGGAGATACGAGCTATTGGTCATTCACTATTCATCCATCTGATTTTACCGTTGGCACAACAGGTGTACTCACCGGCGGCGAAACCATTTCTTACTATGTTGTTGCCCAGGATCAGTCTACTCCGGCAAGTGTTGCCTCTTATCCTGCAAATGTGACAGCGACCGATGTAAATACCATTCTGGCTGCGCCAACAACGTTCAATTCTTATACCTATGGATACGGCACAGGCACATTTAGTGTAGGCACAGGCCAGACATTTACCAAATTGTCGACAGCTATCAGTACTATTTATACAAATACGAATACTTGCCTCAGCGGACCGATCACGTTCCAGGTCACATCCAACATTACGGAGACGTCGGCAATCACCATACCTACGCTTACCACTTCAGTGCCACTCACCATTCAGCCCGCTTCCGGCGTATCGCCGACCATCTCTGCAAGTCTTACAACTGCAGTATTTATACTCAATGGTTCCAGCCAGGTCACAATAGATGGTTCATACAGTGGTACTACGAATTCTCTTTGCCCGCTTACAGCAGCAACGAGGAATATGACCATAAAAAATACAAATGCAGGTACGTCAAGTGCGATCATTCAACTTACCACTGGCGCAAGCAACAATATCATTCGCAATTGTATTCTCACCGGCAGCGGCACCAGCAAAACATTATTTGGTATTGTGTCCGGCGGATCTACCATATCAACCAGCACATTGGGAAGCGGAAACAATCACAACAGGTTTGAGAATAATAAAGTGTCAGCTTGTCAATACGGTATCTACTCTTTTGGCGCCAGCGCATCTTCAAAGAATGTGGGTAACACCATTAACCAGAATGTGATGACCACCAGCAGCGGTTTACAGTATTATGGTATATGGGTTGGTTATGAGGACAGCACTAACATCAACGGCAACAGTATCGGGGACTTTGTTAACGGTTCCGATTATCCAACAGGTATCTGTATGGGATTCGGAACATCTATCAATAGCGGTACATATACGGGCAGTGACGTCACTAATGCTACTGTAACGCTCAATAAGATCGACAGTATTTACAACGCGACAACTTATGATGCATACGGAATTGCTTATGCAGGTGTTACTACCGGTTCATCTGTTACAACGATCGCCAATAACATGATCAGCCGCACAATGAGCGATGGAACAGCCAGTGATTTTTCTGCGGCGATATATTTAGGTGGCGGCGGGGTAAGCAGCAGCACCTCCATTGTCAATGTATACTACAATGCTATTTACCAGGCCGGATCTCCAGGCGCGTCTGACGGGTCTTCTCCGGTTTGTGGCATTGCCGTTAACTCTACCAGTTCGGCTATTTGCCCTAAGGTCAATATCAAGAACAATGTTATTGTGATGACGACGACTGCCGGTAGTGGCACCAAGGCGCCACTGCTGTTTGAATCAAGTTCTTACACCAATATCGCATCAGCCAGCAATGATCTTTATTCAAGCTCCGGTACTGTTGCAGCTATGGATGGTACAGGTAGTCTCGTGTCTGCAACAAATACTTATAGTAGTATTGCTGCATGGCATACAGCTTCAGGGCAAGATGCTGCCCTTGGCTTTCCGCCGGTTAGCCTGCCCATATCTACACCTCAGGGGTCTATTAGTGTCTCGCCTACATTTACATCAACTTCTTCGCCAATCGATCTGCGTCTGAGCACCACGGGCGGCAATTACTTGCTTAATAACACGGGCACGCCTGTGTCCACGGTGACTTCCGACTTCAATTGCGCAACGAGGGATGCGACATATCCTGATATGGGTGTTAATGAGATCACTGTCAATCCGACAGGATGTACAAGTACAACGCCAGGCACCATCTCAGCGACTGTGAGTGCATTCTGCGTCACTGGGTCGCCTACACTTTCTTTGGTTGGTGCTTCTACAGGCGCCGGTGCATATTATCAATGGCAATCTTCTTCTACAGGTAGCACATGGTCCAGCATAAGCGGCGCCACAAATGCAACTTATACGCCAACTGTTTCAGCTACTACTTATTATCGTGCACAGGTAGCCTGTCTTAACGTGTCGCCTGTGGCTCAGGTTCAGGCTGCTCTTGATACAATAACTATTGCTCCTCAACCTTCTGTCACCAGCCTTGCAGTGTCACCAGCGCTTGCGAACATTTGCTCAGGTGCATCCATTTCATTGACCGGAACTACTACTGGTGGGGTGGGCACCCCTACGTATACGTGGACCGGCCCTGGTATTTCTTCAACCACCGGCTCCGCGCTCACTTCTCCCGTTTTGACACCTACCGTTGCAACTACCTCCAGTGGCGCATATAGCATGACCGTTAGCTACAGTGGCAGTGGGTGCACTACAAGTGCAGCCTTCCATACATCTTCTGTTTATACGGTGTCACCACAGCCTTCAATTACAGTATTAGCGGTTACTCCGTCTGCGCTGAATATTTGCTCTGGCTCTACTATTTCACTAACTGCGACTGAAACAGGCGGCTCCGGCAGCCCTGTTTATACATGGACCGGCCCTGGCATCAGTTCAACAACCGGAACATCTAATCTGTCTCCGTTCCTTACTCCAACTGCTTCAGCAGCTACGCCGGGTGCCTATAGCGTGTCTGTCAGCTATTCGGGTACTGGTTGTAATACAGCGACCTTTAGCACCTCGTCGATATATACGGTTTCGCCAATGCCTGCTGTTTATTCTGTGACTGGTGGTAATGGCTGCTCCGTTCCCGGCGTGGTTGCGGGTCTGTCAAATTCTGATACAGGATACAATTATCAATTGTACAATGGGGCGTCAACCGTGGGCTTGCCCATATCGGGTACCGGGTCGCCATTAAGTTTTGGAACGTTGACTATATCTGGCTCTTACAGTGTAACAGCAACAGGTGCATTGTCAGGCTGTCAATCCTCTATGATTGGCAGCGATACTGTCCAGTCCAGTCCATCACTTACGGTTGGTGCGACGCCAAACGTATGTGTTGGTGCTACCAGCGCGCTTCAAGCATACAGTGGTGTAACAGGCACCCCAACTACATACAGCATTACCTATGATGGTACAGCACATACTGCAGGCTTTGGTGATGTCATATCAGCATCGTTCCCTGGTGGAGGTGTTATTACTGAAGCAGTGCCATCAACGGCACCTGCGGCAACCTACACAGGTACACTTACTGTTTCCAATGCAAGCTGTACGAGCGCCAACTATACTGTCAATGTGAATGTTATTGCAATACCAACTGCATCCATTACATCCGCAACTCCACCATGCATGGGTTACACAACCAGTGTGGTGTTCAGTGGTACTACAGGTGGTGTGCTGGATTATGTATCAGAAGGCGATACGCTCAGTGCAACAGTTTCCGGTGGTAGCTATACAGTGACAACAAGCGCACTCACATCAGCTAAAAACTATGAGCTGATCGATATACACGATGGTACCGGTACTTGTTACAGCATCTACGACAGCATCATTACCATCAATCCGGTACCAATGGCGTGGACAGGTGCTTCTGATACCAACTGGAGCAATGCAGCCAACTGGTCTTGCGGCTTTGTGCCAACGGTGAATGATGATGTGAGCATACCATCAGGTACTACTTATGCACCATCACTGGCAGCCTCAGGTAGCGCTACTACCCGCAACCTCAGCATCGCCAGCGGTGTTACACTCAAGCTCTACAGCTCATCAACACTCAATGTGAAGGGCACACTGGCCAACAACAGCACAGTTAGCGGCGCAGGTACGCTCTCTATGAGTGGCTCAACAGCACAGCACTTGCAGGGTATGGGTTATGTATCTAACCTGGATATCAATAACACCGCAGGTGTGAATGTGGACAGCGGCGCAAGGCCGGTGATCACAGGTGCACTTAGCCTGAGCGGCGGTATGCTGAGCACAGGTGACAGCGTGGTGCTGAATTCTGATTCAACGAGCGGTACCGCACGCATTGCGCCGATCACAACCGGTGGAGCCGGCATCAGCGGTAAGGTTCAGGTACGCCAGTATATTGATTATGGCCACAGGGCCTACCGCTTCTGGAGCCATCCGTTCAGCAGCTCAATATCGCTGAGCCAGATAGAGAAGTTCATCGATGTAACTGGTGACAGTGGTTCTATTCATGGCTTTACAAATACATTTACCAATGCACCATCAGCGTTCTGGTACAACCCAATGCATGCCAACTCAGGCATGAGTTATGATCCGGGATGGAATCCGTTCCACAATGCACTGCCAACAGGCAACGATACGGATATGGTACATCCATACCAGGGTCTGCGC